>Ga0255056_10000174_pt1 | contig 17166 bp, 16 predicted proteins | sample Cases_109_1_MG_FD_183639 | JGI IMG/M metagenome (GOLD analysis project Ga0255056, IMG submission 183639) | Seawater microbial communities from Amundsen Gulf, Northwest Territories, Canada - Cases_109_1 | ecosystem: Environmental > Aquatic > Marine > Gulf | place: Canada: Northwest Territories... | reverse complement strand
CCTTTCGGCATCGCCGCAGGAGAGACTGTTTCGCACTGTGCTGATCGGGCACTGATTATGGCGTTAAGTCCAGGGTGGCACAGGTCGTGCCGGTCTAAACGTAGTCAGCTTTCTGAGGCTACGTCACTGTGCCGAAACGCTTCTCAATTTTTGCTCGTGCCCTGGCGGCTTCAATTTCGCGGTTTTTGGCTGGCGCCGACGTCACAAGCGAATCCAGCAGCTCGCGGCTTGCGGCCGCTACTGCATCGATTGCGCGTTCGAAGGCGGCTTCATTTACTTTGGAAGGCCTGGTGGTGCCGCTTATTTTTCGAACGTACTGGATTGAGGATGCTCTCAGTTCAGCGTCTGTAGCAGGGGGCTCAAAGTTGTATAGCGTCTTTATGTTTCTACACATAGCGAGTCCTCTGGCGATACAGGACTGACATATTACGCTTTCTTGACGAACTCCGATTTCAAACTCTCGCTCGTGCCAGGTCGCCGAGGCGACGTCAGGGTTCTCTTATTGGGATTGGCTTCGTAGCGAACGGTTCCGCACAGGCAACCTCCTGAAACGAGCTTTTTCAATATTGAATCGCTCTTGAATATTGTTATGAGTCGGGTCGCATGCCGTCGTCGTTTCGCTTCGATAACCTCTTGTAAATCAAGAACGACAGCGGCGACAGGATTACGAATGTTAAAACCGCAATCATGGGTAATACGAATATAACCCAAAGGCCATCGAGCGTCCCGAAGTCCAAATCCAGGTCCAGATTCAGAGTAGCTTCCCCGAAAATAAGAAGCGAAATGCCCACTATTACGCCAAGGACAAATGACGAAGAGAGTGTGATTCGCACCACCCGCCTGACGTAACTACGGTAATTTATTGCAGATCTCCCGGTCCGGAGCCCGGTGCTCGATTACCAGCACCACAGCCAGCGCAGCTGAGCCAATGACGTCAACCACTACCACTTTGCGAAGCGCGTCCCCGTAGTCTGCCGACAAAAAGGCAAGTAAAGCAAATGACAACATACTGACCAGGCCGGCGACGCACGCTATCGGTCGAAGCGGGCGTTTGAAAACGCTGTAAATTATGAACGTGCCCAGCAATCCGAACAAAACGGCACGGTGACGCATCAGAATCAGATGATCAACGGATTCGAAGCTGACTCCATAAAGTTCGGCAAGCTGATCCGACGAAATTACGCCAATGACCGGGTAGAGGTTGATTAGACCGACGACAATCAGAAGTGCAGCACCGAGTTTTGCCACGGTTCTTCCACGCGAATTCTTCAACTGGATAATTTGCGTCACCGGCCGCGTCGATTATTTTCCTGCAGCGCTTCGACACATTCCGGTAGATCATCGAACATTCGCGGGCGGACCGACCCGGAAACCGTTCGCCCGCCGTCACCGAAGTCCGCGTTAAATCGCTCACACCAGGCAGGGTCATTGCTCTTGTTTTGCTTGCAATTCGCGATCTCGGCTTGCCGTAATGGCGCAATCTTTTCTTCCCTTGCTTTGTCGCACCGAAGATCCAGCTCGGCGATACTCATCTTCGTAATGTCGATTTTCGGGACTGGCGCCGCTATCTTTGTGACCGGCTGATCCGACGGCATTTCGTCAACTGTTGCCGAAACCGCAGGGGTTTCTGCTGCGGCCTGCACTGCTGTGGTATTGGGCTCGGACTTGGGGATCGTGATGATATCGGTTTCGGCGGGAGACGATTCAGCGGGCGGCGTGTCACTGAAATGAACCACACCGTCCTCGTCCACCCACTTGTAAACCTTGTTCTCAGCATTGACGCTTGCACAAACAGCCGTAAGAATTACGGCAAGGGCAAAAAGCTGACCAACTTTCCTGGTAAACATGGCATTCACTCCGCTGATCGACTTAAGCCCGGCTACAATCAATGTTGTTTGCTGCCAAGTCTGGCGGCAACGTCGGATAGAGTCGATTTTGGGCTGCTCTTATCGCCTGGCCTCACATGTGTTGAAGGCCGACTTTTTGCCTATTCTAGCAAACAACTCCTGTGACCGAGAATCCAATGGCGCCAAACTCGAACTCAGCAGTGAAGACCGGCCGAGTCGGGGGGTTCTCTTTCGACCATAAGTGACATGGTGCGCTCGCCTGCACTACCACGTAATTTGAAAACCGATGCTGGCCATCAGGCCGCGTGGCAGCGTGGTGCCGTCGATTTCGACCGTCTCGAGTGCCGAGGAGATATCGAAATTGACGATCTTGAATGCGGTCAGTCCGATCCCAAGGTATGAGAGTCCGGTGCCTGCAAGGTTTTTTCTGTAACCGAAACGTGCACCGGGGAGCCACCAGCTTTCCGTCCTGAATCCGGCGCTTAACGTGGCCCACTGATAGTCGTCGCCCAGAGGGTCTGTTGACGCATTTGCGTCGATGCCCAAATGCGTTGACCAGGTTCCGTTGGTCGAGAAAAGTGACGCTTCGAGTTTTAGCTGACGATTCATTTTGTAGCTTTGATCGCGCTGTATTTGATCGATGAAATCAAGGTTGCTGTAGGGGCCCAGATCAACGGCCGGAAACTCGAAATTCGGTTCGTTAACGTTCGTTATTTGCGCGCCAAGCTGGTAGTTGTTGCCGACCCACAACGCACCAAGATCGATACCCATTCGAGTATCCTCACTAAATTCGGCGTCGTTAATCGCACGAAAAAGTTCTTCAGAGTCTGTGATGTCTCCGAATCGTACGCTCAGTCGCGACAGTTTCATCAGGTAAAGTTTTGCCTCGGCTCCGAGATACAGGTTGCCTGCGCTGTTCGACCACGCCTGCCGACTGTAGCCGGCATTGAATTCGGTCAATTGCGACGATTTCGAAACAATCGAACTGTCATTGTCTATTATGATCCGTAGCGCGTTGGTCGTCGGTTCGACTAGCATCAGCACATCGTCACTCAGCTCGAACTGAACCGGTCGATCCAGGGGCAACGTGTTAAACCAGTCTTCCAGCCGCATTAGTGCATCGTCGAAATCGAACCTGATTTCATCCTTAAGGCCAAAGGCCTTGGAGCCGCCGGACCAGTTCATACCGAATGTCCAGGCGCCGCCCCAATGTTCGCTGCCCATTACGAATGGCGCGTCGGCTGCCAACCACGCTTTTCCGTATCCTTCGGAGGCAATCAAGGCGAGTATGACGGCCTGCCGGGCCGCCTCGTCCACCGCGGCTTCTACCGCGGATACAAAATCCGGGTCCAGGTTGTCCAGAATTTCGTCAATATCGATGCCGCCGCCCGGCTTGTCGCCGGGATCCTGGCCTGGCCCACCGCCACCGGAGCCGGGATCACTGGGTTCGTAGCCTGCCGCTACCGCGTCTATGAAATCGAAGATATTCTGAACATTGCCGTACTCAAGTCCCGCCGCACCGGACAAAACGGTGCCACGCCTCGCGTTTGCGGAACCACGAGCGAGATCGGCCGCGGCTGCCGCAGGATTACTCGATGCGGACTGAATACGCCCTCCATGGGTAACGTCCCCGTACACCAGATTGGAGCCGGGCGGCTGGTATACCGGCGCTGCCTGCGCTAAAGAGCCAGCCAGCAATATCACACCACAGGCTATCGCATTGTAATGAAACAGGTTTTTCATCGTTTAGATCGGCGAATTCTTAAAGGTTAGTTCGACTCCGGAGAGGCAGGATTGTGCCCATAACCGGATAATTGTCCGATTTGGAAAACATATTATGATTGGGTTTAGAGAAGATGTCACATTTTCCGCCTGTAGCCAACACGATGCGGTGTTAGCCGCCGGCGAGCCCGGGATTTTTGGGCCATTGCAGGATATGTCGCTGGCGCTCAGGACGTGGGCAACTGCACGCTGAACCGAACTCCATTGTCAGTGTTCTCTGCCTGTATGGACCCGCCATGCCCCTTCGCGATCAGCCTTGCGATATTGAGGCCAAGACCGAGGTTGTCTCCGCCGGCATCCGAACGTACCGAGACCATCGAGTCAAACAATCGGTCGCGCATTCTCTCGGGGAGCGGCGGGCCGGGATTTTCGACCCCGATCGTCAGCCTGTCAGTTGATTGAGAAAGAACGACTGATATTTCGTCATTGGCAACGGTGAAATCAACGGCGTTGTCCACAAGTTTGTCCAGCATCTGAATGATGAGTTCCGGTGAGCCGGTCAGCGTTGCTTCCCCGGGCGCGGAAGTAAATGAGAATCGCCGTTCAGGCCACGCGTCGCGGTACGCGGCAACCGTCGACTCAAGCGCCTGCCGCAAGTCGAATTGCTCCGTGTCGGCATTTTCCATTAATTGTTCGACACGATTCGCCTCGCTCATCGCATTCAGTATGTTCTGCAATCGGCGCGCTCCCGTGCGGGCACGCACAGTGTACTCCCGGGATTGTTCGGACAGCGGCTCATGCTCGAGATTTTCCAGTGACGACGTGACTATCGTCAGTGGCGTGCGTAATTCATGCGAAAGTTTCGATGCCAGTGATTTCAGATACTCGTTATAACTTGCCAACTGTCTCAGTACACTCGAAAAGCTGCGAGACAAATCACCAATCTCGTCGGTCGCGGCCGCACTCGGAAGTTCGATTGCCGGTTCGTCATTGTCCAGCGCGTGGTCTGCAGCATTACTCAAATTGCGAATGCGCAGTGACAGCCAGCTCGCATAACCCAGCAGGCCAATTGCAGCACCGGCGGTCGCGGCAATAGTCAGCGTAATAAGCCGCATCAGCGATTGATTCGTCAGGCTGAGAATATCGTTCGTGTCCTTTTGCAAAATCAGTGCGCCCGTTTGAACGCTGCCCGACCAGACGGGCTGTGCGACGGCAACCACGGCCCTGCCGGTGTCAGTGCTTCTGAACCAGCTAGTGGTTGCTTCTCCATTCAGGGCTCGCACAATATAGGTTTGTTGCTCGCGACCGGTAGGATCGGGTTCCGCCAGTGACGCGGCGTTGCCGGCCTCTGCCAATGCCCGATAAATGACCAGTTGCCATCCTGACGGCGTTGCAGATCCCTGGTTCCCTGAGGACGTTGCCGATCTGCCGCCTACCTGCGCGAGTCGCCACCCGGATCGGTCGGTAATCGTCAGCCGAATATCCGCTTGCACATGTGCGGCGGCGGCTGACTGCAATACCGGAGATATTGAGATGAATCGCCCGGGCTTGTCGCGCGCAAAGGACCGACTAACGATCGGCGAGCCGCTTCCGGCGTTGTGAATCTCGATTCCGACTTTCGACCCGAGCAAGCTGCGCGGAATGCGCGCTTCCAACTGGTAACCCGTGGCGCTGTCCTGCCAATGAGCCAATATCCGGCTATCAACCACTGTATCGTTGCCGATGGTCCGTTTGACAGAAACCGTACCCGGCCCTTCTGCGGCAAACTCGATACGTGACGTGATTGAATCGTCATCGGCAATAACAAGAGAAACATGATCGCTTGCCGCTAACGGTGCAGCAACGGTATCGTACGTGATGCTTTTGTCCCGAACATTTACAAACAGAAAAATGTGTTGGCGATTCGAACCGATCACATAGTAAATCAAGCCATCGGCGCCTCGAAGGTTGCGTTGCGACGCCAAAGTTAATGGCCAGTCGTCGAAGTACCCGTCTATCAGTGGTGCGTTCGTCAGCAGATGGGCATAGATCTGATCCTCCGAAAAATCACCGTCGCCACCGTGCCGCAGATCATCGGGGAATTGCGACAACGAGTCTGCGATAGCGACTGCCGTTCCCGACAGCATCTGTTGGTGCCCCTCTCTGAGCGCAGACTCTGTCTCGCGCACAAACTGGCAGCCGGCCCACGGAAGTACGAGCGTCAGCAGGCTAACGAGCAGCAGTTGGCGACGCAAATTCATATGCGTAGCGCAAGCCCCTAATTAACGAGCCAGCGATAGCCCATGCCGTAGACCGTTTCGACCGCGTTGAAGTCGGCATCGATTGCGACAAACTTTCGGCGGATACGCTTGACGTGTGAGGTAATGGTGTTGTCATCGAGCACCGCTTGGGCGGCATCCATAAGTTGCTGGCGATTTTTGACGTGTCCGGGATATCGCGCCAGCGCGTGTACCATCCAGAACTCGGTTAATGTGAGACCGATTGGCTCATCCTTCCATCGTACGGTCATGCGATCGATGTCGAGTTCCAGATCGCCTCTCTGCACCCGACTTTCGGTCGTTTGCGGTGACTGCAGGGCGTCCATGCGTCGAAACAGCGCCGCCACACGCGCCATCAGGTGCGGAAGGCTGATGTCCTTGGTGAGGTAGTCGTCCGCGCCAAGCCGAAGGCCGGATACGGCGTCGAACTCGCTGTCTCGTGCCGTCAGGAAAATGATTGGCAGGTCGGGAGACTTACTGCGCAATTCCCGGCAAAGATTGAACCCGCCTTCAATATCGTCCCTGAGGTTAATGTCGATAACGACCAGGTCGGGTAGCCGCGCGTCGAATGCATCCAGCGCCGGCTGGCGAGCCTCATACAACTCAACGCCATAACCTTCGCGCCGAAAAGCCGCCGCGTAGTTCTCGCGGATGTCCGCTTCGTCTTCAACAATGGCAATTCGCTTGGGCATATTCTTAAGGGTCGCCGATCAGGGCCGCTTGCCAAAAACACAATTTGCCACATTCCATCGGTGCATTGCCACGACTCAGCCCTCGCATGGGCGTATTGAGTTGATCAAATCAACGCCTGACCAGCGCGGAGACCCACGATGCAGCGGCGATTCAAGAATAAAATACGTCACATTCAGAAAATATCACAGCCCAAAGGTTCCGTAGCAGGCTGGCATCCGCGAAGTTTGTCCATTGCTCACAGTCCGATTGTGAGTGCCAAACGAGGTCAGGCGTTGCTGCCATGGCTGACGGGGACCTGCATGATCATGCTGTTTATCTGTTCGGACGTCACGCGTGCTGACGCAGACACAATTACCACCCCGGACCAACTCACAAGCGGTGGTTTGCTTCTGCGCATGAAAAACGGCTACCGAGTGGCGACCAAACTGAACACCGATATCAACATAAGGGCCAGCGGGCTGGTCGCCCGGGTGGCGGTCAGGCAGACGTTTCGTAACGACGGGCAACAATGGGTGGAAGGCGTCTACGTGTTTCCACTACCGGACAATGCCGCTGTCGATCGCCTGAAACTGCATATCGGAGAGCGCTTCATAGAAGGTGAGATCCGTGAAAAGGAACAGGCCAGGAGGGATTACGAAAAGGCGAAACAAGCGGGCAGGAAAGCCAGTCTTGTCAATCAGCAGCGTGCCAACCTGTTTACGACGTCAGTTGCGAACATCGCGCCGGGCGAAACGATCACTGTCGAGATCGAGTACCAGCAGACTCTAATCTATGACGAAGGAATTTTCAGCCTGCGATTTCCGCTGACGATGACGCCCCGATACATCCCCGGCCTGCCCAATGGCGACCGTCAGGGGTCGGGTTGGTCTGCCGACACCACTCAGGTAGCTGACGCTTCGCTCATTACCCCGCCCGTAGTTGCCCGTTCGGCCGACCACACGGTCACGATGTCGACCTACATTGACGCGGGTATGCCGCTGGAGTTCGTTGCCAGTCGATATCATCCGATCAACGTCAACGAGGTCAATGAAACCTATCATCTGACGCTCGCGGACAGCGATGTTCCGATGGACCATGATCTTGAGCTGGTTTGGAGGCCGAAACCAGACAGCGCCCCGCGCGCCATGGTCTTCTCGGAACAAATGGATGGCCGGTCTTACCTGCTCGTGATGCTGGTGCCGCCCGACGACCAGCGCGCGCCGGCGATTGTGATGCCCAGGGAGCTGATCTTTGTCATCGACACCTCGGGCTCAATGCACGGTACGTCGATTGAACAAGCCCGCGAGGCACTGCTGCTCGCGCTTGACGGTCTGCGACCGTCAGACAGGTTTAACGTTATCCAATTCAATTCCGTCACCCATGCGTTGTTTGCGAGATCGGTTGATGCATCGCATCTTCGTGTGCAGGACGCGAAGCGATACGTGCGTATGTTGCAGGCCAACGGAGGCACGGAGATGCGGCCGGCGCTTGAGAAAGCACTTTCGCCGGATTTCGATTCGAATTTTCTGCGGCAAATAATTTTTATTACCGATGGCAGCGTCGGCAACGAGGACGAGCTTTTCAAGCTGATCGAGGCCGACCTCGGTGCTGCCCGGTTGTTTACCGTTGGAATTGGCTCGGCGCCGAACGGCTGGTTCATGCAGAAGTCGGCGGAAGCCGGTCGAGGCACTTATACGTTCATTAGTGCAATCCACGAAGTTAATGAGAAAATGGCGCGCCTGTTTCGAAAACTTGAACAGCCTCAGGTCACTAACATCGACATTCAATGGCCTGACGGGGCAATCGTCGAGGCATTCCCAGCAACTATTCCCGACTTGTATTCAGGCGAACCCGTCGTTGTCAGGGCGCGGCTGCAGAGTAAGCCACGTGCTGGTGACGAGCTCAAAATTAGCGGCGACGAGGCGCTGGGCCGCTGGAACGCAGCGGTCTCTCTCGCAAATGTCGAAGACAACTCAGGTATTGCCGCCGTTTGGGCGCGTGCTCGTATTGCCGATCTCGAAAACAGGCAACGACGCGGCGAGGATTCCGACACGATCCGTACCGCTATTGTTAAGACAGCCATTGCACATCACCTGGTTAGCAAACATACAAGCCTGATTGCCCTCGACAAAACGCCGGCACGCCCGGCGGCGGAAACGCTGGGCACCGAGCAGGTGCCGAGCCTTTTGCCGCACGGCCAGAGCACTCAGGCGATTTTCGGCATGGCGGCAACCGCAACGCCGGCACCCATGCTTCGACTGACCGGAATCGCTTTTTTACTGCTTGCGTTCACTATCTGGATAACGGGGCGTCGTCATGATCGGGTTGCACGGGTCTAGGTTCCCGGTGCGGATAGCGGCTATGAGTTGCCTGCTTTGTCTTGGTTTCTGGCACTTCGGCCACGGCGCCTATATTCCAGCGAAAGCGTGGGTTGCGCAGGAGATGATGCAGAAAGCCTGGCGGCGTGCAGAATTTGGCGAGGAGAAGCCTGTGCCATGGCCCTGGGCGGACACCTGGCCGGTCGCAAAGCTGTCTGCAAAACGAGGCGATGTTGAGCTGATTGTTCTCTCAGGTGGATCCAGCCGAACGCTGGCGTTCGGACCAGGCCATCTCTCGGCAAGTGCGATGCCGGGCGATAAGGGAAATGCCGTCATAGCCGGGCACAGGGATACTCACTTCCGGTTTCTGCAGGATCTGGAAATAGGTGAAACCATACTTTTCGAAATGCCTGACGGAAACAACCACCTTTACCGGATAAATGGTCTGGACGTTGTCGATTCCCGGCGAGCAAGTATCGTTCTCGATACCGACGAGGCGATGTTAAGTCTCGTGACCTGTTACCCGTTTAACGCCCGTGATGCCGGCGGCCCGATGCGCTATGTGGTGAGTGCCGAGATGATTTTCTGAGCGAGCGCCGAAGTCAGCTGTCGCCGATTTGCAGACCCATTCGGAAAAGAGCGGCAACACTGATTGCGTCGGTAATTTCACCGTTCATTGCCATCGATACGGCCTCGGTTAGCGGCAAACAACGAATCTCCAGTTCTTCCATTTCCTCGAACTCGGTCTCGCCCTCACGCAATTGTTCGGCGACGTAAACGAGCCCCTCTTCGTCGGTGATCGAGTTGCTTGTGTGCAAATGCATTATCCGGGTCCAGCATTTCGCCGTGAGTCCGGTTTCTTCCTTTAATTCGCGCTTCGCTGCGTCCAGCGGATCTTCATCGAATGGTGCGCCGCCCATTGGCAGTTCCCACGAATACTGTCCCAGCGTGTAGCGATCCTGCCCCACAAGCCGGGTGTTGCCAGCATCATCGATCGGGATGATTGCGACTGCGCGGTTTCGAAAGTGGACGTAACCATAATCGTTTAGCCCTCCTCCAGGGTTTTCGACCCTGTCCTCGAGAACGGTCATCCAGGGATTTTCGTAGATCACTTTCGATGACAGCGTCTTCCAGCTCATTACTTCGCGACCTCTATTTTTGTGAACAGCTTGTCGGCGTCTGAATGGAAAAAATCAGGATTGCGATAGTCCGCTCCCTGGGCGATAGTCGACATTACAGGAATATGTTACCTGTTCTCAGCTTTTCCTCATCGGAATATTCATGGATACAGCGAAAGCCCTGCTGACGCACGGACCGGTGCGTGGACACCTGGTCGATATGACCGTGCCGGTCCTGCTTGGCGTGTTCATGATGATGTTGCAGAATTTTGTTGATATGTGGTTCGTCGGACAAGTCGGAGTTCCCGAACTGGCCGCGCTGAGTTTTGCGTTTCCGGTGATCATGGTGGTAAGCAGCGTCGCCATCGGTCTCGGGGCTGGCACGTCTTCCGTCGTGGCACGAGCCATCGGTGCAAACGATCATCGTCGTGCACGCCGGTTGGCAACTGACAGTCTCATTCTGACTTTCGGTATTACTGCCGCGACTTGCGTAATCGGCCTGTTGACCATCTGGCCGTTGTTTCGTCTGCTGGGTGCGCCGGACGATCTTATCCCTGTAATTGCGGGGTACATGCAAATACTCTACCTCGGAGTGCCATTCATCGTCGTCGGCATGGTCGGTATGGCAAGTATGAGAGCGACAGGTGACACTCGTCTGCCGAGCATTCTGATGATGCTCGCATCCGTCATCAATATAATGCTTGATCCGCTGCTCATATTCGGACTGGGGCCTGTACCGTCAATGGGTTTGAACGGCGCGGCATTGGCGGCCGTGATATCGAGGGGTCTGATTTTTGCCGGAACGATCTACCTGATGCGCCGGCGACTGGACATGCTGAGCTTCAACAAACCCCGCCCGGGTGAGCTCAAAAAGTCGTGGGCCGATATTTTGCATGTTGGCCTGCCGGCTGCGGCGACGAACGCGATTATTCCGATTGGCATGGGCGTGATAACCGCAATGCTCGCAAGCTATGGACCGGAAGTGGTGGCGGGATTCGGCGTAGCCAGCAGAATCGAGTCGCTTACGCTTGTGCTGTTTTATGCGTTGTCCGCAATTATCGGTCCTTTCGTTGGACAGAACATATCGGCTGTCAGGGCCGACCGAATCTACGAGGCCCTGAAGCTGTGCGCACTGTTCTGCCTGGCGACCGGTGTCGGTTTTGCGATATTTCTTGCGGCGATGAGCGGCGTTTTGCCGCAACTCTTTAGTGAGAATCCGGAAGTTACGAAAATTGCGGGCCTGTACCTCTGGGTTGCACCAATTAGCTACGGCGCTTACGGAATAGTGATGGTGATGAACGCGTCGTTTAACGGCATGGGCAAACCAATGCCGGCAGTCGCGATCAGCGTGTCGCGGATGGCGGTTTTGTATGTTCCGATAGCGTTTGCTGGCCAATATTACTGGGGAGTTACGGGAATATTTGCCGCATACGCTGTTGCTAACCTGGCGTCCGGCGCGATTTCGTACGCCTGGGCGCGTGCTTCAGTTCAAGGTCAGTGCGAACGGCATGAGCCGCCGATTTTAGTCACGGAGACTGGCTGATCGCACTGTCTCTTGCCCGCACTGTGGCAAAGGACTAGTACGATGGCAAGACGTGCCGGCGAAAATAATAGTGCATACCAATCCCGCGGCTGGCCATGAACAAAGTGAACGCAAGCCACAATCCGTGGTTGCCGAGAAACTGAAACGCGTACCAGGCCGGCAGGAATATCAAAGCGGTTGACGCCACCATGATGTCACGCATTTCTCTTGCGCGAGTCGCGCCGACAAAAACACCGTCATACAAAAACGACCAAACCGAAATGATCGGCAGGACTACAAGCCAGGGCAAATATCTTAGCGTCGTCTCGCGGACGGCAGGCAGATCGGTCATCACATTTATGAGCAGGGGTCCGCCAACATAAAACGCAGCGCAAAATGCGACCGCGACTATAAGAGACCAGCGCAATGTCAAAATGACCGACTGCTGCAACGCATCCCGACTCCTTGCCCCGACGGCTTTGCCAACCAGCGCCTCGGCTGCGTGAGCGAAGCCATCAAGGGCGAAGGAGAGCAGGTATTGCAGGTTCATGAGCACTGCATTGGCTGCCAGAATCAGTTCACCCTGTCGCGCACCCTGTGCCGTGACGAAGGTAAACGTAAAAACGAGCGCCATCGTTCGAATAAACAAATTGCCGTTAATCGTGAGAAACGCTTTATATTCTGACAACGTCGTCAGTTTGGACACGACCCACCGACCGCCATGCTTTCTAAGTTCGCCCCATGCGAATCCGAGACCGACAATCAGGCCGCTGTATTCAGCAATCACCGATGCAATAGCAACGCCATCCACCTTCATTCCGAGCCCGATGACAAACCAGAGGTCCAACACGATATTCACAGCGTTGGTTACCAGCACAATGATGAGTGGCACCCGCGCGTTTTGCAGACCGATGAACCATCCGATCAAGGCATAGCCACCCAGAGTCGCCGGGGCGCTCCAGATACGAATCCGGAAATAGGTATCGGCAAACTCTCGAACGACCGTGTCGGGGCCAAGAAGGCTCAGCGACAATTGGCCAATGGGCATTTGCAGTGCGAGCAACGCAATTGAAATAGCCAGCGCAACGGCGGTCGCCTGGCCCAGGGATACCCGCACGCCATCAAAGTCTTTAGCACCGAATCGCTGGGCCGTGATTCCGGTCGTACCCATGCGCAAAAAATTCACGCCGGTGTACAAGAATCCGAAAATGGTTGAGCCGATAGCAACAGCACCGAGATAGGCTGCGTTTTCCAGATGACCGGTGACGCCGGTATCGACCATACCAACGAGCGGAACGGATATGTTGGACAGAATCATCGGCCACGCGATGCGCCAGACATCGCGGTTGCCGATTGTGGTCGTGTGTTCGTTCAGAACGCGTTTACACCGGTCAATTCTTTACCGACGACCAGTTGATGTACTGTTTCAGTGCCTTCGTAAGTAATCACGCTTTCGAGATTCAGCATATGTCGCACCGGCACAAATTCGGCGCTGATGCCGGCGCCGCCGAGGATATCGCGCGCATCTCTGGCGATGTCCAGTGCCGCACGACAATTGTTCCACTTTGCGATTGACACCTGAGTGGGGCTCATCACGCCTTTGTCCTTCAATTTGCCGAGCTGGTACGAAAGAAGTTGAGCGCTGGTTATGCGTCTCGCCATATCGGCCATGCGTAGCTGAATCGTTTGCGTGTGCGACAACGGTCGGCCGAACAATATTCGCTCATCTGTGTACTTCAGTACCTCCGTCAGACAGGCCTGGGCTGCACCAATGACGCCCCACGTGATGCCGTATCGCGCCTGGGTAAGGCAACTGAGCGGGCCTTTGAGACCGACAACACCGGGCAGGACACTTGCAGCAGGGACTCGCACATTGTCGAAAAATAAGGCGCCGGTAACGGATGCGCGAAGTGAAAATTTGTTTTCAATCTCCTGAGCCGTAAATCCCGGCATATCTTTTTCGACAATAAAGCCGTGGACGCCTTCTTCGCTGGTTGCCCACACCACAGCGGCATCGGCAATCGGCCCGTTGGTTATCCACATCTTGGAACCGTTCAAAATCCAGTCATCGCCGTCGCGCTTGGCATGTGTTCTCATATTTGACGGGTCCGATCCGCCTTGCGGCTCGGTAAGTCCAAAGCAGCCTATTGCTTCACCGCGCGCCATGGCGGGCAACCAGCGCTGCTTTTGCTCGTCGGATCCGTAGGCATGAATCGGGAACATGACAAGGCTGCTCTGAACGGATACAAAACTGCGCAGGCCGCTGTCGCCGCGTTCGAGTTCCTGACAAATGAGGCCGTATGAGATGGCGTTCATTCCGGCGCAGTCATATCCCTCGAGTGAGCTGCCGAGCAGACCAAGTTCGGCGACCTGCGGGATCAGGTCTTTCGGGAAGTAGTGCTGCTCGAACGCATCACGGATACCAGGCAGGACTTTTTCATCGACGAACCGGCCTACTGACTCCTGCACCATGCGCTCTTCGTCGGTGAGTAAGGATCGAACGTCAAAGAGATCCATTGGATCCAGTTTTCTCTCGCCCAGGTTCTTATTGGTGATTTTGGCCACGTTGGCTCCCGTCGGGATTTAATGCTAACAGGGCAGCCGATTCTACCGGAACTCGCGATTCTTGAAAGTGCCAATATCAATTCGCCCGCTACGTGGGCGAATGGCTAAACAGGTATTCCCAGCTGCCGGTACAGATTCGACAGCAACCACGCCGGAGCGATCATCACGAGCTGGATATCCCGCAACACGGCGCGCATGCCTCCATTGGTATAGCGACCGAAACAAAGCCCACCGACCCCTGTTCCTGTCAGCGCGCTCGACGCGTACTCAAGCCGCACGGGCAGATCAGACAGCCACATCTCCAGTGTCGCAATGCCCAGAATGAAAAATATCATGCCGAGCCCCAGCGACAGAGAGATGATGAAATAGTAAACCGCCGCCGCCATCAGGTAGGCACTGCCCCAGTTCATTAGCGGCGAGATATCCGAGAACTCACGTGGTATCGGCAGAGACCAGAGCAGGCCGACGGTGCCGACCAGAAACAGCATCAGCGACAACCAGTAAATGACCGGGTTACCGACACTCTCGCGTCTTGCCCCAAACTCTGTCAGCCATTTACCGTCATCAGCCATATGCATCGCCCTTCGTTGTGTGTAGACATAATACAAGAGACCGCCGGCATATTAAGTCCGGGTTCAGCCTGAAATGCTTAAATGCGAACCAGAACACGACATTAATCGGTTTAGTTCGGTCTGATAAAGCCTGGGCCTGACAGGGTCGGGCCGGGTAAAGCGAAAGCAGGTTCAAATTGGCGACAGGAATGAGTCATGAATATCAAAACACGCAAAGTCAGAGTTTTCATCATCAGCGTCGTTTTTGGCATTGCACTGGGCGGCTGCCAGACACTGGATCCGTACACTCAGGAATCAAAGACAAGTAACGCAACAAAGGGTGCCATAGTTGGTGCCGTTTCAGGAGCCGTGGTCGGTCTGATGTCAGGCGATGACGCAGTGGAACGACGTCAACATGCGCTTATCGGTGCAGGCGTTGGTGCATTGGCCGGAGGCGCGGTTGGCTACTACATGGATCAGCAGGAAGCGAAACTGCGTGCGGAGCTTCAAGGTAGCGGTGTCAGCGTTTATCGGGACGGCAACAACATCACACTTAATATGCCAGGCAATGTGACGTTCGCTACCGGCAGTTCGGATCTAAGCGCCGAATTTTTCGACGTTCTGGCCTCTGTATCGAAGGTGCTGGATGAATTCGATCAGACCGTGATAGAAGTAGCGGGGCACACTGATAGCACTGGAAGTGAATCGTATAATCAGGGACTTTCAGAGCGCCGGGCTGTTTCCGTCGCGCAGTATCTGGACTCGCATGGTATCGACGATGAACGACTGTTGACAATTGGTGCCGGCGAACAGCGACCGGTTGCGGACAACGATAGCTCCGCCGGTCGGCAGGCAAATCGCCGCGTTGAGTTGACGATGGTACCGATTACCGCCTGAGTTGCATGATCGATAGCATGAAAATCGCGCTGACTACGGAAGTCGGCGCGGTTTTTTGATACGGTAGGCTCGTGCAACGCCCCTAACAAAAAAAACAAGCGGGCTGGTGAATGATTCGTAACTACGACGAACGGGACTCGGGAACCTGGGTCGAGGCGTCCGGCCTCGTCTGCAAACTAATACGTGACGACAACGACGGCGCGCGTCATCAGCGCTTTGTTCTGGACATGCGAAACGGGCAGACCGTCCTCATAGCACACAACATCGATATCGCAGCGCGTGTGCCGGTCGGCATTGGTGACCGGTTACAGTTTCGCGGCATGTACGAGTGGAACGATCTCGGTGGATTGGTGCACTGGACGCATCGTGATCCGCATGGGGCGGATGTCGGCGGCGGAATCAAATTCCGTACGCGAACATATCGATGACCCTGTCCCCCTCATTGCCGCAAATTGTCGAGCGGCCACAAAAAAACCCCCGACTTTTGAAGGTCGAGGGTTTGTGGTCATATCTGCAGCTTAAGCGTCCATCGCTACCTTAAGTTTCTTGATAGCGTTTGCTTCAACCTGCCGGATGCGCTCAGCCGATACGCCGTAATGATTGGCAAGCTCGTGCAGCGTGAGCTTGCTTTCTGCCAGCCAGCGCGTTTCAAGAATATGCCGGCTTCTGTCGTCGAGCGTATCGAGGGCTTCAGTCATGCGACTGGTCGCGTCGTCATAGAAATCACTATCTTCGACAAGCGTGGCCGGATCGGAATTTTTGCTCGGCAAATAAGCCGCCGGTGCAAAAATCCTGTCGTCGTCGCCCGCAGTGGGTGTCGGGTCGAATATCGCGTCACGCGCACTCAGCCTGCGCTCCATCTCTGTCACTTCATTCGCAGTGACCCCGAGGTCGCTCGCCACAGCCTGTGTTTCGGCATGCGACAACCAGGCGAGACTCTTCTTCTTGCTTCGAAGATTGAAGAACAGTTTTCTCTGTGCCTTGGTGGTCGCGACTTTTACGATGCGCCAGTTACGCAGCACATATTCGTGAATCTCAGCGCGAATCCAGTGAACCGCGAACGAAACCAGCCTGACATCGAATTCCGGATCAAATCGTTTGACGGCTTTCATAAGACCGACATTGCCTTCCTGCACAAGATCGCCCAGCGGCAGGCCGTAGCCCATGTAGCCCTTGGCGATGTGCACAACGAAACGAAGATGAGCCATAACCAGGTCTCGCGCAGCATCCAGATCTTCTTCGTCGCGGAACCGGCGAGACAGAGTCTGCTCGTCTTCTTTGCTTAATACCGGAATGCCGCCGACCGCATGGATATAGGCGTCCAGGCTGCCGACCGGTCCGGCGAGGGCGATTTCATAATTCGTTCTTGCAACAGTCGTTGTCATAGCTGATATCCACCTCCGTTGTTGGAGCGCAATTTTAGCACTCCCCGGCTTAGAGTGCTAACAACCGCGTTTGGTTCCATCGTGGAAGGCAGAGAATATCGTTATAAAACAATAATCTAACAGTCATCAACTGGATCGGTGTTATGTAAAATCATGAGCTTCGGGCCAATTTTCGGGCGTATTTTGGCTCTAGCGCGGCTCGATACGCCGCATGTGGCGAGCAGCGGCGATCCAGGAGCCGATCAGCCCAAGTAGCATCCCGAGTGCCAGAATCGCCAGGCTTTCGCGGAGATCCAGCGACAGTGCGCGAA
>Ga0255056_10000173_pt1 | contig 17178 bp, 17 predicted proteins | sample Cases_109_1_MG_FD_183639 | JGI IMG/M metagenome (GOLD analysis project Ga0255056, IMG submission 183639) | Seawater microbial communities from Amundsen Gulf, Northwest Territories, Canada - Cases_109_1 | ecosystem: Environmental > Aquatic > Marine > Gulf | place: Canada: Northwest Territories... | reverse complement strand
AGGTCAGCTCTCGATCACTCAGATCGATGAGGATCTTGCCACCAACCGCGTAGAGCTCCACGTCGTCCGTCTGTACAAAACCGGTTGAGCCATTGGGGCGGACCGGAAGCATCACTTCTATCCACTCACTTGAGGGCTGATCAACAACAGTGAGAACTGTGACCGTCCCGAGGATCGTGGTCCACGGCATGGTGAGCTGAGTCTCCGAGTCGTCAGGAGCTTTGAACACCTCGAGATCGCCACGCGCCAGCGCTACCAAGGTCTGGGCTTCGGCGGTTAGCGACCCAAAACCGGCGTATTGGGGCCTGGTGTCGACAACAAGCGCCGAGGCGGACGAAGCGACCGGCTCTGCTGTTGGCGGAACTGTGGGCTGAGTCGATGGGACGGGATGGGAGACTTGTTCGACTACCGCTTCACCCCCACAGGAGGCGACGGTCAGCGCGACAACCAGCGAACTGGTGAATACAAGGAAAGTCCGGCGCATCACCCTGATGATATCGGCTGTTCGCTGAGTAGCGTTTAGCCTAAATCTATGGTCCGTGTTTACGTAACGAGGGATATTTCGTCACCGATTCTCCAACCGTTGAACGACAAATTTGACGTCGAATTGTGGGTCGGCGACGAGCCGGTGCCCAGAGAGGAGCTTCTTGCCAGGGCTTCTGTCGCCGAGGGTCTGCTTTGCATGCTGAACGATGTCATCGACGTGGCTTTGCTTGATGCATCTCCATTCTTGCGGGTGGTTTCTCAGATGGCGGTCGGAGTCGACAATGTCGATCTCGCTGAATGCTCGAAACGAGGGATAGCGGTGGGACACACCCCAGGTGTCCTGACAGAGACAGTGGCCGATACTGCATTCGCATTGTTAGGTGCTGTTGTTCGTCGCCTCCCTGAAGGCGAAAGAGAGGTGCGCGACGGCGCTTGGGGACCCTGGTCGCCTTTTCGTCTGGCCGGAGGCGATCTCCACGGAACCACACTCGGAATCGTCGGAATGGGCCGTATTGGCCGCGCACTCGCTCGTAGAGCCCAGGGATTTGCCATGTCGGTGGTTTACAGCTCACCCAGTGCAGCCAGTGGGGTTGATGCGGAGCGTTTGGAACTAGAACGGATGCTCGAGGTTGCTGACAACGTGGTGATTTGCGCGACCTTGACCGATGAGACGAGAGGGCTCATTGGCGAGCTTGAACTTGGACGTATGAAACGAAGCGCATGTCTGGTCAACGTGGCTCGTGGGCCGATTGTGGATACAGATGCCCTGGTTGCCGCTTTGGGTGCGGGTGAAATCGCCGGTGCCGGGTTGGATGTGACCGACCCTGAGCCGATCCCGTCGAGTCACCCGTTGCTCGCTTTCGCCAACTGTCTGGTTGTGCCCCATATAGGGAGTGCTTCGGTCGAGACGAGGCGCGCGATGGCCGGTTTGGCGGTCAAGAACCTGGTCAATGGTCTTGAGGGGCAGCCGATGCCCGCGCGATACCCGACTGGCGGTTAGACCGCGAAATCCGATTACGCTTCAAGAATCCACTTACCCGAGGGAGAGTTTCAGCGTGTTTGATTTGCCCGGCGCGAGGTCCGTCGAGCGAAACCCCAGTCAGCGGCGTCTCCGGGAGATGGCCGTAACAACGATGCCGCGTCTCACCGAAACTGAGTACGGGAACTTCAACTACCAGGCAGAGATCACAGCACGCCTCAAGAACTCGACCTTCTTCGTCTCTGATCGCGACATACGTCAGAATCGGATTTCGCGTTCCGAGGCCCACGAATGGGCCGTGAAGCAGGACGCTCACATTGCCGATCAAGAGATGATTCTCATTGAGGGATACATCGGACCCGACACCGGCTTCCGCACCGGATCTCGTCTGTTCATTGAGGCCCGTCAGCCAAACATTGCAGGAATGCAGACCCAGCTCTTTTTCCCTCCAGATCCGGGTTGGTCGCCGGAGTTCACCGTCATATACACCCCAACCCTTCGCGCTCCTGGGAAGCCGGATGATCGGCTCATCATCGTTGACCTCGAGAATTGGGTCACACGTGTATTCGGCTCTGATTATTTCGGCGAGTCGAAGATGGGTGGTCTACGGATGTGGAACCGGCTGGTGTTCGATCGTGGGGGGCTGGCGCTCCACGCCGGTCTGAAAACGTATCCGGCAGAGTCCACGCTGAGTGGAGCCGAGGAGTCGATGTTGATCATCGGTCTGTCCGGAACAGGCAAGACCACGACCACCTTTCGTCAACAGGCTGGATCCTTGCCGGTGCAAGACGATTTTGTGGCCCTCATGTCCGGGGGGAGGGTCCACACCTCGGAAGCCGGTTGTTTTGCCAAGACCTGGGGTCTCGATCCGGACGATGAGCCGACGATCTACGGCGGGACCACCCGACCAGATGCTTGGCTTGAGAACGTTTCGGTGACCAGTGATGGTGCCGTCGACTTCTTTGACACCTCATACACAGCCAACGGTCGGTGCACTTTCCCGCTTGCGAACATCCGCCATCGCGATCCGAGCGGTGTCCCGCCCGCTCGCTACTTGTTGATCCTCAATCGCTCCGACCACGTTATCCCGGCTGTTGCCCGGCTGAGTCGGTCCCAAATCCCGGCGTATTTCATGCTTGGAGAGACCAAAGGGACATCTGCCGGGGGCGTAGCTGAGGCAGGCAAGAGTCTTAGGGTGCCGGGGACCAACCCGTTTTTCTTTGACGATGATTCCCTGCAGGGAAATCGGCTACTCGAACTACTGGAAACCATGCCCGATCTCGGTGCTTACGTGCTCAACACCGGACGTGTCGGTGGCGAAGGGCATGGATCCAAGAAGGTGCGCATCCCGGACTCCTCAGCGATCGTCCAGGGGATAGTGGAGGGGACGATTCAATGGCGTATCGACCAGGATTTCGGATACGACGTCGGTGAGTCTGTTCCGGGCATTGACGACATCGAGCTACTCCAACCGCGGAGGCTCTATGAGACTCAGGGGAGGGTGGAAGAGTACGAAGCAATCGTCTCACGTCTCAAGAAGGAGCGCGTGGAGTATCTCGATGCGTTCCCCACTCTCAGCCCATCGGTCAAAGAAGGTCTTGGCAGCTAGAAGTCGGGAAAAACTGCCAAGAGGCAGCCGGAGCCCAGCTGGACTTCCGCGACCGGCGATCGCATCACGTTGGAGACTCCGCGGGTGGCGCCGTGGCTGAGAGTTTCGTTGTCCAGGTCCCAGCGAAGACCCGACGTGTGCACGGCCTTTGCATCTCCTCCGACCGCTATCAGACTCAGGGTGGCTCCGATGTCCCCATGGAGAAGCCGCCTCCTATGGATGATGTGAGCTCTCGCACGGGCACTGATCCAGTCGAGCTCGTCCACCCCCTTCCACCGCGGGGAGCACAACAACAAAGCTGTGGCCAGTTCGTGGTCGATCCGTCCTCCCGACCCGGCTACGACGACGATTCTCGCCGGTGTGTCCCGAATCGACAGCTCTAGAGCCAGCTCGAGGTCGGAAGCGTCTTTGTTCGTTGGATGCCTCTCGACAATGACATGTTTGGGAATTTCCGTGGCACGAATCGAGTCGAGATCGCCGACTAAGACATCGACGGCAAAGCCAAGACCAATGGCCGCGTCGTAACCACCGTCAGCTGCCACCACGAGGTCGGGTCGGGGGATTTCCTGGAGAACGCTTTGAGCAGGGGCGTCGCCACCGGTGAAAATGAGAACGGTTGCCAGCTCGGTCATCCCCGTCTCCAGGAAAGGTGTGTAAATGACAAAATCGTCTTACGCGCTATCGCGCGCGTAAGAGCTAACCCTCAAGTTGAACCTGAACGTCACTGGATCTTCACCACAATGGTGTCCATTGCTGTCCGCAGAGCGTTTTCCACTGATTCGGGTGTTTTTGCGCTGGCGTAGACAAAGCCGAGGTACCGATCACCTTCCGGCGGGGCCAGAACCTCCGATCCAGGCTGTACTGTGAGATCAAGACCGGTTACACCGTCGATTAGACGCACATCATCAAGACCTTCGAAGTCCTGAAGACGACCAGAGGCTGGAGTGGGGATCATCAGTACACCCGAGGCATGAGGCTCTCTCTTCAACTCTGGTTTCTCCATGCCGATTGCGTTGCGCAAGATCAACGTTTCCAGTGACGTGCCCATCAGCCCGAAATTGAGGCTTCGGGAACAGAGGCCGCCTATCGACCTGGCAGCAATTTCGATGATCTTTGGCCTCCCATCTTCGATTCTCAGTTCGATGTGAACCGGTCCGTGGGTGAGTCCGAGTGATCGAACGGCTGCGTCAGCGACACGGATGGTCTCGGTCTGAACCGACTCAGCCAAACGGCTCGGTGTAACGAAAATTGTCTCTGGGAAGGCGGGACCGTCAGTGGTGTCAGGTTTGTCGAATATGGCCAGGACTGTGAGTTCTCCATCGCTGATCAAGCCTTCGACCGCGACCTCCGGTCCGGGCATATATGACTCAACGAGCAGCGGCGCTTGGGCGTCGTCGATGATTCGCCTCACTCGATCCAAAGTGTCAGCGAGGTGGCTCGGATGGTCTATTCGGATCACCCCTTGGCTTGCCGATCGGTCTAGTGGTTTGACTACAACCGGATATGGGATATCGATGGTGGGTTCATGGTCGATGGTCAGCAGACTGAACTCAGGTTGCGGTACCTCTCCGTTGGCCAGACGCTGACGCATCAGCCACTTGTCTCGTGTCGCCGCGGCTGCGCCTGGTTCGTTGGCAGCCAAGCCAAGAGCTGAGCCCGCGAGGGCGGCGACCACAACTCCAGAGTCGTCGGCGGCCACGACACCGTCGAGAGGCACATCGTCACCGAGTGCGGCGACCTGGCGGGCGGCCTCCTCAGGATCGGAACAGTCGATCTGGAGGTAATTGTCGCCCATTTCGAAGGGAGGCGGGTGTTCAGAAGCAACGACGAGATCGACACCCAACGAGGTGGCGGCATTCACGAAGTCGCCCGCTCGATAGGTGGTGCTAGGCAATACGACGACGGCTCGAGGCATGATTGGATTGGTTCAGGGGTTACCATCATTACAGATGTCTGAATCCAAGGTCTTAAGTGTGGATCCGTCGGCGCTCGAAATGGTCCTCGAGTTGCGTGACAACGAGCCGGGCGACGACGAATTCGCATTGTCCATCGAAGTGACTGGCTTCCGGGGGCCCCAATTCTCCTATGAATTGGCGTTTGTCCCGCTCGCCGACATGAAAGAAGGTTGGGTCGAAGAACGTCACGACGGCCTTGCCGTTATCTTCCCCGAAGTCGACATCGAAAAGCTCGACGGTTCGATGCTCGAGCTGACCGACCAGGGGCTGGCGATGAACAACCCCAATTCGCCCGCACCACCGGAAATGTCGGCGCCGGCGGGTGATCTGTCCGGCCCGCTTGTCGATCGTGTTCAGCAGGTGCTTACCGAGCAGGTGAATCCTGCCATCGCCTCCCACGGTGGCGGCGCAGAACTGGTGTCTGTTGACGGCGCAATCGCCTACCTACGGTTGTTCGGTGGTTGTCAGGGATGCGGCCTAGCCCAGGTCACGTTGAAACAGGGGATCGAAAAGATCATCCTCGAATCGATTCCCGAGCTCTCACAGGTCGTTGATGTAACGGATCACGCTTCAGGCGACGACCCCTACTACCAGAGCGAGAAGAAATAGACCCTTCCAGCGACGATGGCTGGGTTCACACGGGCTGAGCTCGAGTCGTTCAGGGATGGCTCGGTACCTGACCTGATCGGAGATGAACCACAGCTTCTGTTCGTCGGTATCAATCCCGGGTTGTGGACAGTCGCCACCCAGACTCACTTCTGTCATCCATCCAATCGGTTTTATCCGGCTCTGCAACGGGCGGGCTTGATCGAGTGGGAAGTCGACAGCACGCGCGGCATGACAGACGTTCAGCGCGAAGCCTTCGTGGGTAGCGGGATGGGAATCACCAACCTGGTCAGCCGGGCGACCGCACGCGCCTCCGAACTCACCCCTAGTGAACTCGTTGAGGGTGGAGAGAGACTCACAAGACTTGTGGGTGAATTACATCCGCCGGTTGTCGCAGTCGCCGGTGTCACCGCCTATAGAACCGCATTCTCGGTTCCAAAGGCCCGACTCGGCCCTCAACTCGATCTGGGACTGGGCACAACTGTCTGGGCTGTCCCCAATCCCAGCGGCCTCAACGCCCACGAGACGATTGACTCACTGGCCCTCTGGTACGGGAAGGCCGCAACCCAAGCAGGCTTGCTTTGAGCGAGCCCACTCCGCGTCAGGTTCTCTATGCGCTAGTCGCCGCCGGATTCATCGTTGTGGTCGTCGTGCTTGTCGTAGGGTCGGCGGTTGTTGGCCTCTCGCCAACATGGTGGACGGTCGTCATGGGCATGACTCTTGCGGGTGTCGCTACTTGGTCGATTCTCAATTGGAGACGTACCGTTCCCGTGCTGCTGATCTCGATCATGGCGTTGATCGTTTGGACCGTTGGAACACTCCTGGTGACTTAGTCGCTATCCCGTCCAGACGTCTGCGTCGGGGAAGAATGCCTGCCAGGCGAACCAGAATTCGTTGCTATGGGGGAGAAGCTCGAGAGACTCGCCGGCCAGCTTTCCCGATGTCGCTTTACCCAGGATCGACCAGATGGTCCCGGTCTCGGCGTCTCTGAATTCGGTGTCGCCCAAAGACTCGAATGTGAGTGTTTGCTCACCCACGACCCGGCTATAGGCAACCCCGGTGCCGATGCCGACACCCTCAGCGATCACCCCGCTGTCGAGCGCGTCCGCAGTGTCGGCAGCCCCCCAGAAGACCACAACCGGTTGGTCGCCGACCTGATCGTTCACCACACCAACATCACTGATGACTGAGAATGGATATGCCCGTTCGAAGTCGTCGACCGTGATCCCGACAACTCGCTCAAGGGCCGGATAGCGATCATCGATTTCACCTGTGTAGAACCCGTATGGTGCTGGTCTCGATGAGTAGAACTCGTAGGGATTGGTGCCATACAGCGCTCCAAAACCCTGGTCCCGGGTGAGCACCTGTCCATCGGGATAATGGGTCTTGAAGTCGACCCATCTGACGATGGCCGACGCTATTGGTGTCAACGACTCGCCGGCATGATCTCCGACGATTGCCTCGCCGGTGACTTGTTGCCAGAGCGTCTGTGTTACGTCATCCCACATCACCAGATCGGAGTTGCGCAACAGCCCGGAGACCCCAAGCCGCAGCGTCTCGTCGCCGAACCGACGATCAAATGCCAATGCGGTGTTGCACAACGGGCAATAGGTGACCGCCACTGGAACATCTCCGAACTCGTCATTGACGATCTCGTGGCGTGTGAGGATGGAGAGTGGGTAGAAACGGGCGTCGTCGTCTATATCGACCAGCACTCCCGGTTCACGCCCGGCAATCCAGTCGCTATCGGATACTGGCTCAAACCCGGGTTCGTCGATAGGCCGAATGGCATCGCGAGGATCAGCCGCCGGGATTCCGACCAGGAGCTCGTTGAGATCGATAATCGTGTTCCCGAAATCGGTGTCCCAAGCGGCCTGCATCGAACGTAGATGATCCGGCACCGTATTTTCGGTCCTAGCCTCTTCGGCAGATGCCGCGGTGTCTTCGGTAGACAGGGCCGAACCGCACGCGCTGAGCACAATGCCAAGTGCCACAAGCTGGACGACGTGTCGCATCATCTCAATAGGTGAACGATTGCAAGTAGACAGATGTTTCCCGATGCCGGAAAACCGTTGGTTTGCTGACTATCCCGTGTGGACGTCGAGAAAGAGTGTTTGAGCGGAGCGCCCTACCCACCCTGTGGTGTCCCAGAGTGTGCCGGCGGCGACACCGCGCCCGAGATCGGCGTAATGGGAGACAGCTTCAAGGGCTACCCACTCGCCAACGGGATAACGGCCAATGTGGACAGTCAAGTCCGGATTCATGTACACCCATTTGTCGTTCAATTCTCGGGACACGCCGTTGCAGAAGTCGGCAACGGCGACGGCGCGTTGTGGCGGGGACGGCTCCTCGCCGGCAATGATGGGCTTTTTCATGCGAAGCCAGATTGCCCCAGGGCCCGTCGTGTGGAAGCCCCCGTAAATCTCGCGGAATTCGATTGCATTGCGATGAAACATCACCTTCCCAGCGTCTCCTACTCCCCATGGCTCATCCCCGCCCCGGACATCGGTGTCATCAGGCAGTCCCAGCTTCAGATCCGTTTGCTCCTGGCTGGGTGCTGGCCGATCAGCAGTGCGCAAACGTTGGATCACGGCCATCGCCAGCAGTTGGTCTTTGGGGTCGGTCACTTCGGCCCTCACGACTTGGATCTTCTTGCCCTCTCGGACCACCGTGGCATCGATAGTCAACGGCACTATCGGCACGACTCGGAAGAGCTCCACTGTGATGCGCGAGATTTCCATCGGAGTCAGGGTCGGGACCTTCTCCACATGGCCAACGATGAGGGCTGCAATGGATCCACCGTGTTGCCCTTCGTCGTACCAGCCGGCGTTCGACAACTGTGTCGACTCGTAGGTGTTGGGGTCGGAGGTGGGCAGGTAAACCACTGGAGAATCCTGGTACATCGGGCCGGCACGGTACCGGGGTCCTGGTCACGGGCGAAATGTCGTATAACATCCCGGATCGTGACGAGTGAGGTGAGGACTGAGGACCCCGCTGGGGCGCGGCCGGTAATTCGAATCGGCCCAGCGCTGGTTCTGGCATCAGCCTTGGCATCGACACTCGGGATCGTGATTGCCCAATTCCTCGACGACATCGGGGACGGAATCATGGCAATCATCCTGGGTGGCGAGGCGGTGCTCTACAACAATCGTGTTGAGATCACGGGTGCCAGTGATCTGGCGTGGGCCGGTGGGTTTTTGCTTTGCCTGATCATCGGGTTCTTTGCGCTTTTCATCTACCCGACACAACGGGGTCATGGCGTTCCCCGTCTCATCCTGTTGTGGATGCTCCTCCATGTTCTCCGCCAGGCGCTCACACAGGCCGTGATGCTGCCGTTGGACGACGACAGCCAACTTTCCCTTGCATATGCCACGTTTGATGTGCCGCCAGGTCTCGATGTGGTCATCGCTGCGGCCGGAGCGGTCGGGTTGCTCTTGATCGCCCTTTCAGCCGCCTCCGCGTTCTTGGCCTTCACACCGCACAGGTCGCTGATATCGAATGGTCGGAAGCGTTTGACAACTGCGCTTTGGATCGCTGTGATTCCAGCCGTTGCTGCGGCCTTCCTCGCCATTCCGTTTTTCTTGTCCGGCGCTGACAGCGTCGTTATTCAATCTCTGCCGCTGACGGCGGTGATATTCCTGGCAACACTCGCCGCGGCACCTGGCACTACCACCGTCCAGGGTCCTGAGGACGAACGTATCACGCCGTGGCCGTGGGGCCTCGCAGCAACCCTCATCGTGATGTTGGTCTTCTACCTCGGCGTCCTTCAGGGCGGGGTCAGCCTCGACCCACGTCTGTGGGGCTAGACAAGAACACCGCAGTTGTGGTCACCGTTAGCGACGGTGTTTCCGCAGGTGTTCGCGAAGACGGATCGGGGGATGCCCTCGAGACGATTCTCACTGATGTTGGCTTCGCTGTGGGTCGTCGATTGGTTCCTGACGAGATGGATCAGATCGTCGAGGCAATCCGAGAATCAGCAGGTGATGCTGGGCTGATACTGACCACTGGTGGCACAGGTTTCGGTCCCCGTGACGTCACACCCGAGGCGACGGCTTCGATTCTGGAGCGTGAGGCGCCTGGTCTTGTCCATGTGATGATTTCGAAGGGTTTGGAGTCGACACCCATGGCTGCCCTGACACGCGCCCGAGCAGGCGACTTATCAGGGAGTCTTGTGATCAACCTGCCTGGGTCCCCAAAGGCTGCGACGGAGAGTCTCGAGGCGATTATTGACTTGCTTCCACATGCTTTGCAGCTTCTCTCAGGAGATACTCAGCACGACTGAGGGCGGCTGGTCGTAGGGCTCTTGGTTTCGCTACGGTTTGGCGACCCGACTCAGTTCTGAGGAGAACCATGAAAATCTCACAAGAGTTCGTTGTTTCGCGTTCACCGGCTGTCGTGTGGGACTTTTTCCAGGACGTTCCTTCGGTTGCACAGTGTCTGCCCGGTGCCGAGCTCGCCGGTCAAGACGACGATGGTGCGTACCAGGGAAAACTTTCCGCGAAAATGGGACCGATGACTGCCACTTTCGAGGGAACCGCCACCGTCACCCCGGACCACGAGGCGAAGTCAGCCACTATCGAAGGCAAAGGTGTCGACAAGCGGGGTGGCTCTCGTGGTCAGGTAAAAGTGGCGTACGCGCTGGCTGCTGAGAATCTCGGCACCAAGGTCACCATCGACGCTGACATCACCCTTTCTGGCCCTGCCGCACAGTTCGGACGAACCGGTTTGATCAACGAGATGTCGAAAAGACTCATCGTAGATTTTGTGGCATGTTTGGAGGCGAAACTCGAGGCCGAAACCGCGGAGGAAGCCGAAGCGGTCACAGCCACCGAAGTCAAAGGAATCTCGTTGTTCATTGCCGCGTTTTGGGCGTGGTTAAAAGGCCTTTTCAGCAAAGGCGGGGAGTGAAGCTCAGACTCCTCGGATTGGCGGCATTTGCTGCCGTGTTGCTCGGTGCCTGTGGTGGGGGGTCGGACGGCGGCGATGTCCTTGAAGGTGAAAACGTCGAAGTTCTCATGTTCGACGATCGCTTTGAATATACCGAGATCCGCATCCCGGTCGGTGGTTCCGTCAACTGGCTCGGCGCCGGGGCCAATTCACACAACTCAGTCGACGCCGACAACAAGTGGAGTACCGAGGAGGTGTGGGGGGATCTCGAGCAATTCGAGGGAGATTCGGCCATCCTCACCTACTCCGAACCGGGTGAGTATGTCTTCTTTTGCACATTCCATGGCAACGCAGACGGTTCGGGAATGGCCGGCAAGCTGATTGTGGAAGGTTGACGGGACCATCGGTATCCTGAACGGTGGAAACCACCGATTACCGCGAGCTCCCAAAGGTGCTTTTGCACGATCACCAGGTTCTAGCGTGTTCGGCAAACAAGTTGAGGTGGGTGTTAGGTCAGCGAGACCTCTTCTGTTGTCCCACCCTGGACCGACCACGCCCGTACCAAAGGACCGCCACCTAACCCCACCACCAGGTAGACCCAATCCGGATCGAGCGCAGCCCTCACATCTGTCGTGGACATCTCAGGTGATCCATCCGGATGTGAGTGAAACACACCTCCAAGATGCCAGCCATACGCCTCAGCGTCGACCAAGGCGTTGAGATGTTCCTGAGGAGGGATGGTATATCCAGTAGGCGATGACAGATCGTTCCCGGTCGGATAGACCCTGATGATCGCATCACCGTCCATCGCAACCAGCCCACACCCTTCGTTGGGTAGTTGACCCAGACAATGGTTGATGATCTGCTGTCGCAGGTCGTCAGGCAGGTGGACGACAGGTGTCGTCATAGTCCACAATCGCTGGAAGACGCTCGGGATCGCCACACGCCGCACACTCTGGGTCTCGGTTGACCGTGACAGTGAGAAAGTCCTGCTCCAAGGCGTCGTAAATCATGATCCGCCCGGAGAGCGACTCGCCGAGACCCAGCACCATCTTGATGGCTTCCATCGCCTGGATCGAGCCGACCACACCGGGAAGGACGCCGAATACCCCGGCTTCGGCACACGACGGGGCCAGTTCGGGTGGTGGGGGCAATGGATGAACACACCGGTAACAGGGTCCGTCGTAAGGCTGAAAGACCGACACTTGACCTTCGAAGCGGAAAATTGAACCGTGAACCACCGGAACCTGGAGATGCATTGAGACGTCATTGACCAGATAACGGGTGGGGAAGTTGTCGCCACCGTCCACCACGACGTCATAGCCCGACATCACATCAAGCGCGTTGGCAGCTCGAAGACGCTCCCGATGTGTGATCACTTTCACGTCGGGGTTGAGGGCGAGCAGTGTCTCCCTTGCCGATTCGACCTTGGGCATGCCGATCCGGTCCATGTTGTGGAGGACCTGTCGTTGCAGATTCGAGGCGTCGACGACATCGTCGTCCACGATGCCGATGGTCCCCACACCGGCGGCAGCCATGTAGAGCGCTGCTGGTGAGCCCAGACCACCGGCTCCCACCAGTAAGACGCGAGCATCGAGCAGTCGCAACTGGCCAGTTTCTCCCACCTCGGGAAGCCGAACGTGGCGGGCGTAGCGGGAGCGCTGATCGGCAGTCAATCCGCCGGGATCACCCCACGGATGGCCTTCGGCTTTCCATCGATCAAAACCACCAGCCAGAGATGACACATTCGTATACCCCATCTCGAGAAGTGCAGCAGTCGCCAATGCCGACCGGAAGCCGCCGGAGCAATAGACCACAAGAGATTGTTCGGTGTCAGGCACAACAGATGCGATGTCGCGCTCGAGGACACCTCGTGAGACGAAATGGGCGTCCGGGATGGCGCCTTGAGAGTGCTCATCAGGCTCTCGGACATCGATGAACGTCGCTTCTTCCAATTGGTCGCGGGCGGTGCTCGGGTCGATCTCAACGATCCGGGAGCGGGCTCGGTCCACCAGGTCGCGGTAGCTGACGCGATGGCCGTTCACTCGTGGGCCCCTGCTGGATCGATGGCGGCCGGGTCGATCTGATAGCGGTTGAAAGCGTCCTCGACCATCGACGCAGGGATGTGTCCTTGTTTGGAGAGAGTGGTGAGTGCGGTCGCGACAATCGTTCCCGCATCGGTTTCGAAGAACCTGCGTAGAGCATGACGTGAGTCGGATCGTCCGAAACCGTCGGTCCCTAGCGTGGTGAGGCCACGAGGCACCCACTTTGCCACCTGATCGGGAACAAGAGTCATGAAGTCGGTGACAGCAACGACCGGGCCATCGACGGCGGCGAGGTTTTGGGTGATCTGAGGTGATTGCGGCGGTGACTCCGGATGGAGACGGTTCCAGCGTTCGACGGAGAGGGCCTGCTCACGGAGCTTCTTGTACGAGGTGACCGACCAGAGCTCGGCCCCTATTCCATAATGCTGAGCGAGTTCTGCGGCGGCCTTCCGAGCAGCCAAGTTGGCAGTCCCTGAGAACAGGATGGCCAGATCGCTTGATGTTCCATCTGGTGCCGCGGCGTATCGATATATGCCGTCGATGATTCCCTGATCTGCGCCATCAGGTTTGGCCGGCTGGGCGAAATTCTCGTTGTAAAGCGTCAAGTAATAGAAGATGTCGTCGGGATCGTCCCCATACATTCGTTCTAGCCCGTGTTCGATGATCGTCCCAACCTCGTAGGCAAACGCCGGGTCATATGCCTGGCAGACGGGGAACGTGGAAGCGAGTAGAAGACTATGACCGTCCTGATGCTGAAGACCTTCGCCTGCGAGGGTGGTACGGCCCGCGGTGGCCCCGAGCAGGAACCCTCTTGCCCTGGCGTCGGAGGCGTTCCAAATCAGGTCACCAACGCGCTGGAAACCAAACATCGAATAGAAGATGAAGAACGGGACCATCGGTACACCCCGCGTGGCATATGAGGTTGCGGCAGCCGTCCAAGAGGCGAGCGATCCCGATTCGGTGATTCCCTCCTCGAGGATTTGCCCGTCCTGGGCTTCGCTGTAGGAAAGAAGCATCGCCGCGTCGACTGGCTCGTATAGCTGTCCTTTCGGCGCGTAGATCTTCAGTGCTCTGAACAATGAGTCCATACCGAATGTGCGTGCTTCGTCGGGGACGATGGGGACAACATGTTCACCAAAGTCTTCGGCCCTTGCCAGGTTGCGGAGGAGTCTGGTGAATGCGGACGTGGTTGATGCCTCCACCTTCCCCGAGCCGGCGTAGACGTCTGCGTAAACGTCAGGCGGCGGGAGAGTGAGTTTGACGGTGGGCCGAACCACACGTTCGGGGACAGGTCCCCCCAGCTCCTGTCGTCTTGCCTGGAGATATTCGTACTCAGGCGTGCCTGCTGCCGGGCGAAAGTACGGCGGTATCGAGTCGCCCGCCAGAGACTCAGCAGGGATCTCGGTTTGAAGATGGAGCGTCTCCCGGAGATCGAGCAGCTGTTTGTTGGTTAGCTCCTTGATCGAGTGCGTGGCGTTGCGACCCTCGACGTCGGGACCCAAGGTCCAGCCTTTGATGGTCTTTGCCAGGATGACCGTTGGTTTCCCATTGTCGAGCTCCGTGGCCACCTTGTAGGCGCCATAGACCTTTCGGAAGTCGAGGCCACCACGACGCAACGCCCACACCTCTTCATCGGACATTTCGTTTACTAGTTCTTTGGTGCGTGGGTCTTTGCCAAAGAAATGGTCGCGTACGTATGAACCGTCCTCAGCCTTATAGCGCTGGTACTCGCCGTCGACCGTCGAGTTCATCACGTTCACCAAAGCGCCTTCGGTGTCCCTGGCGAGAAGAGCGTCCCAGCCACTGCCCCAGATCACTTTGATGACATTCCAGCCAGCACCACGAAACACAGCTTCCAATTCGGTGATGATCTGGCCATTGCCCCTTACCGGCCCATCAAGGCGCTGCAGGTTGCAATTGATCACCCAAGTCAGGTTGTCGAGCCCTTCTCTGGCCGCCAACGAGATGGACCCAAGTGTCTCCGGTTCATCGGTCTCGCCATCACCAATGAAACACCAGACTCTGGAGTTGCTGGTGTCGTCCAACCCCCGGTTGTCGAGGTATTTGTTGAACCTGGCGTGATAGATGGAGTTGATGGGGCCCAGACCCATCGACACTGTTGGGTACTCCCAGAAGTCAGGCATCAAGCGGGGATGGGGGTAGGAAGAGAGGCCGTCACCGTCGATCTCGAAGCGAAAGTTGTCGAGATGTTTCTCGTCGAAACGTCCCTCGAGAAATGCCCGCGCATAGATGCCGGGTGCTGCGTGACCCTGGATGTAGACGTGATCGCCGCGGCCCACAGCGTTTTTGCCTTTGAAGAAGTGGTTGAAGCCGATCTCATACAGGGTGGCGGAGGACGCAAACGTCGACAGGTGCCCGCCAATGCCCTTCTCGCGATGGTTGGCCTTCACTACCATCACAGCGGCATTCCATCTGACAAAACGGCGAATTCTTCTTTCTAGGTGCTCGTCGCCTGGGAATTCAGGCTGGTCCTCGAGTGGGATGGTGTTGATGTATGGGGTCGTCACCGCGCCAGGAACACCCAATCGTTTCTCGTGCGCTCGCTCCAGGAGCTTGGCCAGCAGATATCGAGCACGTACGGGCCCATGCTCCGCTGCCACCGCGTCAAGGGACTCAATCCATTCCTGCGTTTCAACTGGGTCGGCGTCGGGCAACTGGTGGACGTATTCGTCGCCGAGAGTCTCTCCGAGATCGCCTGCCATATCAGCCAGGTTAGTTAAGCGGTGATTTTGGTTCTCAGCCTCGGACTGAGCCACGGCACAATGGTCTTAACCAGTCTGACAGGAGCATCGAGTTGGGGGGTGTGACCGGTGTCCTCCAGTTGGATTAGATCCCAATCGGGACGTAGCGAGCACAGCCACTCGACCGCTGTCGGAGAGACGATCTGATCTTCGATCCCGTGAATAACCAAGGTGGGAGCCTTGATTTTCCGGATGGTGTCAACGAAGTCACGAGGACGTCGGAAGAGTGCGCCGATAGAAGATGCCGTCAATGGGACGGCTTGTTCCGCCCAGGGGAATTTGCGGCGTCTCTCAGCGAGCGCCACAAAGCTCTCAATCATGTCGACCGGGATTCGACTGGGCTTGTATGCCACAGACGCCAATGTCAACTTCACCAACTCTTCAGAGGTGTAGCGGTTGAGTAGATAACGAGAGGTCAATACGCCGAGGCCGGGGGTCGCCTGGATGACTAGACGTCGTGCAGTCGGCCAGTGAATTCGGGGATCTCCCAACCGAGGCGGTGTCGCCGGCGAGACCAACACCAGGTTGTCCACTGTTTCGGGATAGCGCCCAGCGATCATCTCAGCCACTAGCCCGCCCAGCGAGTTGCCGAGCAGGGTGGTCGAATCGGCAAATTCGGCGGCAAACGCTCGGATCGCGTTGACCTGTGTCTGCAGACTCCAATCGGGTCCTGGTGGTGAGAGACCAAAACCGGGGAGATCGAGGGCGATGACATGAGCGTGCTTGGCGAGTCTGGGCCCTGTCGCTTCCCAATTGGCGAGCGAGCCACCGAGACCGTGAATCAGGACGATCGTGTCTCCCGATCCGCCGTAGTCCCTCCAATGGAGAGGGCCGGCCGCCGTGTTGATCAGACTCTGCATCGGCCGGAGAGTACCGACCGTTGGAGCCCACCCAACCGTCATTAGAGTCCTCGACTCACCAAAGGAGCGTCTACTGGCTGACATTCTCAAGGTCTCCGACCTGGTCAAACATTTCGGCGACCTCACAGCGGTCGACGGTGTCAGTTTCTCCATCGCCGAGGGGGAGACCTTTGGCTTGCTCGGCCCCAACGGTGCTGGGAAGACCACGTCAATTTCAATGATTTCCGGTCTCCTCGAACCAGATTCAGGAACCGTGTTTGTTGCCGGTGAGTCGGTAACCACTTCGTCGACGAAAGCCAAGTCTCATATCGGTTTGGTTCCCCAGGAGTTGGCCATCTACCCGGATTTGACCGGTGAAGAGAATCTTCGCTTCTTTGGTCGGCTGTATGGAATGGGTCGGGATGATCTCGCGATCCGTGTCGACGAAGTACTCGACATTGTCGGGTTGAGTGATCGTCGCAATGATCTCACCAAAGAGTACTCCGGCGGAATGAAGCGGAGGCTGAACATCGGCATCGGTCTGCTCCACAAACCCCGGCTGTTGATCCTGGACGAGCCGACCGTGGGAGTCGATCCACAGTCACGGAACGCCATTCTCGAGTCAGTAGAGAGCTTGTCCGACGAAGGGATGGCTGTCCTCTACACCACCCACTACATGGAGGAGGCTGAGCGTCTTTGTGATCGAGTGGCGATCATTGATGAGGGGAGAATCCAGGCTGAGGGGACTAGACGAGAGCTGGTCTCGTTGGTCGGCGAAAAGGACAAGGTCGCCATCATCGGTTCCGGAAGTCTTGGTTCGTCTGTAGAGCCCGTTTCTCGGCTCCCTGGCATCTCCGAGGCATCCTCTTCCGAGCACCGACTGGACGTGCTGACCGAAGATGCGTCTTCGGTTCTACCCAGCTTGCTCATGGCGGTGACCAACTCGGGCGGTGTGATCACTGGTGTCGAAGTGACTGAGCCCAACCTAGAGGCAGTATTTCTTCATCTAA
>Ga0255056_10000171_pt1 | contig 17282 bp, 19 predicted proteins | sample Cases_109_1_MG_FD_183639 | JGI IMG/M metagenome (GOLD analysis project Ga0255056, IMG submission 183639) | Seawater microbial communities from Amundsen Gulf, Northwest Territories, Canada - Cases_109_1 | ecosystem: Environmental > Aquatic > Marine > Gulf | place: Canada: Northwest Territories... | reverse complement strand
CCACATTGGCTCGTCGCAACCGACCGGTACGACGATGACCGATGGCGGAGTGGTTCATCTCGAAAACGGTTTCAGTCAGGCAACTCGGGATGCGCTTAAGGCGATGGGCCACACCATCGGCGACAGCAACGGCAGCTTCGGCGGCTATCAAGCGATACTCTGGGATGAGGAAGAGGGCGTTTATTATGGCGCCTCGGAAGTGCGCAAGGACGGACAGGCAGCAGGATACTGATGAGCCAGGAAACCTACCTCACCGGCATCACGACAACCGGGACACCGCATATTGGCAACTATGTCGGCGCTATCCGTCCGGGTATCGCCGCCAGCAAAGATCCGCGAATCAAGAACTATTATTTTCTTGCGGACTTTCACGCGTTGGCCAAAAACGAGGATCCTGACAAGATCAGTCAATCGACGCTGGAGATCGCGGCGGCCTGGCTGGCGCTTGGGCTCGATACCGATCGTGCGACGTTTTACAGGCAGTCGGACATCCCGGAAATTCCGGAACTGACATGGGTCCTGACCAGCATGACGGCGAAAGGCCTGATGAATCGGGCGCATTCCTACAAAGCTGCAGTGCAGGCGAACGTCGACGGCGGCAACAAGGATCCGGATAGAGGCATAAGCATGGCTTTGTACAGCTACCCTATCCTGATGTCGGCGGACATTCTGATGTTCAAGGCAAGCAAGGTTCCAGTCGGGCGAGACCAGAAACAACACGTGGAGATGGCGCGCGATATCGCACAACGATTTAATCACCATTACGGAGACGTACTCGTTACGCCCGAAGCCGTAATCGGCGAGAGCACGGCGGTACTGGCTGGCCTGGACGGCCGAAAAATGTCGAAGAGTTATAACAATGCGATTCCCCTGTTCGCGCCGGAAAAACAGCTTAGAAAATTGATCATGAAGATCAAGACAAACAGCCTCGAGCCCGGTGAGCCAAAAGACACTAACGGCAGCACCTTGTACGACATCTACAAGGCCTTCGCGTCGGAAGACGAGACGCGCGAGATCGAGAAGCACTACGCCGAAGGAATCGCGTGGGGCGAGATGAAGCAAACATTGTTCGAATACATTAACGAACATATGAAGCCCGCGCGCGACGAATACGATCGGCTGATCGCGGATCCAGGCATCGTTGAAGCCGAGCTGCAAAAAGGTGCTGCCAAGGCTCGCGAAGAGTCGGCGCCGCTTATGCAGGAAATTCGAAGTGCGATCGGGATTCGAAAACTTGGTTAACGAAAGGAAAGACAGATGTTAGGAATCGAGAACGTTAATCACGTTGGTATCCGCATTAGCGACAAAGCAACGTCGATCGGTTTTTATCAGACATTGGGATTCGAATTAAAAACCGACGTGGGATTCGACGAAGGGCATCCCGTCATAATGAAGCACGCGAGCGGAGTGGTTCTGAATTTACTCGGCCCGGCAACGGTCGCCGACAACAGCAACATTCTGATGGACGTCGACGACAAGTATACGGGCATTACGCATTTCGCCCTGACGGTCAGTTCGCTGGATGACGCAAAGACGTTTATGGCGGACCAGGATATCAAAATCACCGGTTCATTCAGTTTTGGCGCGATGTCGGCCATCTTTATCCGCGATCCGGACCGGAATGTCATCGAACTCGATGCATATACGGCGGGCGACCCTAATCAAGACGGCGATTATGCCGAGCACCCATAAGCGGCTAACGGGAATTCATTTTGACGGATCCGATTGAAGCGCTGGAGCGATTGCGGGCGGGCAACGCGCGTTTCGTTGCGAACGAAACATCATTATCAAGGCCCGATGTCGAACGGACGCGCCTCGCATCCGGACAGACACCCTTCGCAGTCATTTTGGGCTGCTCCGATTCGCGCGTCCCGACCGAAATCGTGTTCGACCAGGGGCTGGGTGATCTGTTCGTCATTCGTGTTGCCGGCAATATCGTCGCCCCATCGCAAATCGGAAGCATCGAATTCGCGGCAATGAAGTTCGGCACCCAGTTGGTCGTCGTCCTCGGACACACTAAATGCGGCGCCGTCGAAGCGACTATTGACGAATTGCAGCGACCCGCGGCAAAGCAATCACGCAATATTGCGGCCATCGTCGAGCGCATTCGTCCGTCGGTTGTGGAATTGCTCGAATCCGGGGAGCCAAAAGATCACGACGAGCTCGTCGACAAGGCGGTGCGTGACAATGTGCGCTATTCGGCTAACGCGTTGCGGAGCGGTTCAGAGATCATCAAGGAACTCATCGGCAGCGGCGAGCTGTTGATTGTTGGTGCGGAGTACTCACTCGACACGGGCGTCGTGGAATTCTTTGACGGCACGCCGTGAGGGTCGTCGTTCTCGGCGGAACCGGCCACTTCGGTGGCAGGATTTGTCGGCGGCTCAGCCAATGTCCGGATGTTGAACTCATTGCTCCCGGTCGCGCTGACCTCGATATGCGTTCACCCGAATTCTGCACATCGCTCAGGAAACTTCGGCCCGATGTACTCATACACACGGCGGGCCCTTACCAGGATCAGGACTATGCAGTTGCGCGAGCCTGCATCGATGTAGGTTGCCACTATGTTGATCTCGCGGATGGCCGCGACTTCGTCTGCGGTTTTTCAATACTCGATGCTGATGCCAAAGCGGCTGGCGTTACAGTCATTACCGGCGCAAGCACCCTGCCTGGCGTGTCGAGCTCGGTCGTCGAAGAAGCCAAGCCTCGTTTCTCGGAAATTTCTCGCGTCGAGACATCGATCGCGCCGGCCCATCAAACGCCCCGTGGCATGGCGACCGTGTCGGCTGTTCTTAGCTACTGCGGTAAATCCTTCACCTCGTTACGCGACGGATCATGGAAGACGATTCATGGCTGGCAGGACTTGCGCGTGCAGCGATATCCCAGCCTGGGATTCCGCCTGTCCGCTGCTTGCGACGTACCGGATCTGGAATTGATGCCGGCAATGATTCCGGGGCTGCAATCCGCCAGCTTTCATGCCGCCCTCGACGCCCCGTGGGAGCAGGTTTCCCTGTGGCTGATGGCGTGGCTGTCGCGGCTCGGAGTCATTCGTGACTGGACACGGTTCGCAAAGACTTTTGCGGCGATTAGCGACCGAACGCGCGGACTGGGCTCGGATCGCGGCGGCATGCATCTGCATATTGCGGGTGTCGACCACGACGGCAAGGAATTGTGCGTAGACTGGTATGTACTGGCCGCAAGCAATCACGGACCCGAAATACCCTGTACGCCGTCGATTGTTGTCACTAAAAAAATACTGCACGGCGAAATTGTCAGGCGCGGCGCATTCGCATGCTGGAATTTGTTTACGATTGATGAGCTGCTCGCAGAATTGGCTGATTTCGATATCAGCATTTACGACGAGGAGGGCGTGGACTGAATATTCAAACTGCAAGGCTTTCGATGCGTTGGCTGGAGCCAGGTGACGAAGGATTGTTGCTGGCCGTGTGGAATGATCCGGCATTTATCCGCAACGTTGGTGATCGCGGTATCAGAACGGTAGAGCAGGCGGCCGAGGCCATGGCCGCAGGGCCGCTCAAACTCTACGAGAATTACGGCTACGGACCGTTTCGGGTCGCTCTTGCCGATTCGAATGAGCCCATCGGCATTTGTGGTCTCTTCAGGCGCGACAATTTGGAGGATCCTGATATTGGCTTCGGCCTCTTGCCGGACCATTGCGGCAAGGGCTTTGCGTACGAAGCGGCTGCTGCCGTATCGGAGCATGCGCAAAACAACCTCGGCCTCAAACGCATGATTGCGATTGTTTCGCCGGGTAATGAACCGTCTATCGGGCTGATCAGGAAACTCGGATTGAATTTTGAGAAGATGCTGCTTATGCCGAATGACGAAAAAGAAGTTTGCCTCTATTCCGTTGATTGGGGGGAAGTCGGGTAATGGAGTTCCTGAAAACTGACGGCGCGCGTACCGGCATTGTTTTTGGCGCGACGTCCGGCGTCATCACGACGACGGGTTTGATGACGGGGCTTTATGCCGGTACTGGCTCAGTGACAGCGGTGATGGGCGGGATCCTCGTTATCGCGGTTGCGGATGCGATGTCGGACGCGCTGGGTATTCATCTCGCTGAGGAGGCCAATCCGGCAGCCACGACGAGTCACATTTGGGCGGCAACCATCGCAACGTTTCTCACGAAATTCATCTTTGCCGGCAGTTTCGCCATCCCTTTGCTGCTGTTGCCGCTGCGAACGGCTGTGATCGTGTCAATTGCCTGGGGCATGAGCGTAATAGCAATTCTCAGCTATTTTCTTGCCAGATCACACAAGGAGCGGCCGGTACCCATCATTGCCGAGCACCTCGGAATTGCTATTCTCGTTGTACTATTGTCGCACCTGATCGGCGCGTGGGTAGGCAGGACCTTCGGATGAGGCGATTGAAGCAATAAATGACTGATTCGAGCGAGTATGTTGGCTGGCGAAAACTGCGCGAATTCGCGGACGTCGACCTGACGAAGTCGTTCGTATTGTCGTGGCACATCGAAGTTGAAACGCTAATGATCGACGTTGATTTGTTTCTTGAACCGGCACACCCGTTTTACGAGAAGCCGCGACCAAGAGAAAAGGTGTGCATAAGACCGGCCATCATCGAGTTTCCGTTTTGCGTAGCCATCAAGCCGGATCACGGCGCGGCCGAGGGCACGATTGAAACGATTGCGGCGGGGCTGGAGATCGGTGCCATAGATGGCTTGCGACGCTTTACCGACGGGCCGTTCGAGATCCGCGGCGATTTCGGTATGGTAAGGATCGACGCCGAGCGACCAATATTGCGGCTTCGCGGGCCATAAGCAAAAGGACCATCGCCATGGGCGCGGAAACTTACATTGACTACATAGAGATTCCTGTGACCGATCCCGCCAAGGCGCGCGACTTCTTCGTCGCGTTGTATGGCTGGGAAAATCAGAAGTGGGGACCCGACTATATAAGTTTTAGCGATGGACGCCTTGCGGGCGGATTTCGGCGCGCAGAGTCACCGGCGCCCGCAACGGGGGTTTTGCTGGTATTCAAAAGCGAGGACCTTGAAAGCGATCGGGATCGTGTTATTGAGCTTGGCGCAACGATCAGTCACGATATATTTTCATTTCCTGGCGGCCGACGATTTCATTTTGTCGATCCGGTGGGTACCGAGTTTGCTATCTGGTCAATTGTTAGCGAAGAAGATTAAGAAGGAAGTCGCAAATGGCACTATTGATCGATCACCCCTGCGTACAACACAAGCTTGCGATCATGCGTGATGTCGAAACCGGACACAAACGCTTTCGTGAGCTGGCGACAGAAATTACCAAGTTCGTATGTTACGAGGCGCTTAAGAACATTGAAACGCGGGAAGTCACGGTGCAAACACCCGTTGCTGAAGCGGTGTGCCGCAAGATCGACAAAGATCTCGTGGTCGTACCGATACTGCGCGCCGGCGTTGGCATGCTCGAGGGCATACTCGAGCTGATTCCGACGGCTCGTGTCGGCTTCGTCGGTTTGTATCGCGACGAGGAAACCAAAGAGCCCGTCACCTATTACGAGCGTTTCCCGCCGCAGATCAAGGGAGGTACGTGCATCATCGTCGACCCGATGCTGGCGACCGGCGGATCAACGGTTGCCGCGATCGATCATTTAAAGAAAAACGGCGCGACAAACATCGTCGTTGTATGCATTGTTACGTGTCCGGAGGGCATTGCGCTCGTCGAGGCGGCGCATCCCGACGTCAAGATCTATGCCGCGGCGATCGACGATCATCTGAACGAGAAAAAATATATCGTGCCCGGACTTGGAGATGCCGGTGATCGACTTTTCGGGACGACGCACTAACCCTCTCGATAAGCGAGTAGTATGATGGCCGAGTTAAAGACAAAGCCAACGAAGGCCAGCGTATCTGAATTCGTCAACGCGATTGAGGATAAGGAAAAACGGGCAGACGCAAAAAAAGTTGCGGCGATGATGCGCGCGGCGACCGGGAAGCGTGCGAAGATGTGGGGAACGAGTATTGTCGGCTTTGGCGTGTATCAGTATACGAACTCGGTTGGCAAGGACTTTGAATGGCCAATCACGGGTTTTTCGCCTCGTAAGCAGGCACTTACGGTCTACATCATGCCCGGTTTTGGACCCTTTGCTGCATTGATGAAGAAACTCGGCAAGTACAAGACAGGAAAGTCCTGCCTGTACATTAAACGTCTGTCGGATATCGACGAGAAAGTATTAAAGAAATTAATCGACAGCTCCGTAAAACGAATGCGCGAAGCCTACAAGACGAAATAAGCCATGAGCGATACAATCATAACTTCAAAACTTGACGGAAATCTGCTGGTCGTGAAGACGAGCGACGGTACGACGACCTATGACTCCAAGTTCCTGGTCGCGGCGCTTCTGATATTCATCGCCCGCAGCGGCGGACAGATCGAGCCCGAAGAAACAGCGAAAATGCTGGACCTTATCGAGGGTTATTTCAAGATGCAGGGCTCCGAATCACTGGAACTTCTGACTCGGGCAATGAGCGAGATGGCCGAACGTCCTGATCTGGGTGCCTCGCTCGCGAAACTTGGTAGCACATTGACGGATCAGGAAAAAGAAGACATTGCACTAATGGCCCTCAAGGTCATCGCCGCGGACGGCAGGCGTGAAGTTGCCGAAATGGAACAATTCAATAACGCCGTGAAAGCGGCCGGAATCTCACCAGAGATCGTGCATCGTGCTTTCGATCGCTACTTTGCAGAGACGATGCCTAGCGGATAGTTCGAACCGGTCTTTGAGAGGGATTTTAGTGCAGACGACTATCCGCAACTTTCTGAAAATGGAATCATCGGCGGGCATCATCCTGATGGCTGCGGCGGTTCTGGCCATGATCATCGCCAACTCCCCCTTGCGAGAATATTACGGGCTTCTTCTTGACGTACCGGTCGAAATCCGCATCGGCGCCCTGCAAATTGCGAAACCATTCATCCTCTGGGTTAACGATGGCCTGATGGCGATCTTTTTCTTTTTGGTGGGCCTTGAGCTCAAACGTGAGGTCATTGAGGGCGAGCTGTCAACGTTGTCGAATATCATTCTGCCGGCGATCGGCGCTGTTGGCGGCATCTGCGTCCCTGTCGCCATTTACGTCTGGTTCAACAGCGGCGATCCGGCTGGCATGCAGGGCTGGGCCATACCTGCTGCGACCGATATTGCATTCGCACTCGGCATAATGATGTTAATGGGTAGCCGGGTGCCCATTTCGCTAAAAGTCTTTCTCGTCTCGCTCGCGATATTTGATGACCTCGGAGCGATCGTAATCGTTGCTTTGTTTTTTACCGATGGACTGTCTTTGCTGGCGTTGTCCGTGGCCGCCGGCTGTCTCGCGACGCTATCGCTGCTGACCTGGTACCGTGTCGTCGCGATTTCTCCCTATGTTTTCGTGGGCGTGATCATGTGGACCGCGGTACTTAAGTCCGGTGTTCACGCAACGCTGGCGGGAGTAGCGCTTGCTGCATTTATTCCAATGCGCGATGGCGGTGACCCGAGTCACTCGCCATTAAGAGAAGTCGAACACGATTTGCATCAAGTTGTTGCGTTTGGCGTACTACCACTATTCGCGTTCGTCAACGCCGGCGTGTCGTTCGCGGGCGTTGGCATGAGTGATCTAATGCACCCCATACCGCTTGGCATCGCAGCGGGCCTGTTTGTTGGCAAGCAGCTCGGCGTATTCACATTTTGCGCCATCGCCATCAAGCTCGGCCTTGCGAAATTGCCCGAGGGGGCAGGTTGGGGCGGACTCTACGGCGTTTCGATCCTCACGGGCGTCGGCTTTACGATGAGTCTGTTTATTGGCGGACTGGCGTTTGAAAATGTCGAGCTCGACCCGGAAATCATATTCGACGAACGGCTCGGCATTATTCTCGGTTCGGTTTTGTCAGGCGTCGTTGGCTACCTGGTACTGCACAGGTCACTGCCGCAAAGAATTGGAGCAATTCATGACGATTGAGCCGCGCTAGTCCTGCAACTGATATGACTCTCTAAGCGACTCGAGCTCGCCCCAGCGCTCGACGCGGCCTTCCAGATCCGCTTCGGTGCCGGCGAGCTTCTGCAGAGCCGCCTGCACGACGTCCTGATCGGACTCGTAGAAGTCCGGCGCGGCGATGGTCTGCTGCATGCCCGCTATTGTTGCCTCAAGCGCAGCAATCTCGGCTGGCAACCGGTCGAGTTCCCGTTGGTCTTTGTAGCTGAGTTTGTTCGGCCGTTTTTGTTGTTTACGCTCGGCGGCACGCAGGCGACGCGCTTCGGCGGATCCCGGATTGTCGCGCTCCGTAAGCTCGTGGCCTTGCCGTAGCCAATCTGCATAACCGCCGACGTATTCCCGAACTTTGCCGTCTTCTTCGAACACGACTGTACTCGTGACGACATTATCGAGGAACTCGCGATCATGGCTCACGACGATGAGCGTGCCCGTGTACTCAATAAGCTTTTGCTCAAGAACCTCGAGCGTCTGGATATCGAGATCATTAGTCGGTTCGTCGAGAACCAGCAGGTTGGCAGGCCGTGTGAACAGCTTGGCCAGGATCACTCGATTGCGCTCGCCACCCGACAACGACTTGACCGGGGTCATCGATCGCTTGGGCGTGAACAGGAAGCCCGTCAAATAGCCAACGATGTGCCTGTCCTTACCGTTGAGCTTGATGTAGGTGCGTCCCTCGCCAACGTTGTAGGCAACCGATTTCTCGAGATCAAGTGACTGCCGCAGCTGGTCGAAGTAGCCGACCTCAAGATTGGTGCCCAGCTTTATCGTGCCAGTTTGGGGTTCGATCTGACCGAGCAGCAGGCGCAACAACGTTGTCTTGCCGACGCCGTTGTTGCCGATCAAGCCGATTCGGTCACCGCGAACAATCTTGATCGAAAAATCCTCGATGAGGGGTTCGTCATAGCGGTAACTGACGTTTCGCGCACGTATCACTTTGCGGCCCGATTGTTCGGACTCTTCGATATGAATACGCGCACTCGACTCGCGCGATAATCGCTGTGAGCGTTCCTCGCGCATCTTGACGAGCGCCCTCGAACGACCCTCATTGCGGGTTCGGCGCGCTTTGATGCCCTGACGGACCCAGACTTCTTCCTGTTCAAGTTTTTTGTCGAATTTCGAGTTTGCGACTTCTTCGTCTTCGAGGGCCTTCTCTTTGCGGCGCAGGAAATTATCGTAGTCGCCCGGCCAGCTGCTTAAATGGCCGCGATCGATTTCCACAATGCGTGTCGCGATTCGTTGCAGAAATGCTCGGTCATGCGTAATGAACATCACCGCACCCGGATAAACGTAAATACGGTCCTCAAGCCAACGTATTGTTGCGATGTCGAGGTGGTTGGTCGGTTCGTCGAGCAGCAACAAGTCCGGTTTTTGCACCAATGCTTTGGCGAGCGCGACACGCCGCCGCCAACCCCCGGACAGTTCGTTCATCATTTTGTCGGCGGGTAAATTGAGTTCAGTAATCGTTGTTTCGACGCGTTGCTCGATATGCCAGCCATCGCGTGCATCGATGCGTGCGTGCAGGGCTTCGAGATCTTTCAAGCCCTGTTTGTCGAGTGTCAGCTCTGACTGTCGCTGGTATTCCCGGATTAAGGTCTCGATTTCGGTCAAACCCGAGCGAACGACGTCGCTAACAAGCTGGTTCATGGCCTCGGGCAGGTCTTGCGCGAGCTGGCTGATGACCAGGTGCTCCTTTTTCGTTATGTCGCCCTTATCGAATTCGATTTCCCCGTTGATCAACTTGAGCGTGGTGGACTTGCCAGCGCCATTTCGGCCAATCAGGCATACCCGCTCGCCCTGCTCGATCGAAAAATTGGCTTCGGTGAGTATCTTTTGTTCGCCGAATTCCAGCGATACCTGATCAAAACGGAGTAATGACATAAGCTCATAGGATACATTGTCGGTGCCCGATAACAGGATATTCCAATGGATGATGAACGATTAGTCGTAATAGAGACGAAGCTGGCACATCAGGAGCAGACGCTCATTGATCTTAACGACGCATTAGCAAAACAACAGGAATCCATCATGACGCTGGAGCAGCTATTCGCTTCAATGGCAGAGCGCGTTCGCTCAATGGGCGATGCAGCAGCGTCGGCACCACCCGGGGACGAGCGGCCGCCGCACTATTGAAAATAACCCTGAAACCGCCCGCTCTGCGTTGAAGTATAGTGTTGCTCAGGCCACTACGGAGGCACGGAAATGTCATCGAGTATCAGGCTACTGTTGTTGCTTTCGCTGCCCATGGCAGCGCACCCCGCCGATGTGTTTGTACCGGACGATCTGCAGGACTGGCAGGAGTGGGTCCTGCAGGACATGGGCTACCGGGATTGCCCCTTCTATTTCAATCAAGGCGCCGCCGAGCGAGGCGACTATGTCTGCGCATGGCCGGGCAGCTTTGATATTACTGTCGATCAGGACAGTGGCCGCTTCGTGCAGGAGTGGACCGTCTATGGAGATAAGGTGTGGATTCAGTTGCCGGGCGGAACGTCGCATTGGCCGGACGCGGTAAGAGCCAATGGCTCCGCTACTGCGGTCATCGAGCGCAACGGCAGACCAAGCGTTCGACTAAACCCTGGAACCTGGCGCATAACGGGTGAATTTAAATGGGACGAGCGACCGGGCGTGCTTCCAATTCCCGCGCTCAGCGGGATTTTGTCACTGACGGTCAACGGACAGCGAATATCGCGGCCCGAAATCGATAGCAACGGCGTATTTCTGGGCGAGCGTCAACGTGAAACGCAGGCGCGCGACGCCGTCACGGTGCAGGTCTATCGATTGCTTGCTGATGCTGTTCCTACGCGTCTTGAGACGACGCTGCAGATAGACGTCTCGGGCAGCGTACGCGAGGAATTGTTCGGACCGATTCTCCCCGAAGGATTTATCCCGGTGAAAATTCAAAGCGCGTTGCCGGCCAAACTTGAATCCGATGGGCAGTTGCGCGTACAGGTGCGGCCAGGTCGGTGGCAGGTTTCTCTGACGGCACGAGCGGCCGGTGTCCTGAATTCGATCACATTGCCCGACGCTGAAACGACGCTCCCGGACGACGAGATCTGGAGCTACCAATCCGATGACAAACTTCGAGTCACGGCGGCCGAAGGACTGCCTCCCGTTGACCCCACACGAGTACAGGTTCCAGGCCAATGGCAACAACTTCCGGCGTATCGCATTAATAAGGGTGAGTCATTCGAGATTACCGAGCGCAGTCGCGGTGTTGTGGCGGCCGATAACGACCTGAGTTTGCGAAGAGAAATGTGGCTGGACTTCGGCGGCGACGGTTTCGTCGTTGAGGATTACGTCAGCGGCACAATGCGTACCGACTGGAGACTGGACATGCAGCCTCCGTTCGCGCTCAAGAGTGCGACCGAAAGTGATGAAAACTTGCTCATCACGAATGGCGAGGGTGAGGGTTACGCCGGCATCGAATTAAGGCGATCCGATGTCGACGTTAGCGCCCTGGCTCGCAGTGAGACGCGATCCTCTATGCCGATTACCGGCTGGGATGCCCGTTTCACGGATGTCGGTACGGTCCTGTACCTGCCGCCCGGGCACAAACTTCTGACGGCCCCTGGGGCGGATACGGCTCATGGCAGCTGGTTCGGGCAATGGCAGTTACTGGATTTTTTCCTGGTGCTGATTATTACGATCGCAGCGTGGAAATTATTTGGTCGCACGTCGGGCATAATCGCCTTGCTTGCGCTCGTACTGAGCTACCACGAGATCAACGCGCCGGTTTGGCTGTGGCTCAATCTTCTCGTCGCTATCGCATTGTTGCGTGTCGCGCCCATCGGAAAATTGCGAAGCTCGGTGAACGCCTATCTCGCGGCAAGCGCATTGTTCCTGGTTCTGGCACTGGTGCCGTTTGTCGCGAGTCAACTTCGAGTCGCCATCTATCCGCAGCTCGAATCGCAGTACGGAGTGTACAACGTTTCGCGCGGAAGAAGCTCCGGACTTGCGGGCAGCCTTAATGCGCCAGCGAGCATGGTGGCGTCCGACCAGGCATTTGAAATGGATGGTGACAAAGCAAAACGCGGTGAGATGCAAGATCGGCTTGCGTCATCAGAAAGGCCGGCGATGGCACTTGAAGAAATTACCGTAACGGGCAGTAGGGTGTCCTCGGCAAATTTCGCCCGCTACGCCCCGAACGCGATCGTGCAGGCCGGTCCCGGCATTCCCTCCTGGCAATGGAACGCGTATCGATTGAGCTGGAACGGCCCGGTTGATGCCGATCAATCCTTACGGCTCGTGATATTGCCGAGATGGACAGTAACGATCGTGCGCTTTTTCGAGGTGCTGATGCTGTTGTTGTTTACGGCCGTGTTGGCCGGCGAGATGCTCAAGCGTCGTTGGACGCTCCCTGGTGGACTGTCGATCGGGCGCAGTGCGGCAAGCGCTGCCGCGGCTGCCTTCCTGAGTGTTTCACTCCTGACGAGTCCGCCCGCCGATGCGCAGATCCCGGACGCCGAGATTCTTCAGGAGCTTCAAACACGACTCTTGCAAGCGCCGGATTGTGTTCCGCGATGCGCTGAAATTTTGTCGGCCACGGTCGACATTGGTGCCGATGACGTGAGTATGCAGCTCACGATCAACGCGATCGAGGACGTCGCGATACCTTTGCCCGGCGCCGCGCGAGGTTGGCGACCCGAAATGGTCGTTGTCGACGGCACGTCCGACGCACAAGTATTACGTCGGGTGAATAGGCATTTTTGGTTACATGTAACGCCCGGTCAGCATACCGTCGTGCTACGCGGCTCTGCAGCTGGCGTCGACAGCCTCGAAATTTCGTTCCCGACACCGCCTCGTGTCATTGAGGCGAGCGGTGATGGCTGGTTTATCGCTGGCATAAAGGACCGACGACTTTTGTCCGGTTCTCTGCAGCTGACGCGCCTGCAGACTGAAGAGGGTGGCGACGGCGCACCGCGCTGGGAAAGCAGTCGCTTTCCGCCATTTGTGTACGTATATCGAACGGTCGAACTGGGGCTGGACTGGCGAGTGACGACATCGGTAACGCGTATCGCGCCTGTGCAAGGTGCATTGACGCTCGAACTGCCGCTGGTCGCAGGCGAGACAGTCGTTACGGAGGACATGAGCATTGCGGACGGGAACATTCTTGTGTCGATGAACCCACAACAGTCGTCAGTGAGCTGGCAATCCAATATCCCGCGGACCTCGCCGTTGCATCTCACCGCAGAGAGCGGCGTGGCCTGGACAGAAACCTGGTTCGTCGGCGTAGGAACGGTTTGGCATGCCGAATTCAGTGGCGTACCGGAAAGCGAGACAGGCAACAGTGGCACCAGCGTACGTATGGCGGAATTCCATCCGCGCGGCGGCGAGACGCTAACGATCGAGGCGGGTCGACCCGAAGCAGCAGAGGGATCAACACTCGCGTTCGATTCGGTTAACGTACGGGTCGAGCAGGGCGCGCGTTCGAGTACTACGATGATGGGACTGAACTATCGCAGCACGAGCGGCGCGCAGCACGTTATCCAGTTGCCGGAAGACGCAGACGTTACTCAAGTAATAATCGATGGCGAAACCGAACCGCTGCGCGCCGAGGCTGGTCAGTTGACCGTGCCGATTCTGCCAGGCGAACACTCCATCTCTGTGGCGTGGCGCGAGGACGGCGACATCGGGGCGCGGACGCAAATGCCAGCCGTGGATATCGGTGCGCCGGCCAGCAACATCACGATGAATATGTCCTTGCCCCGCAATCGCTGGCTACTGGCAACAAACGGCCCGCGTCTCGGTCCGGCAGTTTTGTACTGGTCAGAACTGGCCGTGCTTATTTTGCTCGCGTGGATTCTTGGGCGAATCGACTGGACACCGTTGCGCACGCACCACTGGTTGCTGCTGGGGCTCGGCTTCAGCACCTTCAACTGGCCGGTGCTTGGGTTCGTTGCGGCCTGGATTCTGTTCATTGGCGCCCGTGAGAAGTGGCGTACGGACATATCATGGTGGCGGTTTAATGTTCTGCAATTGGCCGTTGTCCTGTTTACGGTAGCGGCTCTGAGCGCGCTCGTGATCAGCCTGCCGATGGGCCTCCTTGGTGAACCGAATATGCACGTGACCGGTAACAACTCCTACGGCAACGCATTATCCTGGTTTGCCGATCGCAGTGACTCGGCATTGCCGATTGCGACAGCGATGACAGTGCCGATATGGATCTACAAGGTACTGATTCTCGGGTGGGCTTTGTGGTTGAGTTTCGCGTTGCTGAAGTGGCTGCCATGGTGTTGGCAGTGCTTTGCGCGCGAAGGCTTTTTCCGTCCGCGGGGTTATCGCAATGTCAGCAAGCCGAAGAGTGAGGCATTGGAGTGACAAAATGGCGTATCAGCTGGTTGGCTGTTTTCTTTTTGGTATTGATCTGGTCAGGAATTAATCCGCGGGACTTTACAACCTGGGTGCTGGAAGTATTTCCCGCGCTGATCGCCATCGCAGTACTGTTTTATACGCGAAACAGCTTTCCGCTAACCACGCTGACGTACACATTGATACTGGTTCACTGCGTCATCCTGATGGTGGGCGGCCATTACACCTATGCTGAAGTTCCAGTCGGCGATTTGTTCCGCGAACTATTTGATGGTTCGCGGAACAACTACGACAAGCTCGGTCATTTCGCACAGGGATTCATTCCGGCAATTGTTGCCAGGGAGATCGTCGTTCGCAAGAAGGTTTTCAGTTCGAGGGCCTGGATGAATTTCTTCATCGTCTCAATGTGCCTGGGCATAAGCGCCTTTTACGAATTGATTGAATGGTGGGTAGCACTGTTGTCTGCTGAGGCGGCCGATGCGTTTCTCGGAACGCAGGGCTATGTCTGGGACACGCAGTCGGACATGGGTTTGGCGTTAGCAGGAGCAATCGCTGCTTTGGTCTTCCTTAGCGGCGTACACGACAAGCAACTCAGACGCTTGTCATTTTCGGCCACTGGCGAGTGAGACGGTCAGACAAGATCCGAAGTGCTTCACCGAGTGAAGCTGACTTGTTGTCTGATCTGGCGATGCGTTCCAAGGCGCACTGGGGATACTCTCAGGAATTCATGAAATCCTGCGAGGACGAACTCACGTTCGCGCCGGATCAAATAGGGAATGATAGATTCGACTTCGTCGTTGTTGAAAAGGACGGCAAGATATTGGGCTTTTACGTTCTGAAGCGACTTTTCAATGCAAAGTTCGAAGTGGAAAATTTTTGGTGATTCAGGGAGACTCAAACGCGGAGCAGTTTTATCTGGCCACAGGCGGGCAGCTTATTGGCACTCGGGGGTCTGGAAGCATCCCGGGTCGCTTCTTGCCGCTATTCGAAATTCCGGCGCAATGTTGAGCGATTCGATATGAGCGATTCCCGACAGTCTGTCCATTTAAAAAGCCGGGCGATCGCTGCGTCTTATTCATCGCATTCGAGGCACCACTTGACGCCTTTCCGTTAGAGGCAGCGGCGACCGATGATTGAAAACCCTGGCAATATCGGCCACTTTATCGGTGGCGTCGGTGTATTCGTAACCTTGCTTTACCTGGTGACGAACCACTGGCAGGTAATTCATCAACACAAAAACGGCTTTTTTGATCAGCATCTTGAAAACAACCCGATTTGAATACCTACCTTCCTAATGCTTGAAATCCGTCCTAACTGTGAAGATTGCGATCGAGATCTGCCGGCGGATTCGACTGCGGCAATGATATGCACATTCGAATGCACCTTCTGCAGCGACTGCGCCGCCGATAAATTCCACGGCATCTGTCCGAATTGCGGCGGTGAACTGGTGCGCCGACCCGTAAGGCCAGCCGAGTTCCTGGCGAAGTATCCCGCGTCGACCGAACGCGTTCTGAAGGACCATGAATAGAACGGCATTGGCCTGCGCGCTGCTCCTGGCGCATTGCACTGCGTTCGCACAAAAGCATCCGGCACTGGCTGAGAGTCAGCCGATCATCATTTATCTGCACGGCCAGATCATTGAAGATTCCGGGCCAACTCCAACACAGCCGCGCTGGCGTTTCTACGATTATCCCGCCGTTGTTGAAGCACTCGGCGCCAAGGGTGCGATTGTCGAATCTGAAGTTCGCGACAGCGGCGCCGATGTTTACGAATATGCCCGTAAGACGGTCAGTCGTATTGAAACTCTTATTTCGGAAGGCGTGTCGCCAAAACGAATTATCGTCGTGGGATTTTCGAAGGGCGGGGCAATTACCTTATTCGTTTCCCGTTTGTCGCAACGCCCGGACATTCGATACGTGACACTCGCCGCCTGCAGTAGCTGGTTGGACGCTTACCCGCGATTTCAGATATCGGGGCAGGTTTTCTCCATCTACGAGAAGATGATCGCGACCGGAAAAGAACACGGAGCTTTTTATCTGCCGAACCCCAGCTGGGTGGAGCCGCTTCTCGATTGGATACACGATCCTGTAACATATTGATTATATTATTATTATCGTAAATATAGCATTTGCAGTTTGAGTGCCTATGCGGCGCGTTGCTTCACTAGCGGACGAAGATATTCACCGGTAAACGAACCCCGGGTTGACGCGACATCTTCGGGTGTGCCGGTCGCAACGATCATACCGCCGCCATCGCCGCCTTCGGGGCCGAGGTCGATGATCCAGTCAGCGGTTTTGATGACATCAAGATTGTGTTCGATAACGACAATCGTGTTGCCGCGATCACGCAGCCGATGCAAGACGCGCAACAATTGTTCGATATCGTGAAAGTGTAATCCTGTTGTCGGTTCGTCAAGAATATAGAGCGTGCTTCCCGTATCGCGCTTGGATAATTCCTTCGCGAGTTTTATGCGTTGAGCTTCGCCGCCCGACAGCGTCGTCGCGTTTTGCCCGAGACGGATGTAGGACAATCCGACATCCGTAAGTGTTCGTAATTTTTTCGCAACGACGGGAACATTCTTGAAATAATCGAGCGCGTCTTCGACGGTCATCTCGAGAACTTCCGTAATGTTTTTTCCCTTGTAGCGGATTTCGAGAGTTTCACGGTTGTAGCGTTTGCCGCGGCAAACATCGCAGGGTACATATACGTCCGGCAGGAAATGCATTTCGACCTTAATCACGCCGTCGCCCTGGCAGGCTTCGCAACGACCGCCCTTGACGTTAAAACTAAAACGTCCCGGCATGTAGCCACGCGAGCGCGCTTCTTGTGTGCCTGCGAACAATTCGCGAATCGGCGTGAATAAGCCGCTGTAGGTAGCGGGATTCGAGCGTGGCGTGCGACCGATGGGGCTCTGGCTGATATCGATCACCCTGTCGATTTGTTCGATGCCCGATATTTCCTCGTGCGGCGAGGGGTTACGATTGCTG
>Ga0255056_10000167_pt1 | contig 17392 bp, 15 predicted proteins | sample Cases_109_1_MG_FD_183639 | JGI IMG/M metagenome (GOLD analysis project Ga0255056, IMG submission 183639) | Seawater microbial communities from Amundsen Gulf, Northwest Territories, Canada - Cases_109_1 | ecosystem: Environmental > Aquatic > Marine > Gulf | place: Canada: Northwest Territories... | reverse complement strand
GGGTAAATAACCGATTGGCGATCAATTTACCCTGAAGGTCGAACAGGCTAACCAGAAGCTTCGGTAATTTTTGGTCAAATATAGCCTGATTTACAAACGAGCCGGTGACCATTAAAGCGCTAGACTGCACCGGGTGGGTAAATACGTTTCGATCCAGCAGTTTGATTTGCTGGGTGCTGGAAAACCGTGATTCGTTGCATGGTACCAGCTGGCACAGACTCAATACCTGTTTTTGATATCGTGCATTTTCGATCAGGGAAAAACGCTGATAATATATTGCCTGGGCAATGCTCATAGCGACCAATAATAATATACCAACCAGCCAGAATAATTGCGCAAACTGCGATAGCCTGTTGCGCCCGTCACCATACATGGCTTCGTGCAGGCTAAGCTCGGGTCGCTGTTCTGAAGTTATACCGATGTTGTCTGGCGATTTGGGTTGATCGTCATCCTCGTATTTCAACGATTCCCATGCGTCGAATATTTTGCCACATTCGCCGCATTGAACCTGTCCCATGGCTAGCTGTAATTGCTGCTCTGAGACTCGAAAACGACTCTGACAATGGAGGCAACTGGTTTCCATAATCTCAACCGGATTGGCATCATTCATGTTGTCGTGTTCCGCTTATCATTACCCAGTCTTCCCGAGTACTTATCGGATCCAGATTAAAACAGGATTGGTAAGCGCATTTTATATCATTTACCTGGGTTTTGAGTATCCCTGAAAGTAAAATTTTGGCGCCGGGTTTAATCATGTTAGCAAATTTCGGTGCTAGTTCGACTAGGGTCCCGGATAGAATATTGGCGATCAGCAGGTCAACCTTGTCAACATTGAGATCTGACACCAGGCTAACGCGCAGCAGGTCCTGGTTAATGCCATTTCTTCGAGCATTTTCCAGGCTCGCGTCAATTGCCTGTGGATCAATATCAACGCCGAAGACCCGATTGGCTCCGAGTTTGCAGGCGGCAATCGAAAGTATGCCGGATCCACAGCCATAATCGATAACAGATTGATTATTAAAATTATTATGCGCCATCCAGGCCAGGCAAAGTGCAGTGGTAGGGTTGCTCCCGGTACCAAATGCCAATCCCGGATCGAGCCGTATGATTATTGCCTCCGGGTCGGGTGGTTGCAGCCAGCTGGGAACTATCCACAAATTGTGTGCGCATCGGATCGGCCTGAATTGCTGTAAATGAACGCGTTCCCAATTCTGGTCTTCGAGTACCGACCTACGCGCCGTTGCCGACTGATGATCGGGCAGTATCTCAAGTAATTCCTCGTATAGATCCTCACCCTGGCGGTTCTGTTGAAACATGCCGGTCATTGTCATGTGCGGCCAGACCGGGGATTCACCGGGCGTTGGTTCGTAAATAGGACTGTCCTGTGCATCACACATCGTGATACAGACCGCGCCCAGGGAGAGTAAAATGCCTTCGGTTTGCCCAAGCTCGTCGTCGGTGCATTGAATGCTGATTTGCCACCAGGCCATCGGGGCTCTAATCGCTGATCCCGAGCTTTTTTTCCAGGTAGTGAATATTAGTTCCACCGTTGGCAAAATTACCGTCGCTCATTATTTCTCTTTGTAATTGAATGTTGGTTTTGATTCCTTCTATCACGATTTCGGATAATGCGCCCTGCATACGCGCAATCGCCGACTCCCGGGAGTTGCCATAGGTAATTAGCTTGCCAATCATCGAATCGTAATAAGGTGGCACTGTATAGCCATTGTAGATATGGGAATCCATGCGTACACCGGGTCCTCCAGGGGCATGGTAAAGTGTAATTTTACCGGGTGAGGGTACGAATGTTTTCGAATCTTCGGCATTGATTCGACACTCTATCGCGTGCCCGTGCACCACAATGTCTTCCTGTTTGTAACGCAATGGATTGCCTGAAGCAATCGATATTTGTTCTTTGATAATATCAACCCAGGTGATCATTTCGGTTACCGGATGTTCAACCTGGATGCGAGTGTTCATTTCAATAAAGTAAAACTCATCGTTTTCGTACAGAAATTCGAAGGTACCCGCGCCCTCATAATCCATTTGTATGCAGGCATTGGCACAGCGTTCGCCAATTTCTTTGCGTTGCTCGGCTGTTATTCCCGGAGCTGGTGCCTCCTCAACTACTTTTTGATGTTTGCGTTGCATCGAACAATCGCGCTCAGCCAGATGAATGGCGTTGCCATGCGAATCGGCCATCACCTGAATTTCTATATGCCGGGGCGAGCCAAGGAATTTTTCCATGTATACAATATCGTTATTGAACGCGGCGCCGGCTTCCGATTTCGTCATTTGAATCGAATTTAGTAAACTGCCTTCTGCCCGAACCACTCGCATTCCACGGCCACCGCCACCGCCGGCTGCTTTAATAATAACCGGGTAGCCAATTTTACGCCCAAGTTGGAGATTTTTTTCCTTGTCTTCGGTCAGCGGACCGTCAGAACCGGGTACTGTCGGTACCCCGGCTTCCTTCATTGCCTTGATGGCGGCAACCTTATCACCCATCACCCTGATCGCAGCCGCGCTTGGGCCGATAAATTTAAATCCACTGGATTCGACCTGTTCTGCGAATTCTGCGTTTTCCGACAGGAATCCGTAGCCCGGATGAATGCCTGCCGCGTTGGTCAATTCTGCGGCACAAATCAGGGCTGGAATATTGAGATAGCTTTCCAACGACGAAGGGGGCCCAATACAGACGGACTCATCGGCGAGCCGCACGTGTTTCAGGTCCCGATCGGCGGTTGAGTGTACCGCAACGGTCTGAATCCCCATTTCACGACAGGCACGCAATATACGCAGTGCTATTTCACCCCGGTTGGCGATGACAATTTTTGCTAACATTGAATAGGCACTATAGTCACTCGATGATGAACATGATCTGATCGAATTCGACCGGGCTACCATTTTCCACCAGGATCTTGCTTACCCTACCTGACTTGTCCGATTCGATTTGATTCATCATTTTCATCGCTTCGATAATACATAGAGTATCGCCTACTTTTACCTCCTGACCTTCGACCACAAACGGATCGGAATTGGGTGAGGCGGCACCATAGTATGTGCCAACCATTGGCGATTTGATATGGTGCCCACGGGGTTCTGAAGCGGGCACCGCCGGCGGCGTTACAGTGGCTGAAGCACCCGGTACAGCGGTGGCTGCTGGTGCCGCATTTTGCGCGGGCAAAGAGAGTCGGGAGATGCGAACCGATTCTTCGCCTTCCTTAATTTCCAGTTCAGCGATATCCGATTCTTCGAGTAGCTCGATTAGTTTTTTTACTTTACGTATATCCATTATTGATTTCTCTTTGAATTGGACTGTTTGCACAGATTGACTGCTGCTTCTAAGGCGAGCAAATAGCTGTCTTTACCCAGCCCGCTAATCACACCGGTCGCGATATCAGACAGGTAGGAATGCTTCCGAAAATCTTCACGTGCATAAATATTTGAAAGATGCACTTCGATAAAGGCCACCGTCGAGGCGAGGAATGCGTCTCGAATGGCGACGCTGGTGTGGGTAAATGCTGCTGGATTGATGATGATAAACCGGGTTTGGTCAGTCCCGGCCTGTTGAATGCGACTGACAATTTCACCTTCGACATTCGACTGCATTGTTTCGAGTTCAATATCGTTTTGTGCGGCTATCCGGGCCAGGGCCTGGTCGATTGATACCAGCGTATCGGGTCCGTAGACCTCGGGTTCCCGGCTACCCAGCAAATTCAGATTCGGTCCATGTATGACCAGTATTTTTGTCATTAGACGGGTTTTGTTTTCGCCCAGAGGCTTTAGCTAAGAATAGACGTAATTTTCACATAGTGCGGAGATAGAGTCCAGATATACCAGTTTTTTTAGATTTTTGGCGAAGTTGACGACATTATTTTCGATGATCGCAACCTGGTCAGAGTAATTTCGATACCTGTTGGCGTAATGTCTGCAGGCTAATGATACCGCTATGAGTGAATCTGATTTTACGATCCCGACCAATAATTGCGGTGAATGGCAGGGTACCGCTTTTGTTTTCGAATACCGCGCTATACATGGCAATATGCTGGTTGGCGAGAAACGATGGATAGTTCATTTGATATTCATCGATAAATGACTCGATATTCTCGACACTATCGAGCGCAAGGCCCAGTATCTGAATTTGATCACCATACTCCAGTTGCAGTGCTATCAAATCAGGTACCTCGCGACGGCAGGGAGCACACCAGGGTGCCCAGAAATTGACGATTAAAACAGGCTGTTTCCAGTTACCCAGCGTATGCGTTTGGCCCTTTAGGTCAATCAGAGGCACGGCCTCTAAAGATGCAGGAGCGTCGAATGGTGCCTGAGTAGGCTCAGCCGATCTAATTTCAGGTGGATTTAACCAGAGTTCCGATAACTGGAACAACGCGATGCCCGCAATTATCGAAACCAGTCCGAGGAAGATCGTAACCCGAGTTTTTCGATTTATTGCCAGGTCTGTCATAACTGAAAGGTAGCGATTATATGTGCGGAAAAATTTTCGCTCGACATTTCACCGACGACGCGCCGATGACGAATTTCTTTACCGGATGAGTCAAAAAATAATATGGCAGGAGGTCCATAAATACCCAGGGATTGCATTAACTGGCTATCAATCGCATCGTTGTCGGTAACATCTGTCTGCAAGGTCGCTACTCGATCCAGTGCCCTGAGAACATCGGGATGCGTAAATGCATACCTTTCCATTACCTTGCAGGAGATACACCATTCAGCATAAAAGTCGAGCATCGTTGTCTGGTTTAATCGAACCGAGTTGGCAAGCGCTAGTTGCAGGCCCTTTTCACCCTTAATCTGCGCAAATATAATGCGGTTCTGCTCTCCTTGCGATGATGAGCCAGTCGTCGCACTCGTGACAATTCCCTTCAAGGGTTGTATCAGGTCCTTACTACCCGAAGCCGCACCGATTAAATATACAGCACCAGTAATCAGAAAAATAACACCAATGCCTTTACTTAACTTTTTCCATCCAGTGGCTGTTTCGGACAGTGCATCCAATGCACCCATATAAATTGCTGAAGTGATAACCAGTGCGGCTATCAGTAGCATTATGATATCGCCTGGCAGGAATCTTTCCAGCAGCCAGATCGCAAACGCCAGCATGACAACTCCGAATACAGCCTTAACCTTGTCCATCCAGAGCCCCGCGTGCGGTAGTAATTTGCCAGCCGAGGTTCCGACCAACATGAGTGGCACGCCCATTCCGAGACCCAGTGCAAACAGCGCAACAGCACCCAGTAGCCAGTCCTGGGTTTGAGAGATGAAAATCAGGGCGCCGACCAGCGGTGCGGTAATACAGGGGCCTACGATAATAGCCGAGAAGCCTCCCATCAGCCCGACGCCAATCAGGGTTCCCCCTTGCTGACTATTACTCATTGCAATAATCCGGCTTTGAATCGCGGCCGGCATTTGAATTTCATAAAAACCGAACATTGAAAGCGCGAGTAATACGAAAACCGTCGCGAAACTACTCAGTATCCAGGGATCCTGAAACCAGATCTGAATATTGAATTTGGCCCCGTAGTAACCGACGATGGCACCGATGATGGCGTAGGTGGTTGCCATCGAAAGTACATATACCAGTGACAGGGAGAAGGCCTTGCGGGTTGTAATTGACTCACCTTGACCAGCAATAATGCCGGACAGGATTGGAATCATCGGAAATACACAGGGGGTGAACGTAAGACCTATACCGGCCAGGAAAAAAAGACCAATAGCTACAAAGATATTGCCGTTTAACAATAACCGGGCAAATTGGCCCTGTTCTGATACCGGTTGTGTGTCGGGTGCCGGCCTTCGGCTTGTCGCAGCACTCGATTTTGGCACCGAGTTGTCACTCTGGGTATCAAAAGATGCCAGTTGAGGCGGCTGATCCGAAATATCGATCAGACCGGTGCCTCGATCGACGTTCAAATATTTACTGATCGGCGGATAGCAGATACGATCTTCGACGCATCCCTGGTAGCGGTAGGCGAGGGTATACCGGTCACTGGCGTTAGTCTCTGAAATGACTGGCAGGGAAACTTTTACCTGCTCATGGTAAACCTCCATGCGACCAAAGAATTCGTCGTCTTTTAAATCACCACTCGGCATGGCAATGGCGCCAAGGGCATGCCCGCTACCATTAATTATCTCAAAACTAAATTTGTCTCTATATAAATAAGTACTCGGGTAGAGCTGAATATCGGTCTGGATTATATTGTTACTACCCATCTCAGCAGACAATTCAAATGCGGTATCGGGATGCGGTATCTCATCGTCTCCGCTGAGCCCGATACTGTCAGCGAGAGACTGCAATAGTTCCAACGCCTTGCTACCACTATCGGTAGAGGCGGGCAAGACTTCACTGGCGTTGTTTTGACTGGAATTAGCGGTAATGTCGGAGAGTAGTGCCTGTAATGACGCGATACTTTGCGAGTCTTCAATACTGGTGTCGCTTGAGTTAACGACATAAGCTGTTGGCAGTATGCGGGTGCTGGACCCGGTATTCAGATTCAGTATTTGCCTTAACGGTGGATAGCAGACCCCAATGTCCGCGCATCCCTGACCAGTAGCTCTGACTACAAGATCCAGCGCTTTCGAGCTACTCGATAAGATCGGCAACACGATTCTGAGATTGCCTCGATAGACTTCCATATCACCGAAAAACTCATCATTCTTGATTTTACCGTCGCGTATGATTGCCCTGTCGAACCGCGCATTGCCCGATTCAATCTGAAAATTAAATCGCTTCCGATACATATAGTAGCCAGGCGCAATTTCATATTCCGCGACCAGGCGGTCGCCCTCCATCCAGGCTACCAGGCTGAAAGCCTGTTCGGGTGGTAACAGTTCGTCACTCTGCGCGAGCACCAGCGTGCTGCTAAACAGCAACACCAATATCAATAAACCTGATTGAAAGCCCTGGTTTAAGTGACTCAGAGTGCCTTTCATCGAGTAGCCTCGGAAATCCAGTTTAGGTAGTCCTGGTTGCCCGAGTCTATTGCGACACGAAGTATTTCGGCCAGCGGGTATGGATGGTTCCGTTGTATTTCCTGTTCCAATAGTTCAACCTTTTTCGCTGTTGTCTTGAGTAACATCTGATGCTCAGTACCAGTTTTGAATTCGCCTTCCCACAAATACATAGAGTGCATTTTTGGTAAAATGTTTACCGAGGCGACCAATTTTTTATCTAACCAGGTTCGAGCCAGTCGTGACGCCTGTTCGAAATCGGGCCAACTTGTGATTACCAGATAATAGTCGGACATTATTTTCAGGCCAGAGTTTTCATCGATTAATTATTCACACAAACTAGTAAAGCCTTGAAACCATGATATGTTACGCACATATAGATAGTAATACTGTATCACCAGTGGGATAGCAAAGTTACAAACGCCTCGATTGGTATGTCTTTCAGGGTGCTTGTCACTTTCTGACCTCGCACGGCGCGCAGTGTAGTTATAGGATAGATATGTTTCCAGTACTCACCATAATATTTTTGATCGTGCCGGTGGTTGAAATCTACCTGCTAATTGAAGTAGGGCAGGTAATCGGGGCCTTGTGGACCGCCTTCCTTGTTGTATTAACCGCGGTTATCGGTGTGAGGTTGCTTAAATTTCAGGGTATATCGACCCTGATGCGAGCCCAGAGCAAAATGCAGACAGGCCAGATGCCGGCACAGGAAATGTTTGAAGGTATCGGTCTTGTTCTGGCGGGTGCCTTTTTACTGACCCCGGGTTTTTTCACCGATACGGTAGGATTTATCTTGCTGTTTCCCCCGACCAGAGTCTGGCTGGTCAGTAAAGTAGTCTCCAGGCTGATGACCACTGCCAGGTTTTCTCCACGGGGCGGACTACATGGTTTTCACTATGATTCCAACGCGCAACCGGAAAAGTCCGAGGCGGATGTAATTGAAGGTGTGAATTATAAACACGAAGACTAGATTTCAATCGCTAAATCCTTTACCCCCCACACAATTCACTGCTAAAGAAATGGCCCAATTCGCTACCGATGAGCAAATTCTGGGCTGAATAGGCCCAATCGGTGACAAAAACTGCCTTAAACGCTTGAAAGTCCTTTTTTATTCCCCATATCGCTTGACTACCGGGAGTTGCTGAATATTATTGGCACTCACTAATCGCGAGTGCTAACTCGTACCGAACTCTAACTGCCATCCTGCTAGGTTGGCGGGTAACTTTAAACAAAAAATACTGGAGAATAGCAACAATGAAAATTCGTCCCTTGCATGATCGTGTGGTGGTCAGGCGTAAAGAAGAAGAGAGCACTAGTGCCGGTGGCATAGTGATTCCTGATTCAGCAACCGAGAAGCCAAGTACTGGTGAAGTACTCGCCACCGGCAACGGTAAGGTTGCTGACTCGGGTGAAGTTCGAGCCCTCGATGTCAAAGTTGGTGATACGGTTTATTTCGGTAAGTATTCCGGTACTGAAATCAAGGTTGATGGCGAAGAACTGCTGATCATGCGCGAAGATGACATCATCGCTGTTGTTGAATAATTCATAGATTAAGAGGTTAATTCTCAATGAGTACAAAAGAAATAAAATTTGGAGATGATGCGCGTTCGCGTATGGTCAATGGCGTTAACATTCTGGCTAATGCAGTTAAGGTCACACTGGGTCCCAAGGGACGTAACGTGGTTCTAGACAAGAGTTTCGGTGCCCCGACCGTAACCAAAGACGGTGTTTCGGTAGCGAAGGAAATTGAACTCGAAGACAAGTTCGAAAATATGGGCGCACAAATGGTCAAGGAAGTTGCTTCACATACTTCTGACGTTGCCGGTGACGGTACGACCACTGCGACTGTTCTGGCCCAGTCGATCGTTCATGAAGGCATGAAAGCTGTCGCCGCTGGTATGAACCCGATGGATCTGAAGCGTGGTATTGATAAAGCCGTCGTTGCCGCAGTCAAAAACATGGAATCCAATTCAACACCCTGTGCCGATACCACGGCGATTGCCCAGGTTGGTACAATTTCTGCGAATGCAGATAGCAGCGTCGGTAGTATTATCGCCGAGGCGATGGAAAAAGTAGGTAAGGAAGGCGTTATTACCGTGGAAGAAGGTTCATCATTCGACAATGAGCTAGACGTCGTAGAAGGTATGCAATTCGATCGCGGGTACCTGTCGCCTTATTTCGTCAATGACCAGTCGACCATGTCTGCCGAACTCGAAGAACCGATGATCCTGCTGTTCGACAAAAAGATTTCGAACATACGTGAATTACTGCCTATCCTGGAAGCGGTAGCCAAGGCCAGCAAACCATTACTAATTGTTGCCGAAGATATTGAAGGCGAAGCGTTGGCTACCCTGGTAGTTAACAACATGCGCGGCATAGTCAAGGTGTGTGCAGTCAAGGCGCCTGGTTTCGGTGATCGTCGTAAGGCCATGTTACAGGACATCGCTATCCTGACAGGTGGCCAGGTGATCTCCGAAGAGGTGGGTCTGAGCCTGGAAAAAGTAACCCTTGAAGATCTGGGTTCGGCGAAGAAGGTATCCATCACCAAAGAGAATACGACTGTTATCGACGGTGCGGGTTCTGCTGATGACATTAAAAATCGTATCACTCAAATCAAGGCCCAGATGGAAGATTCTACCTCAGAGTATGACACTGAAAAAATGCAGGAGCGCCTGGCGAAAATCGCCGGTGGTGTTGCCGTTATCAAAGTGGGTGCTGCGACTGAAATCGAAATGAAAGAAAAGAAAGCCCGTGTTGAAGACGCGCTACATTCAACCCGTGCAGCGGTTGAAGAAGGTGTGGTTGCCGGCGGTGGCGTAGCGTTGATTCGTGCCTGTGCCTCGATTGCTAAATTGAAAGGTGATAATGATGATCAGAATGTTGGTATCAATATTGCGCGTCGTGCGATGGAAGAACCGATGCGTCAGATCGTTGCCAATGCAGGTGGCGAAGCTTCAGTCGTTGTCAACCAGGTTCAGTCTACGAAGGGAAATAATGGCTACAATGCTGCGACTGCCGAATACGGCGACATGATCGAAATGGGTATTCTGGATCCAACCAAGGTAGTCCGCTATGCATTGCAAAATGCGGCATCGGTTGCCGGCCTGTTGATCACCACAGAAGCCATGATTGCCGATGCGCCTGCCGATAAAGCTGCGCCTGCCATGCCTGATATGGGCGGTATGGGTGGCGGCATGGGCGGTATGGGCGGAATGATGTAATCTCGCCTATTGCGCTCGCGATAGCGGCGTTATTTTCGCCGGCGAGACGCTCACATACACGAACGTATGCTGCGCGCCATCGCCGTCAAAAATGCCTTGCTCTCGCTTCGCTCATGACGGCGAGACTATCGCTGTTAAATCGAAAGCCCCGCGATGCGGGGCTTTTTTGTGGTTGGCTGGCAAGGCGCTAGAAATATTGACTGATCCTTGTTACGCGCTTATTAAAAATGCTGGTCCTGCTGCCCGGGTTATGGATAACCGGTGAGGGCAGGGTCGCGGCCAGTTGAATCGCCTGTTTTGCCGATAGTTTCGACGCGGGTATACCCCAGTAAAATCTTGCTGCTGCTTCGACACCGTATATTCCACGACCGAATTCAGCCACATTCAGATACAGTTCCAGTATCCTTTTTTTACTCAGATTCCGTTCCATACCAATTGTGAGCACCAGTTCATGCCATTTGCGCAGCGGGTTTCTCGAAGGGCTGAGGAAAATATTTTTTACTGTCTGCTGCGAAATCGTGCTGCCACCGTAGACGAAGCGCTTTTCGGACAGGTTATATTCCATCGCCGCCTTCAACGCTTCCAGATCGATACCCGAGTGCGAGTAAAAGCGAGAGTCCTCCGCTACGATGATCGCACGGATCATGTGTTTGGAGATCTGCCCGAGTGGTTTTTGTCTCCAGATGAGTTCAGGCCAGTCGCGGTGTTGGTATTTGTCATAAATATATTGACGGATAAAATTCGACTGCTGGATCGGGCCATTGCTATAAATCGCCCAATCCGGCCAGATACCGATCAGGTATCCGGTATCCATGACAAATACGATTACCAGAATTCTTAGGCTCCAACGAATTATGCGTATGCTTGACCGCGTCCGCAGGAAATAATAAAACCGAAGCTTTAAAGATGTAAATGACATGGTCTTTTATATTTGACTCAGTGTGCGAGTTATATTCCAGAATTGACTTGAGCGTGTTCTGGTATTTTATAATTCTAGACCAACTGCGGCAGGTTTCTTCTTTTGCTCTCGCTTCAAAAAATTGTCGCACTGGAAGTTTTTATAATACACGTTCGGTGATATCTTCCCGCTGATCGAGCAGTGCTGTTTCCTGCCTGGCCACGGCCTCGGCATATTCGACCGCGTCCGGAGCGTTATATTCTGCTATCGGCGTTCCGATGGTGCCGGTGGCTATCAAATGCGACTGATCTTCAACCTTAATACCAGAGCGCGATCCGATACGAATCAGGGCAAATACCAGGATCATCGAAAATACAGCAGCGATGCCCCAGAAGTAATATTCTATGCCGTAGAAATCCATGAAAAAAGCAACAATGATAGGACCGGTACTCAAGCCTATTCCCGATACCATAACAAGGCTGCCGCTGGCGCCGACAATCTGGTGGGGTTCGAGGCGATCATTGGCATAAGCGATACAAATCGAATACATCGGCATCGCGGCACCGCCGAGCAATACAATCACCAGGTAGAACAGAAGACTGTCCTTGGCTGTGATAATCGCCAACAGGCTGGCAAGAATTGATATTATCGAAATTGCTGTCATCACCAGGCGTCGACTGATGCGATCAGACAGGTAGCCAATCGGCCAGAGTGTTACCAGGCTACCAATCAGAAAACATGCCATAAACCAGGATACCAATTTGATGTCGACCAATACAGCGCCGGCGTAAATAGCCCCAAGTCCGAATATAATGCCATGTGCCATACCGGTTAAACAGTTACCAATGACCGCCAAAGGCGATGCCTGGTATAGCTCTATTACCGACATTTTAGTCGATGTCTGGAAAACTGGCGCTGGCTTTGCGGTGAGTAGTATCGGGATCAGGCCAAACGAAATAATCACCGATATTAATATAAATAAATCAATTTCCTGAGGCTTTGCCAGGTTGAGCAGAAATTGACCGGAACCCATGCCAAGCGTGATCATTACCATGTAAATTGAAAGTATTTTGCCGCGGGTTTTATTGCTCGCGCGGTCGTTCAGCCAACTCTCGGTTACCACGAAGAAACCGGCGAAGCAAATGCCGGTAACCACTCGCATTAACATCCAGAATACCGGGTCAATAAAAACCCCGTGAAACAGAATGGTAATCGACGCTAGTGAGGCGAGAGCCGAAAATACACGGATGTGACCGACTCGTTTGACCAGCATCGGTGCCAGAAACGAACCGATGAAAATGCCAATGAAATAGCCCGACATCATAATGCCGGTGGTGAAGGTAGAAAAACCCTCCAGGATCGCTCGCAGGCCAAGCAGGGTTCCCTGTAATCCGTTGGCCAGCATCATGAATCCGATACCGAGCAATACGGCCCAGCAGGCCGCTAAATCTTTCCACATGGTCAATGACTCGCAAAGTCTAAATTAGAAGAATAATCGACGATCGATTGAAGTGCGCGAATTCTAGTAGAGGTATATGTTTACAGCAATCTGAAATGCCGGGTTGGATCAAATTTATTTGATCTGACAGTCAGGTCAGTACCGGGTAGCCAGCCTCGTGCGCACTGATCTCTAAATCGAGAACGCCCTGATATTCGTCGATATCCACTTTTTCAAAGGCCTGCAAGTGAAGCCTGTCCTTATGTTTATTGGCAAGCAGGGACAGGGCCTGGTTAAGATTTTCGGTAATACCATCCAGGTTATTATTTTCGACACCTGGATTCGGCATGACAAATGGTAATCCGCAGGTTTTTGCGCTGAAACCGATTGATTGCACGCGAGCGGCGAGTTCTGGCCAGCTATCTTCGATAAATCGATAGCTGACACAGTCGATTGCAGCAATATCAGCGCGTTGATTGGCTACCTCGGTGAGGCTTTTCAGATGCGACCCTGAAATTTTGATCTCGCTAAAAAATGTTCCCTGTCGATTGAAAGCTGCGACGGCATGACGCAAAACGTTCATACCGCTATTTGAGTCACTGTTATTAATGACCGCGCGTAAGCCCTGGCACTGTTGCAGTGTAGTTATCTTACTATCCACGGGCACTATCAACAGGCTCGAATAACTGGTGTGATCGCAGCCATGTATATTAAAAACCGGCACGCTAATGGGTGTCAGGGTATCGCGTAAACTGGTCATTAGCGGATAGCCACAGGTCTGCCCGAACCATAAAGCCGGGTCGTTTAACACTGTTTGACCGGTTTCGAACTTGAGCAATCGGTCTACTTCAAATGCCGGATTGATCAGGTGAAAAAAATGTTCAAATAATTGCTGCCAGGCGTCCCGTAAATCGTCGGTAAATGCATACATGCCACAGGCCACAAAAAACGGATTTTGCTGTAAATTTCTTGCCTCGACATCCATCATCTTTAGTTGTTCAACCGGTTGTTTTTCATTGTCAACGCTAAGTGTAATACACAAGCGCAGAAGAGCTGTGAAAGTTACCCTGAATCTAACGGGAAAGACAAGGCGGGATTGTGCGATTATGTTGCGCCTGTAGCTCAAAAATAAAATTGTTGATTTAAATAAACAAATTTGCTTATAAAAAACAACGTTTACATAGGTAGAAGTCGTGCTTCGACTGGAATACTATTGATGCATTCATCCATGTTGCCTTCACCATGAGTAGAAAAAGAAGCCGCAGACGCATTGCCACACCGGAACAACTGGTCAAGCCAAAACTTGAACAGCTGTTTAACCCCTATGCGCCCATAGAAGTGCTCGGTGATGACGATCTGGAGCTAATTCACGATGGTTCGATGCGCATCCTCGAAGAGATAGGTCTACAGGTTCTCAACGAACGGGCACTAGGGTTATACGAAGATAAAGGAGCCAGGGTTGACTGGGATTCACAGCGCGTCTGTCTGAGTCGGGAAATGGTGATGACTCTGTTGCAGACTGTACCCTCCCAGTTTAGCTTTCACGCTCGTAACCCTGAGCGAATTAAACTGATTGGTGGTAATGCGATTAACTTTACCACGGTGGCGAGCGCGCCGAATAGCTCTGATCTGGAAGGCGGCAGGCGTACCGGTAATTTTGAGGACTACTGCAATTTCCTGCGCCTGTCGCAGAGCTTCGATATCATCGGATTTATCAGTGGATATCCGGTCGAACCGATTGATGTCCCACCAGATACACGACACCTGGATTGCACGCTTGCCGCGTTGACTTTAACCGACCGCGCGTTTTCCTGTTATTGTCTGGGCGGCGGTCGGGTCAACGACGGTATTGAAATGACCGCTATCGCGCGTGGCGTAGATCGTGAAACGCTTAAAAAAGAACCCAGCCTGATCACCGTGGTAAACACCAATTCGCCGCTACTCGTGGACGGCCCAATGCTCGACGGCCTGATCGAAATGGCAGAAAACGGCCAGCCGACGATTGTCACACCCTTCACCCTTTCGGGAGCAATGTGCCCGATTACCATTGCCGGCGCGTTGGCGCAACAAAACGCCGAGGCGCTCGGAGTAATAGCACTGTCGCAAATTGTCAATCCGGGAGCACCGATGGTCTATGGTGGTTTTACTTCAAATGCTGACATGCGCACTGGAGCACCGGCATTTGGTACCCCTGAATATACCCGTGCGGCGCTCGCTAGCGGTCAGCTGGCGCGCCGTTACAATCTGCCGTTTCGTTCATCGAATACGAATGCCTCTAACTGTGTAGATGCACAGGCGGCCTGGGAATCACAGATGTCACTATGGGGCGCGGTGATGGGGCACGCGAATGTCATCAAACACGCGGCAGGCTGGATGGAGGGGGGGCTCTGTGCCTCATTCGAAAAATTCATTATCGATATCGACATGCTGCAAATGATGGCCGAAACCCTGAAACCGATCGAGGTAAGCGAATCAACCCTGGCACTCGACTCGATTCGGGAAGCCGGGCATGGTGGTCATTTTTTTGGCACCAGCCATACCCTGGCCAATTACACCACTGCATTTTATGAACCCATTGTTTCAGACTGGAGCAATTATGAAACCTGGGTCGAAAAAGGGGAAAAAAACGCCTTCCAGCGCGCCAACAAAATTTACCGCCAATGTTTAAAGGACTACGAAGAACCCTCAATCGACGAGCAGGTTAGAATCTCGCTGGAAAAATATGTGAACCAACGCCGCCCGGAAATCGAGAGTATACGGTGAAGTTACAGGAACGCGTCACCCTGTTCCAACAACGCCTGCAGCAGGTAATTACGCTGAGCGGGTTGAATCGTTCGTCATTTGCGACTTCTATATCAGTTGATCGCTCGACCCTGTCACAGCTATTATCGCCTGACAATGTACGCCTGCCACGCGCCGATACGGTAGCTTCAATTGCCGAAATACACCAGATCAGTATCGACTGGCTGCTTGGTTTAACCCAACAAGGCTCATTGGGTGCAAGCATCCTGCCGGAGATTCTGGAGGTTGATGACTATTCGTCGACAATTTTCGAAAAGTATCTGGAGTGGTATCAGGAAGCCATTGGATACAAGATCCGATATGTGCCCACTACATTACCCGATTTGTTAAAAACTGAAGCGGTGGCCGAGTACGAATTTAATCGATATGGCTCGGGCAAGGTAGATCAGAGTGTGCGCGATAACCAGCTACTGTTATTACAACAACGCCATCCGGGTAGTGAACTGGAAACCTGCCTGTCGTTACAGTCGTTACGTAGCTTCGCCCTGGGGCAGGGTATCTGGCAGGGTCTCGCGCTTGAATCACGAACCGAACAGTTACGGCGCATGATTGAACTGACCGATGAGCTTTACCCCGGCTTCCGATGGTTTCTTTACGATGGTAAGGAAACCTATTCATCGTCTTTCACAATATTCGGGCCGCTGCGTGCGACGTTATTTCTGGGTCATTTGTACGTGGTAGTGAATGGCATTGAACATATTCGTAAACTGACCGAGCGCTTTGACGATCTGATTCGAAAGGCGACTGTGCATCCACATGAAATCCATAAGACATTAGAGGGATTGATCGATGAGTGCCAGTCGAGGGATAGTCATTGAATTCTGTAACAATCCGAACCCAGGGTTTTTTCTCTTAATCAATTGAAAGGCTAGTCATGTCTCAATCATACGATGCGATCATTATCGGCGCTGGTATTATCGGCTGCGCAACCTCCTATGCGCTGGGCCAAAAAGGCTGGCGCGTATTGAATATTGACCGCCTGCCTGCCTGCGGATATGGGTCTACATCGGGATCCTGCGCCATTATTCGTCCTTACTATTCGACGCTTGACGGCTCGGCGATGGCGTATGAGTCACATTATTACTGGCGTGACTGGGCGGATTACCTGGGAGGCGCCGATATCGATGAAAAAGGCCTGATCGAGTATATCAATTGTGGTTCGTTGGTGATGAAAACCAGTCTTAACGATTATCTGAAACCATGCATGGCGCTGATGGATGAACTCGATTGCCCTTACGAAGAGTTCAGCCCCGAACAGATTGTCGAAAAACTCCCGGTCTGGAACACCGAATCCTATGGTCCGGCCAAATTACCTGAGGATGCAGAGTTTGGCATTGCCAATGATACACCTATACAAGGGGCCGTAATGTTCAGAGCCGGGGGTTATATCAACGACCCACAACTCGCGACGCACAATATCATGCGTGCGGCGGAAAAGGCCGGATCGAGCTTTATATACAACGCACAGGTAGTCGAAATCAGGCGGTCTAATGGTCGCGTCTGTGGCGTTACCCTCGACAAGGGTAACGCGATCGATTCGCCCGTGGTGTTAAATGCCGCGGGTCCACACTCGTCCAAAATAAATCAACTCGCTGATGTTGAAAAATTCATGAAGGTCAAGACCCGCGCGTTGCGCCAGGAAGTTGCGCATGTGCCCCTGCCCGAAGGTTACAATTCAAAGAGTGCCTGCGTCACCTCGGATAGCGATATCGGTGTTTATACTCGCCCCGAACATGGCGACAGTTTGTTAATCGGTAGCGAAGATCCACCGGTAGATAAACACGAGTGGGTCGATCCGGATGATTATAATCGTGATTTCACCGAGCAATGGCGTGTACAGGTACTGCGAGTCTGCCAGCGAGTGCCGAACCTGGGCGTACCTAATCAAATGCGCGGCGTGGTCGACTTATACGACGTTACCGACGACTGGATTCCGATCTATGACCAGTCCCAGCTACCCGGATTTTATTTGGCAATCGGTACCAGTGGAAACCAGTTCAAGAATGCACCGATTGTCGGGGAAATGATGGCAGATATTATCGAGGCAACCATTTCCACTGG
>Ga0255056_10000166_pt1 | contig 17462 bp, 10 predicted proteins | sample Cases_109_1_MG_FD_183639 | JGI IMG/M metagenome (GOLD analysis project Ga0255056, IMG submission 183639) | Seawater microbial communities from Amundsen Gulf, Northwest Territories, Canada - Cases_109_1 | ecosystem: Environmental > Aquatic > Marine > Gulf | place: Canada: Northwest Territories... | reverse complement strand
CTCCCCCCTCAGGGGGGAGTCCCGCCGCCAGGCGGGGAGGGGGGTCAAACCGTGGTCGCGACAACGGTTTGACCCCCTCCGCCTCGCTGCGCTCGGCACCTCCCCTGAGCTGAGGGGGAGGCAAAGGACCGGGCCGGCTCAGCGCCACGCTTCGCGGTCGTCGAGTCGCACCACAAACCTCAGTCCCGACCAGGTGTCGTCGATTGCCGCCACCTTGTTGTCTACGAGGCCCGCGTCGAGGCCGAGAGTCTGCACCGCATCGAAGTCGAGCTCGGTGTCGACCCCTGATGTCGCCTTAGGCCAGGCCACCCACAGCCCCCCGTCGGCCGGGAGCAGACTCACGGCGCTGGCGAAACGCGCTTCCAGCTCAGCCATGGTCGTCGCGAAGATGATCAGCACCGGGCACGCACTCCGGGGTGACCTGACCAGCGACGCTCCTGCAGGAAGCGGCTCGAGCAGCTCGGCGAAGGTCTGCAGCGCCCCGAATGTCCCGACCCGATCCTCAGCGGTGATGCCAAGTTTCCGGCTGAGCGGTGTGCCGTAGGAGATCGCCGTCACGAGGCCATCTCAGAACCCGGGGTCGGAGATGAACGTCCCCCCGCCCCCTGCGACCGGCATCTGAGGAATGTGCGCCATGGAGCCGCCCACTCCCTGCAACACGGTGTACATCGCCGCCGCCGGCTCCAGGGAAGCGCCATCGCCGTCGACCGATGCTTCGACGACGGCAAAGGTCTGGCGATCGAGGGTGGCGGTCATCCCGGGGGCGGCGTACTCGACGGTGCCGTTGACACTGAGACGGTGTGTCTCTCCACCGAAGCGGGCTTCGATGCTGCCGTCTTCGAACATCATGAAGGCGTTGTCGTCTTCTGCGTCGAACTCGTCACGGTTGAGATAGAGGCGCGGCTTGTCCTGGTACGGAACGCCGGAGGTCGGGCAGGCGGTCACGCAGTTCCCGCACTCGTTACAGAAGTCGGTGAGGACTGCGATCTGGTACTGCTGGTCCGCCAGAAAAGGAACCGTGCGGGTGGTCTGGCCGTCGGCGCCGACGACTGGGACGTCAAAGCGAACTGGATCCATCTCGTAGGTCATGAGTGCCATGTTGGGGCATACACCGACACACAGGCTGCAGACCACGTCGCAGTCGATGCACCTCCCGGCCTCGGCGACCGCCTGCTCGTCGTTGTAACCGACAACGGTTTCCTCAAAGTTGTCACGCTGATCGAGCGGGGTGTGCTCGATGGGAACCCGGTACTCGCGCCGCGAGCGCCGGATGACGAGATCGTGGAGGTCGTAGTCGGGCGCGGCGTGTTCCGGCGCCGGTCCCCCGCTGCCAAGCGCGGCCGCGATCGAATCCGCCACCACCTTGCCGTCCGCAGCAGCGTTGACGATCGACGACGGGCCGTCGTCCGCCACGTCGCCTCCGGCGTATACACCACCCACCGATGTCTCGAAGGTGTCCGCGTCGACGGCGATGTACCCGCGGTCGGTGAGCTCCGGGATGTCGTCGCCGAAGAAGTCGAGGATCGAGTGCTGGCTTATCGCCAACATGAGCGTGTCGATGGGAATCTCGAACTCGGAGTCGGCAACGTCGTGGGGGACCTTGCGCCCCGAGCCATCGCGATCGCCGCGGTACTCGGTTCGCGTGCACAACAGGCCGGTCACGCTGCCGTTGGACACGACGAGTCCCGACGGGGTAGCCATCTCGACGATGTTGATCCCCTCGGCGAGGCACGCCTCGATCTCCTCTGGGTCCGCCGGCATCTGATCGATGCTGCGGCGATAAACCAGCGACACCTCCGAGGCACCCACCCGGAGTGCCGAACGAACACAGTCCATCGCAGTGTCACCGGCGCCGATAACCGCGACCCGATCTCCGATCGGCATCGGGTGCTCCTCACGCACGGTCCGCAGGAACGTGATCCCGGGCACCACGCCATCGCTCTGCTCGCCATCGACGCCGAGCAGCTTTGCGAGTTGTGCGCCGACGGCGATGAAGACCGCGTCGAACCCGTCGCCCCGCAGGCCGCTCAGCGTGAAGTCGACCCCGGCGGTCTTGCCGTATTGGATGTCGACACCGAGCTCGTCGAGGATCGCCATGTCCTGGGCGATCTGAGCGTTGGGGAGGCGGTATTTGGGGATCGTGCCCCCGACCATTCCTCCCGAATACGCCTGGGTCTCGAAGATGGTGACGTCGAAACCGGCGTACCCGAGGCCCTGAGCGGCCGCCAGCCCCGCAGGCCCGGCACCGATGATCGCCACCCTGGTGGAGCTGCGCTCCACCGTCGGGAACATCACCGGCGTCTCCTCGGAATCCATGATGTATCGCTTGATCTGCCGGATCGCCAGCGGCTCGTCGTAGTGGGTACGTACGCAGGTGTTCTCACACAGGTGATCGCAGACGCGCCCGAGGATCGACGGCAGCGGGTTGTCGTCCCTCGTGATCTCGATCGCCTCGAGCAGGTTGCCCTCACGCACCGCACGCATGTAGCCCGGGACGTGCTGGTCGACCGCGCACCCGTCGGTGCATGGCGCCTCGATGCAGTCGAACAGGCCGAGCTCGCGGTCGGTCTTGGAGCGGTCCATCCGGAACGAGTGCTTCAGGTAGCGCCAGTCGGTCCGCACCGCATCGGCGTAGGCGCGCAGGTTGAGCCGCGCCATGACCTTCAGCGCTTGGGCGATCAATTCCTCTCGGCGTGCATCGTCGAAGCCGGACTCGTCTGCCCATGAGCCAATGACGCTGGCAATCGGCTCACCGTTGGTGCGGGTGCGTATCGTCTCTGCGAGCTGCTGGCACGAGTCGAGGTCGAGGTTGAGCCCGGTGTCCGTCAGCGCCGAATAGCGCAGGTCGTGGGCGAACTCGTCGAAGCGGTCCCCCTTCACCGCCGAGCGGGCGATGAAGTCTTTGATATCCGCGGCGCCGACCTTGTCGGCGGCGGTGCGGACCTCCTCCATGTACTGGATCATCCGCAGATAGCCGCCCGACTTGAGCAGGTCAGAACACGTCGTGATCGTCTTCATGCCCCCGGCGAGCAGGTCGGCCACGTTGAAGGCGTCTGCGCCGCCGGCGAACGAGAAGAGCAGATCGCCACGGAATTCCTCGTTGAGCAGGTTGGCCAGGTTGGTCGTTACCGGATGCAGCGCCCGGCCCGACAGGTACATGAACTCGTCGTCGTCGAACTCGGTGCGCCAATTGTTCACCTCGAGGGTATTGGTGAGCTTGAGCCCGAACGTCAGATCGCGCTCGGCGGCGATGCGGCGCAGGTTGTGGAACATGGGGACCGCATCGACGTACATGAGGTCGTGGCCGAACGCCTCGTCGGGAATCGGAATGTCGTCGAACTCGAGGTCATCGTTGATGATGCCGCGCACCCGGTCGGCGCCGAGCAGGGTCGGGTTGCACTTCACCGAAGAATGGAGCCCCCGCTCGGAGAGCAGGTAGATCATGATCTTTTCGATCTCATCCGGCGGGCAGCCGTGCATCGTCGACAGCGTGATCGTGTCCGAAACCGTGGCCGGGATGTCAACGTTGGCGATATCCGGGTAGCGCTTGGCGACGATGTCGACGTAGGCAGGGAGGTAGTCCGAAGCATCGCGCATCACATCGAGAAACCACTGCACATTCGGCTCGAGAATGCCCTCGAGGTTGTAGCCGACGCTCATGTTGAAGACCATCCCGGGATCGGGCGTCTCGAAGCCGAGCTTGTCGTGGAGGGCGTAGATCAGCACCCAGGCCCGCAGGTACTCGTCGAAGGACTGGTGGACCTTCAACTCCTGGGACCACTCGACGTTGTAGCCCTCGTCCTGGCAGTCGATGCACGGCTTGTTGATCTCGAGCTCGTCGAGGGTCTGGACCGTCTTCAGCTCCAGAAAGCGAGCGCCGACCAGCCAGGAGACCACGATGTTCTGCGCCATCTGGCTGTGAGGCCCGGCGGCCACGCCGAACGGGGTGTCCATCTCCACCCCGTACTTCTCGATCCGGAACGGGTCATCGAGGCTCGGTCTGAAGATGGCCGATGTCGGGACGCCGAAGATCTGATCCTTCTGCTCGAGCTCGTCGAACATCCAGTCGGTCAGAGCCTCCATCGAGATCGGTTGGAATCGGTCGCCCATGGCTCCCCTAGCTCGTCACAGTTTGGCGTGCAGGCGCCCGGCCTGCTCCGCGGCCCTGGCCCGCACCTCGTCGGCGTCGACCCGGGTGGGTGCTCCGTCGGCATAGACCACCTCGCCGTCGACCTTGACCTCGAGGGGCCTGATCCCGGGCGTGAACGCAATATGCCACGGATCCATCGGATCGTATGACCAGGTCACCTCGTCGTTGCGGGCCTCGGGCATGATCTCCCAGCCGTGCTCGAGCCACGACCACGCGGTGTCGGGACCGCAGGTGACGTCGACCGAGCGCTCCATGACATAAGCGAGGCGGAAGGACTCGATGACGTTGGCACCGATGCCGTCGGTGCCGAGGGCCACCGGGTTGGAGAACCGCGCCGGGTCGGCGTAGCCGACCTCGTTGTTCAGGTTTGACATCGGGTTGTGCAGGATCGTGCCGCTCAGCGTGTGATCGGTTGGGAGGTGGACGCAGTGGGCGAGCAGCCAGTCGTCGTTGGTCAGGCCATCGAGCCGCTTGGGCGCTTCGATGTCCCCGACGCCCTCAGCGACGTGGATGTGGACCCCGACGCCGAGCCCGGTGGCGAGCGCAGCGGCAGCTTGGAGCGACTCGTCGCCGACCGTGAATGCGGCGTGGACGCCCACCATGCCGTTGCCTCCGGCACTGATGAATCGCTCATTCTCCTCCAAGCCTCGCTTGGCTCCTTCGGCCCCGTGGCGATCGGTGATGCCGTAGGCGCACAGCACCCGCACGCCGACCTCGGCGCAGGCCTCGGCGATGACGTCGAGGCTGCCCTCGATGGCGTTTGGCGACTCGTGGTGATCCACGATGGCGGTCGTCCCCGACTCGAGCGCTTCAAGCGCACCGAGCATCGCCGACCAGCGGATCATCTCCAGGTCGAGGGCGGTGTCGAGGCGCCACCAGATCAGCTCGAGGATCTCCTGGAAGTTGGTCGGCGTGGCGGGAGGCGGCGGCATACCTCTGGCCAAGGTCGAATACAGGTGATGATGGGCACAGACCAGGCCCGGCGTCGTGGCCGTCATCGCTACCTCCCTCTGGCTGGCCCTAGTGTCCCACGCCGGCTGGTCGAGCTACAACGCAGCGGCCTGGTCGACCACCCCGTCGATCTCCTCGACCGTCGGTTTGGCACCGAGCTCGACGAGGATCTCCCTCGCCGAAGCCAGACGCTGGGCGGCGTCTCCAGCCCGACCGAGTGTGGTGAGGATGCGCCCCGCCCCGTACAACGCAAGGGCTTGCTCGAGCACGTGACCGTAGTCGGCCCATCCCGTGGCAAGCTCCTCGTACTGCACCAGCGCTTGCTCGGCATCACCACGGGCCTCGGCGACGATGGCCTTGGCCGTATCCAGGCCGAGTTCACTGCGAATGTCCACACCTTCCGGGGAGGCGCAGAGCGCGGCTGCCTCATCCACTTCCCCGGCTGCGACGAGGAGTCGTACGGCGTCGGCAACCTGAAGGTTCCGGAAAATCGGAGACATACCTTCGGTCCTGGCGCTGAACTCTTCGATCAGCTCCACCGCTGCAGGTTCGTTGCCGCGCGCCACTTCCGTTCGCGCCGCTATGAGCAGGGCCGGTCCGAGCTGCTGCATGTCTCCGATCTGGCGCAATGCCACCAGATAGTCGTCTTGCAGGGAGCCGGCCCTCGTGAGCTCGCCCCGCCAAACCGTGACCAGGGCCTGATAACTCCGCGCCCAGGCATCCACCAACCCCGAGCCGTGCTTGCTTTCGAGCAATGCCTCGCCGGCGGCCAAGACCTCATCCCAACGGCCGAGGTCGAAGAGCGTCCACATCGTCTCCGCGGTAGCCCACGAGGTGTCTCCGCCCCTCGCCTCGGCGAACGCGATGCCCTGCTCATAAATGCCCTGTGCTTCCGCCGGCGAGCCTGCCTTTCTGGTGTAGTCCGCCAGGTTCACATAGGCGGTGAGGCGCATGATGGATCGCCCCGGCGAGACATCGGCGATCGCGACGGCCTCGCGCAGATCGGCCATGCCTCCATCGATGTCCCCACTGTCGAATCGAGCGATCCCCCTGATCGAGAGGCCGCGCGCCTTGGACTCGCCGAGATCAAGACGATCGGCGAGCTGGATGCCTCGCTCCGCCCACTCGGCCTGGTCATCGAGGTCGCCGCGCAACATGTAGCCGGCGGCTCGCTCGAGGTAGGAAGCGGCCAGATATTGCGACGGTGGCTCGGACTCGAGTATGCGAATCGCCTGGTCGAGGGCGTCTTCGCCGGCGGCCACCCCGAGCGTCACCCGCTGCGCCTCCGATAGGTACAGCCAGGCACGTCCCGCCGTCAGTTGATCGTCCATGGCCGACGCTAGCCGGCCGGCCTCTTCGAAGATTGGAATCGGCGGTCCGTGACCAAGGTGCTCCTGCGTTGCTTGTCCGGAACGAACCAAGAGACCGGCTCGCGCCGTGTCGTCTGCGCCCATCAAATCCAGGGCCTGTTGGTAGTAGCCCAGGGCGCGACCAGAATCAAGGCTCATGGCACGATCCCCGGCCATCACCAGGGTTCGAATCGTCTGCTGCTCGAGAGCCTCGATATCGGTCTCCCCTGATGCCTGTGCGATGTCGAGGGCGCTGACATAGTGGTGGGCGAGCAGCTCGGCGTGGTCGGATGCCCTGCTACCGGTCGCTGCCTCGATCCACGCGGCAACCAGCTGATGCTTTCGAGACCGCTCCCCGCGCGGGATCCTCCCGTAGGAGACGTCCCTGGTCAGGGCATGCCAGAACGCATACTCCCGCTCCCCCTCGACCGAAGAGCTCCGAACCGGGCGAATCCAGTCTCTTTCCACCAGCTGTCGAAGTGCGGCCGAGACATCGCCCCCCTGAGCCATGTCGGTGAGCGCCCCTTCCCAGAAGACCTTTCCCACCACCGAAGCATCCTGGATCGCCATGCTCTCGTCGTCGGACAGGATGTCGAGGCGCGACCCGATCAACGCCTGGACGGTCTCCGGGACCGGGATGGCCTCGACCGAGTTCTCATCGAGCTGGGCGCGACCCTTGAGCATCCCCCGGTCGCTCAACATCCGGACAAACTCCTCCGCATAAAGCGGATTCCCACCGGCGCGATCGAGCAGTGCCTGCTGGGTCTCGGCCGGGAGCACCGCCTGTTCGAGCAATGCCGACAGCAGCCTGGCGATGTGGTCGTCGGTCAACGGGGCAAGTGACAATGTCGTCGAGTTCCGTTGACCACCGCCCCATCCCGGATTGGCTTCATAGAGCTCGGGCCGTGTCGTACAAATCACCATGATCGGCGCATCCACGGACCAGACGAGAAGGTCCTTGAGAAACTCAATCAGTGCGTCGTCGGCCCAGTGCAAGTCCTCGATGACCATGACCAGCGGCTGCACATCTGCGAGGTCTTCGAGGAATCGGCGCCAAGCCGCGAACGCTTCTGAGCGGTCCCCTACCTGAGTCTCGGAGCCTGCGCCGACGAGCGGGCTCAGCTGCATCGAAAGCCAGTCGCGGTCGGCCGCGTCATTGGTGAGTGCTTCCAGCGCAGTCGACAGTTTCTCGGCTGCCTCGTCGGGACTGTCTGAATCCCGGATCCCGGCCTGACCCTTCACGATCTCGCCAAGCGCCCAGAACGTGATCCCCTCGCCGTAAGGGAGATTCCGACCCTGCCGCCACCACACAATTTCGGGTTGATCGTCGACCCACTGCCAGAACTCGTTGACGAGACGGGACTTCCCGACCCCTGCGGGCGCGGAAACGGTCACGAGCTGTGCCGTACGTTCGTCGTACACCCGGCGAAACGTCTCGGTGAGCTGCTGCATCTCGTAGTCGCGGCCAAGAAACGGCGTTGGGATGCGGACGGCGGCGTCGATGCCGTATCGGCCCCTCGGCTCGATGGCGCGCCACACCGCAAGCGGCTTGGCCTTGCCCTTGACCTCAACCGGGGGTATGTCCTCATATTCGATGACCAGCTCGGTGGCGCGGTGGGTGGTCTCGCCTACGACGACCCCTCCGGGTGGGGCGATCGATTCGATCCGCGAGGCCGTGTTGACCACGTCGCCGACGATCCGCTCGCCCTCACCGCCGGTACTGACCACGGCTTCGCCCGAGTTGACACCAACCCGTACCGAGAGATCGAGGCCCTCGTGTTCCTCGTTCAGGTCGTCGACGGCGGCCTGAATTCGGAGTGCAACCCGCACCGCACGCTCCGGGTCGTCCTCGTGAGCGGTCGGGGCACCGAACACCGCCATCACGCCATCGCCGATGAGCTTCTCAACGGTGCCGTCGTACCGCTCGATCTCCTCGCGGACCCGCCGGTGGTATGGGATGAGACGCGCCTGAACGTCTTCCGGGTCGGCCTCGTCGGATTCGGCCGTGAACCCGACGAGATCGGCGAACAACACCGTCAGGAACCGACGTTCCTTGGTGGCGGCGGACGCGGCGAGGGATGTTCCGCAATAGGCGCAGAAGACCGCATCCTCGACATTGGACTCACCGCAGCTCGGGCAGATCACCACGGCTACAACGCCGCCGCCTGATTGGCGACGCCATCGATCTCGTCGATCGTAGGCTGGGCACCCAGCTCGACCAGGATCTCCCGCGCGACGGCCAATTGGTCCGCGGCCTCGGCCGGCCTGCTCAACGCCGCAAGGCTGCGGCCGGCTCCATACAGCGCCAGGGCCTGCTCCAGGACGAAGCCGAAGTCGGCCCAGTCGACGGCGACTGCCTCGTACTGCCCAAGGGCGCCCTCATGATCGCCGTCAACTTCCGCAAGCATGGCATCGGCGGTGGCGACGCTGATCTCGTTGCGCAATCCCGGCCCTATCGAGCCGGCTGCCCAATCTCGCGCCTTCTCGACATTCCCCGTCGCAATCAGCAGACGCATCGCTTCTGTCAGGTACAGGCCACGAAACATCAGGGTCTTGCCTTCGGTGCGGGAAAAGCATTCGTCAAGCAGTGCCACGGCTGCCGTCGGGTCACCCCGGGCTATCTCGATGCGAGCGGAAATAACCAGCGCCGCGGCGACCAGCTGGAGATCCTCGATTTCGCGGAGCGCAGGCAGGTAGTCGTCCTGGAGAGCCGCGGCTTCGGAAACGTTGCCTGTCCACACCTTCACGCGGGCCCGGAAGCTCCTCGCCCACGGCACGTACTGGACCGACTCTCCCTCCCACTGTTCCAGCAGGCCGTCGGCGCGAGCCAGGACCTCGTCCCAATGGCCAAGGTCGAATCCTGTCCACAGCATTTCTGCCTTGGCCCATGAGTGGTCGCCACCACGGGCCTCGACGCGCTCGATCCCGGTCCGGTAAATCTCCTCGGCTGCGGCCGGTCCCTCGTCGATCCACGTGTGGTCGGCCAGGTTGACGTAGGCAACGGCAAGGGTGCGAAGCGAGCCGCCCGCGTCGTCAGCGTTAGCAAGCGACCGTCGGAGGTCCTCCATGCCGCCTTCGGTGTCGCCAAGGTGGTAGCGGGCGATGCCTCTCACCGAGAAGCTGCGTACCGACATCGCGAAACCCTGTTCCTCGGCGAGCGCGATCGCCCGCTCCGCCCAGACCAGCTGCTCCTCCAGCTCGCCACGAATCATGTAGTTGGCGGCGCGAGTGTTGTACGCATCAGCGAGCTGCTCCGAGGGCGGCTCCTGCTCGAGCAGCTCGATGGCCTCATCGATGGCGTCGGTGCCGGCGCCGCTTCCCGATGCGAACCACCGTGCCAGATGCAGCATCCGCAGCGCATGTCCGGCAGTGACCCGGTCGCCATTGTCCCGGGCGAGCGCTGCTGCCTCCTCGTAGGTCTCGATAGGCGATCCGAGCCCGGCTCCCCCCATGGCTTCACCGGCTGCGATCAACACCTCCGGCCTCGCCGCATCGTCGGGATCCATCAGATCCAGCGCTCGCCGGTAGTAGTCGTACGCCCGGGCCGCGTCGAGGCGGGAGGCCCGGTCACCGGCCATCACCAGCGTTCGGACCACCTCGCCTCGGAGCGCTTCCGTGTCGGCCTCGCCGGCGGCCTCGGCAGCGTCCAAGGCGCTCACATAGTGGTGCGCAAGCAGCTCGGCGTGGTCGGATGCCCGCTCTCCGGCGCTCGATTCGATCCACTCCGCCACCGTCTGGTGTTTCTTGGCCCGCGCCGCTCGCGGGATTCGCCCGTAGGCCACGTCGCGGGTCAGAGCATGCCAGAACGCGTACTCCTGTTCGCCCTCCACCGACGAATTACGCACCGGCCGGATCCACTCCCTCGCCACCAACTGACGAAGCGCTCCGCGCACATCGTCGCTGCCGCCCATGGCATTGAGGGCTCCTTCCCAGAACACCTTGCCAACCACCGAGGCGTCCTCGATGGCTCGGTTCTCGTCATCGGAAAGGACGTCGAGGCGCGAGCCGATCAGCGCCTGAACCGTCTCGGGTACGGGAATGGCCTCCTGTAACTCAGCATCGAGCTCGCTACGACCATGAAGCATGCCCCGGTCGTTGAGCATGCGGACGAACTCCTCGGCGTACAAGGGGTTGCCGCCGGCGCGGTCGAGTAACGCCTGCTGGGTTTCAACGGGGAGCACGGTCTGTTCGAGGAGGGCCGATAGGAGCCGAGAAATATGCTCGTCAGTCAGCGGGGCCAGCGAAATCGTTGAGGAGTTGCGCTGGCCGCCACCCCAACCCGGTTGTGCTTCGTAGAGCTCGGGGCGGGCGGTGCAGATCACCATGATCGGCGTGTCCGCCGACCAGACCAGGAGGTCCTCGAGGAACTCGACGAGCGCGTTGTCGCTCCAGTGCAAGTCCTCCACGATCATGATCAGTGGTCGCACTGCGGCGAGATCCTCGAGGAAGCGCCGCCAGGCGGTGAACGCCTCGGTGCGATCGCCCCTCTGGACGTCGCTCTCGGTGCCAACGAGTGGGCTGAGCTGTCCGGCCAGCCACTCGCGGTCGGACGCGTCTGCGGTCAGCGCCTCCAGAGCCGTCGCCAGCTTTTCTTTGGCAACCTCGGCGTTGTCAGACTCGAGGATCCCGGCCTGGCCCTTGACGATCTCTCCGAGCGCCCAGAACGTGATCCCCTCCCCAAGTGGGAGGCATCGGCCCTGACGCCACCAGACGATCTCAGGCTGATCGTCGATCCATGCAAAGAACTCGTTGACCAGGCGCGACTTTCCGACGCCGGGCGCTGCCGCGATCGTGACGAGCTGGAGTGATCGGTCATCGATGACCCGGCGATAGGTCTCGGTGAGCACGTTCATCTCCGAGTCGCGGCCGAGGAACGGGGTGGGTGCTCGGACCGCGGCGTCGATGCCGAACCGGCCTCGTGGCTCAATTGCTCGCCACACGTTCAACGGTTTCGCCTTGCCCTTGACCTCGACCGGATCCATGTCTTCGTAGTCGATGAGCAGCTCGGTCGCCCGGTGGGTGGCCTCGCCGATCACTACCCCTCCCGGTGGGGCGATCGACTCGAGCCGGGACGCCGTGTTGACGACGTCACCCACGATCCGCTCCCCTTGCCCGCCGGTGGTCACCACGGCCTCTCCGGTGTTGATCCCGATCCGGACGGAGAGATCCAGCCCCTCCTGGCCCTCGTTCATCTCGTCGACCGCGTCTTGGATTCGCAGTGCGACCCGGACGGCTCGTTCGGGGTCGTCTTCGTGGGCGGTAGGAACGCCAAACACGGCCATGACCCCGTCGCCGATCAGCTTCTCCACCGAGCCGTCGAAGGCCTCGATCTCCTCCCGAACCCGCTGGTGATAGGGAACGAGGCGGGCGCGAACGTCCTCGGGGTCGGCCTCGTCGGACTCGGCGGTGAACCCGACCAGATCGGCAAAGAGGATGGTCAGGAACCGCCGCTCCTCGGTCGGTGCCGCCTCGGAAAGCGAGGTACCGCAGAACGCGCAAAAGACCGCGTCTTCGACGTTCTCCTTGCCGCAAGATGGACAATTCGCCACGGTGAGACTCTACGGCAGTGTTCGCTTCCGAGCGATGGTTGACACCATCACCAAGTCCTCTACCTGATACGTGACGTGTGACACGCAATACCTAATACGTGATACCTGATACCGAATACCTGCCCTCGACGCCGGTGGCGTCGAGGGCTGCTCGCGTGGAGGTGGGGGGAATCGAACCCCCGTCCCATGAGGTTTCAGCGTCGGCATCTCCGAGCGCAGCCGACAGCGAGCTTTCGGGACACCTGGAGACGCCGTCGGCAGTTTCTCCTGGGCCCTAGCCGGAAATGTCTTACCCCGCCGGTCCCGGCACCCCGGCGGGGGCATCCTGCATTGCGATGCCCGGATCCGGTGAGGCAGGCGCCCTCCGGGCGGACACGCCGCTTAGTTAGGCAGCGAGTGCGAAGTTGTCTTCTGCACTTATGGTTGTTCCCAGCTATTTAACGAGGATCCGGGGACCTCGGCTCGCTTCCGGCGCCTCAACCCTCACAGTCGAAACCATGTCACCCCCGCAGGGGAACGCGAGACGCGTTCTCACCCATGGTACCGGACGCGAACGGGTTTTCGATAGCCTGATCCCATGACGCATTGGGACGAACGCCATGCGGGTCAGCACGCGCCGGGCGAGCCCTCATCGTTCGTGACCGTCGAACTCGCCCCCTTGCTCCCCGAATCGGGGAGGGCCATCGACGTCGCCGGAGGGCGGGGTCGCCATAGCCACTGGCTGGCCGATCGGGGCTGGGAGGTCACCCTGATCGACTTCTCAGCCGTCGCCCTGGAGAGCGTCACCGATGACCGGATTGTGAAGATCGAGGCCGATCTCGAGGCCGACTTGTTCCCCGAGGGGCCGTGGGACCTGGCATTGATGGTCCACTACCTCCACCGCGAGCTGTTCCCGACCGTTACGGCTCACCTGGCACCCGGCGGCCTCCTGGCTTTCGCCATCGCCACCGAGCGCAACCTGGAACGGCACGATCGGCCGGCGCTCCCCTACTTACTCGGACGCGGCGAGGCGCCGGATCTGGTCACCGGTATGCGTTTGCTCTCCTATGCCGAAGGCTGGTCGGTCGAGGGCCGCCACGAGGCCAGGGTGGTTGCTCGGAAGCGCTAACGGAACCGGCGCAAGGCGGGGGGCACTTTGCTCCCCCCTCAGTGGAGTCCCGATCATGGAGGCAAGAAAGTCGCCTCGCTAGGAGTAGCGCCGGAGGTGGGGAAGGGCGTCGAGGCGTGCCGCAGCGGCCTTCTCTTTGCTCCCCCCTGAGGGGGGAGCAAGGGGACGGGTCTAGCGCCCGCGCCCGCGATCCATCTCCCGTCGATGCTCGCGCTCGGCGAGCTTCTTCCGCTTGTCGTAGGTAGGCCTTCCCTTGGCGAGAGCGAGTTCCACCTTGGCCAGGCCATGGACGAAGTAGACCTGAAGCGGGACCAGGGTCAGACCCTGCTCGTTGATCTTGCCGGTGAGGCGATCGATTTCGCGGCGGTGGATCAGCAGCTTGCGCCTACGCTCCGGCTGGTGAGCGTCGACCTCGGCGTGGCTGTACGGCCCGATGTGGAGGCGCTCAAGCCACAGCTCTCCGTTCTGGATGGCGGCATATGCGTCCTTGAGCTGCACCTGGCCGGCTCGGAGGCTCTTCACCTCTGATCCCCTGAGCACGATGCCCGCCTCGAAGGTGTCAATCACCTCGTATTCGCGCCGAGCGCGCCGGTTGGTGGCGATGACTTTGCGATCTTCTGGCATGGTGTTACAGGTAGTTTGCCGGGTTCTGCGGATCCCCGCCGACGCGAACCTCAAAGTGCAGGTGTGGGCTCGTCGACAGCCCGGTCGATCCGCAGTACCCGATGGTCTGCCCGGCGCCGACCGAGGCGCCGGCGGATACCGCATACCCGGACTGATGGGCATACAGGGTGACCATGCCGCCGCCGTGGTCGATCATCACCGTCTTCCCAAACCCGCCCTTGGAACCGGCAAGAATGACCGTTCCGTCCTCGGCGGCGACGATGGAGTCGCCCGCGTTGCAGTTGATGTCGGCACCGTTGTGCATGCGGGTGTAGCCGAGAATCGGGTGATAGCGCGGGCCGAATCCCGAAGAGATTGCACCGGGCACGGGACGATGCAGCCGCCCGGGAGCGCTTCCGCCACTCGTGGCATTGGCCGCAATCACGGCCCGGATCGAATCCTCCTCCCGCTCGAGCGCGGCAAGCTCGCCCTCGAGCTCACCGATCTCCGATTCGACACTGGCGAGCAGTTCCCGCTGCCGGTCGAGCTCTGCTTGAAGCTCCCGGGTCTTGGTGGCGAGCTCGGCCTCGAGCTCCTCCATCTCCCCCGTTGTCGCCTCGAGTGAGACCACTTCGTGGGCCAAAGCCCCCTCCGTGGCCTCCACCTCAGCGCCGATCCGTTCCTCGTGTGCCAGCAGCGACTCGAATAGGTCGACGGACTCGGCCCCACTGTTGGTAATGCTCTCGAGATAGCCGATGCCGAGCACGACATCGCTCCACGCGGTGGCCGTGAACGCCACTTGTGGTGCCTGGGTGCCTGCAGACATGTAGACCTCGACGGCCCAGGCCGCGGCATCGCCACGAGCGGTATCGAGCTCGGTGCGGGTGAGGGCGAGCAACTGGTACTGCTCGTGCAGCCTGGTACGCGCCTCGCGAAGTGAGCGTTCCTTGACAACGAGCTGCGCCCTGACGAGCCCGAGCTCGTCCCCGATCGCCTCAAGGGCAGCGACCACCTCGTTCATCCGAGCACTCGAGGCCTTGACATCCCGGGACAGAGCGCTCCGGTTGGCGGTGGCGGCATCGATCTGGTCACCGAGTGAATCGATCCGGTTCCGGACCTCGGCGAGGTCGTCATCGAGTTCGTCGGCGGTGGCGGCCGACGCGCCGATGGCGATGATGAGGACTGCTGAGAGCGCGGCCGCGATGCGGCGCCTGCGGCTCACGTCTTCAGATACTTGTGAACCGCCAAACTCAATCCGCTACCAACGAGGCCAGCGACAACCCCGAATAGCAGCACGAGTGCCCCAGCTCGGTAGAGGTAGTCGGACTGGATCCCGATGTTGATCCAGTCCGGAAGATCGGTGAGTTGGCGCCTGGCCAGCCGCATCCCAGCCACCACGACGGCCACCGCCAGCCCGGCGCCGATGAAGCCCTCGATGGCTCCCTCGAGCAGGAACGGGGTGCGCACGAACCAATTGGATGCGCCGACCAGGTTCATGATCTCGATCTCCTCACGCCTGGAGTAGATCGCCATGTGGATGGTGTTGGCGATGAGGGCGACCGCGGCGGCGCCGAGGGCGACGGCGAGGAACAGCGACATGATCTGGAGGCCGTCGCGTAGCGAGATCATCCCGTCGATCACTTCACCGGCGGACTCCACGCGCAGGGTGCCGGGCATCGCCTCGGCCCTGGTCACGATGGTCTGATAATCGGCAGCATCGACCGGCTTGATGCGCAGCGAGGCGGGCACGATGCTCGGGTCTTCTTCGATCACGCGCAGCGCCGCGGGCCGGTTGGCCAGCAGAATCCTCGCTTCGTCGAGCGAGGCGGCCTTCGACAGGAAGAAGACCTCGTCGACCTCCTCCCAGGCCTCCATCTCGGCCTGCAGGTCGTTGATCCCGCTCGGGGAGACATCATCGCGCAGGTAGACGCTCACCCGCACGTCCTCGGACCACTGCAAGGTGTTGACCTTCACGATCTCGCCGAGGACGAGCGTGCCGAAAGTCAGCGTTAGGGAGACAAAGACCGCGAGCACTGCGCCGAGGACGACGAGGCCGTTCCTGCTGATGTTCGTGAAGGCCTCACGCAGCGAATAGGCGAAGCGGGTCATACATCCTCCCGGTCGCCGGCCGCCTCGAGCTCCGCGGTCGCCGGATTGGTCGTTTCATCTTCTGCGGTCATTTCGGTGTCTGTGGTCACCGCAGGCTCGCCCTCGATGGTCCCGCTTCCGCCGTAAACGCCGCGGCTCTCGTCACGGGCGATCCGCCCGCGGTCGAGCTGCACGACGCGTCTGCGCATGGCGTCGACGATGGCGTGGTCATGGGTGGCCATCACCACCGTCGTGCCGGTGCGGTTGATGCGGTCGAGGATCCTCATGATCCCGACCGAGGTCGCCGGATCGAGGTTTCCGGTTGGCTCGTCCGCCAGCAGAATCAGTGGTCGGTTGACGAAGGCGCGGGCCATGGACACTCGCTGCTGCTCCCCACCCGACAGGCTCCGCGGATAGCGCTCGGCCAAGGCGGACAGCCCGACCAGCTTCAAGACCTGCGGCACTTGGGTGTTGATCGACGATCGTGACTTGCCCGTGACTTCCATGGCGAACGCGACATTCTCGAAGATGGTTTTGTTTGGCAGCAGTTTGAAGTCCTGAAAGACCGTTCCAATCGAGCGTCGGAGCTGTGGGACCTTCCAAGGCGACATCGTCGAGGCGTGCTTGCCGGCGATCCAGATGTCGCCGTTCGTCGGGACCTCCTCGCGCATCATCAGTCGGATCAGGGTCGACTTGCCGGAGCCGGAAGGGCCGACGAGGAAGACGAACTCACCCTTGTTGATGTCGAGGTTGACGTCCTTGACCGCCACGATGCCGCCGTCGTACACCTTGGTCACATTTTCAAGTCGAAGCATGAGAAACCCGCGTTGCTTCACCCCACCCGCAGCCGCTCGCGAGGTTACCGACGGACCCGACATAGGCGGTGGATTACGAAGTCCCCAGTCCCCAGTCCCCAGTCCCCAGTCCCCAGTCCACAGTCCGAAAGCGCGGTCGTCCATTTCGGCGGCCCTCTGATTGGCTGACGACTGATGGCTGACGACTGACGATTGATGACCGACGCCGATCTACGATCCGACCATGGATCAAGCCCCGCTCGACCCCGCCGTGATCTCCCAAGCCCTGGCTCCGTTTGGACACAGTCTGGGGCTTCCCACCGGTGCCTATCGCTCCCCGGCCGTCTTCGGCTGGGAAGTCGAGCAGTTCTTTTCCGGGACATGGTTTTGCCTCGGTAGGGTCGACGATCTCGTCGAGCCGGGACAACTGCGCGGCGTGAGGGTCGGTAGCGAAAGCGTCCTGCTTGCCCGAGACGGTGACCAGGTCAGGGCCTTCTCAAACGTCTGCCGCCACCGCGGCCATGAGCTGGCTCCAGTCGGCGACGCGTTCGATGCCCGTCTCGTTCGTTGCCCGTACCACGCCTGGACCTATCGCTTCGACGGCTCGCTGAAAACCGCCCCGAGCTTTAGCGGCGTGTCCGACTTCGACGAGAGCGACTACCCGCTGATCACCGTTCCGGCCGGCACTTGGGGCGGCTGGCTCTTCGTCAACCTCGACGGAACGGCGCCACCCCTGGTTGAACAGATCGGGAACCTCACCAGGGTGCTCGCACCCTACGAGCCCGGTGGCTTGGAGGTCGGTCACCGGCAGGACTACGAGGTCCAGGCGAATTGGAAGGTCATCGTCGAGAATTTCAACGAGTGCTACCA
>Ga0255056_10000165_pt1 | contig 17484 bp, 19 predicted proteins | sample Cases_109_1_MG_FD_183639 | JGI IMG/M metagenome (GOLD analysis project Ga0255056, IMG submission 183639) | Seawater microbial communities from Amundsen Gulf, Northwest Territories, Canada - Cases_109_1 | ecosystem: Environmental > Aquatic > Marine > Gulf | place: Canada: Northwest Territories... | reverse complement strand
TTGTAGATATTGAGGCAATAGATAAGATTAAGCATTTATACAAAGCTTAAATTTAATTACTATAGTCTTTAAATTACGCTACCAAACCCTTTGTCTGCAGCTCCTGCGGGAGGTTTCAGTCCTGCGCAATAAGACCCCCTGGGAACAAGCTACATACATATTTCATCCCACCGTTATGATGAAATTTTTCATCTAATGCGTCGTGAAGCTCTCGCACGTTGATATGCTTTATTTCATGGCGCGAGGAATACTCTTGTAATGCATGTAACACGCTTAAGTGATCATCTGAAAGTCGAATACTTTCAGATAAAGCTATATCTCTTACAGTCTCATCGGTCCAGCTTTCAGGATTGAACGAACTTGCTAGATTATCCTTTATAGGTTCCACAGTAAAAATATACTCTTTTGGGGAAAATATATTGTACTAAGTTTTACAAAAATAATGGTGGACATAATTGATTATTGTCAAACAAATGGCTTTAAATATGGCTGTTAAAATATCCTTATAAGGATTTGTATAAACTTTGAAATTAACTGAAAAAAATTTATACTTTGAACATGGTTTAAGCGGTAAAATGACCGTGTAATGTTTAATCAGTTCTGATTTGAACTAAAGAGGTCGCCATGCCAGTTACTAAATTGACTAATTTTCTAAGTGATGAGCATATAGACTATGTCACGATTTCACATACAACATCATATACAGCTCAAGAAACTGCTGCATCAGCGCACGTGCGCGGAATTGAGTTTGCTAAAACTGTTATTGTAAAAATTGACGGTAAGTTAGCAATGGCTGTTTTGCCAGCACAATTTAAAATTCATTTAGGTCTTTTGAAACAAGAAACTGATGCAACTCGTGTGGAACTTGCGTCTGAAGATGATTTTAGAGGATTATTTCCTGGCTGTGAAACTGGTGCGATGCCACCGTTCGGGAATCTTTATGGTATGGATGTTTATGTAGAAGATAGCTTATTAGATGATGAAGAAATTGCATTTAATGCGGGTTCGCATAACGAAATTATTAAACTTTCATATCAAGATTATATGAGATTGGTGCAACCTATGATTGCAAGATTTACGGCACTGCATTAACTGTATGCGTTTATTATATAGCCCACTTTGATAAGCGAGCTAATATCTAAGTAATTCAGTCTATGCTATAGGCTAGAGCGGGTGTTTATTTTCTCGTTACTGTAAAGTACTTATGTGTATAACTTAGCCTTGTTCTACAATACTTTCATGCCACCCAGATGGCCAGTTTTTTCGCTCAAAACCTGCTCCATCTAAAAACATAGAAATCAAATTCTTTTCCATCAGTAATTTTAGATTGATTGCTTAGCATGAAGTTATGCGTCATTAGTATTCCGTTATTTCCATCACTGTATTACACAGCGATCATTACTTAAGGAGTATCTAAAAATATCTTCTCTTCTTCTGCGGTTCAACCTTAGAGAGTTCAGTAAACTAAATCTACTTTTTGCCTTACCATCATCATTTGTATATGTACCAATTTATTCGCTTATGAGTTCAACAAAGTGCTTAAGGGCTGCAGCAAGAGCTTGAGTTAGTGTTTTGGTTCTTCTGAAAAATAATAGGCAGATTGAAAACTAGAAAAGAGTATTAAAAAATAGGTGATATTTATTCATTGTTATAACTCCCACTAAGTAGTAATTAGTCCACGTAGATGACTAAAGAATATTGTATTTTTAATTTAGTGACTTCAGCTTCAGTAATTTTGATGTCATTTATAAAAAGTATAAAATGAAATCTTTTGTAACTTTATGGATCTTACTGTTTTTAGTACTAAGATATCTACGAGTTTTACCTAGACAATATTTTTGAAATATTTGCGGCATCTTCAGGAAAAAGGGTACAATAAACAAGGTATTTATCATTTCAGCTAGGTGGTTAATTTGAAAAGACTTTGTGTGTTATTCGTTACTGTTTTATTTGTCATATCGACATGGGCAATTGCGGAAGAGGTAGAGCTTCTAGATGCCTATTTAGAGGGCTTACCTAGTTCTAGCTCCTCACAAAACATAGATTCAGGCGTCTTCCTAAGTTTACCTGTAGATGTCGCTCAAACCCATAAAGTCGTTCGACCACAGGCAGTGAAGTATCGCACAATAGAAACTGCAGATAGTTCAGAGCTATATCAAGAAATGTCGGTTCAGTCTGCTGCATCGAATCAAACTGGGAGTAATATTGAGATTGATGTTCAGAAGGTAAGGGTGGTTCCCGAGGGTGATATAAGCTCTGATGTAGTGATTAGCAACAAAGCGGAAGATCAGAGTAGAGAAGACTTAGAAGTTATCGAGCTAGAACCCACGCAAGAAGAATTTGTTGTTATCGAAGCTCCTGAGGCACAACGTGCAGTGACTACTAACACAACGACAATATCAGGTCGTAATTTCTGTCAACAACGTCCATATGCAAGAGAATGTCTGCTATCTAAATATTTAAGCTTATGTAAAAAGGACCCACAATCTACAGATTGTAAGAGTCAGTTAGAGAAATTTGATAATTTCTGTGGGTCTTTTCCAAACGCTTATAAATGTAAAAAAGCTAAGGTCGCTGCTACATGTGAAAAGAATCCATCAAGCAGCGCTTGTAAGGCCTTTACTCAGCACTATTGACAATAGCGCCCCAAAGCAATTTTTTGCAACTATAACTAGATTATCTGCAAGGTGCAGTTATTTGCCTAGCTGAAGATAAGGATTATTAGAGTGCGAAGTCTCTTTTAATCGGTTAATTTTGTCGTTTAGCCCAAGGAAGGGCTTAAAGTAACCTCTATATGAGGTACCGTAAAGCTTCTAAATAAACTCAAATGGAGTTTGAGTGATGGCAAGTACTATACCTCTAGCTACAGACGTCAGATCGAAATTATTGCGCAATTTTCTAAAGAAAATCGTTAATAATGATCTGCGCGCAAAACAAATATTTAGGCTTTATTTCGATCGCAAAGAAATTTCTGAAGAACAGTTTTATAAAGCAATTTCCAACTAAGCTAAAACAGCTTTCTTGTCTTATTGCCTTATACCTTTTGGTACGTATTACTCGTTAGTAATACACTTTAAAATCTCCTATTCAAACCTCACTATATAGTATTCAATTATAGATTGAGATTGTTCTCTATCTTATTGGTTTGCTTTATCCTTTTTAGGATTATTCATAATTATTAAGGCGTAAATGGATATTCAGTTTGTACCTGGACAAAGATGGGTAAGTAACACAGAGTCTGAGCTCGGTCTTGGAATAGTCGTTGACACAGCTAATAGGCGTGTAACCGTTAGCTTCCCTGCGGTAGGTGAACGAAGAACCTATGCGATAAATAATGCGCCTCTAAGTCGTGTTCATTACACAGTTGGCGAAAAAGTCAGTAATACGGATGGGTTGAAGTTCACCATTTCTGAGGTAATCGAACAAGGCGGGTATTTGATTTACCAGGGTCTAGATGACGAAGGTGAACAATACAGTCTAGAAGAGATTGATCTTGAAAGTTTTGTGCAATTCAGTCGTCCACAAGATCGCCTATTTGCAGGTCAGATTGATAAAGTTAAAAATTTTTCATTGCGTGTAGAAACACTACACCATCAAAATCGTCTGCAAAAATCTCCAAGCTATGGTCTTCTAGGGCCGCGAGTACAGTTACTCCCACATCAGCTTTATATTGCTTCGCAAGTGGCAAAACGATATGCGCCTAGAGTATTGCTAGCAGACGAAGTAGGACTAGGTAAAACCATTGAAGCAGGTTTAATTTTGCATCAACAACTAACCACTGGTGCAGCGAGCCGAGTATTGATAGTAGTGCCTGATAGTTTGGTGCATCAATGGTTAGTGGAAATGTCGCGTCGTTTTAATTTGCAATTTACAATTTTGGATGAAGAACGATGCCAAGCACTAGATGAGGCTGAGCCTGGAAGCCCATTTGACACTGCGCAATGTGTGCTATGCGCATTATCATTTTTGACAGAAAATAAAGAACGATTCATGCAATCTTTATCAGTAGATTGGGATTTATTGATTGTTGATGAAGCACATCACCTCACTTGGTCCGAAGATAATGTGAGTAAAGCTTATAAATGTGTTGAAGCATTGGCTAGAAACGTTAGTGGATTATTACTATTAACGGCAACGCCTGAACAATTAGGTATTGATGGCCACTTTGCTAGATTACGCTTGTTAGATCCTGATCGATATTATGATTTAGATAAATATCAGCAAGAAGAGAAGAGCTATCAGTCGGTAAATAAATTGGTGCAAAAGCTATTGGCCGATAACGCTATTGTGCAGCTGCGACAAGATTCTAGCTTGTTGGGTGAGATTTCAACCTTTTTAGGTGAAGAGGTTACTGCAAGTTTTAAAGCTGCACTGCAAAATCCTAATCATTCGCCAAGAAAAGCAATAGACGACCTAGTTCAAACCATATTGGATCGGCATGGTACAGGTCGAGTTTTGTTTAGAAATACACGTGATGCAGTGGAAGGGTTTCCGCAGCGTGAATTACATAAACATCTCCAAGAAGCTTCTCAAGAGGCATTAGATGCAAACGCTAGTAATTATAAATCAAATGAAAACGAGTCAGAGGATGATCTTGTTGCTTCTTACTTACGTTCTGAGACTCAGTATGGTGAAAATTGGTTAAAGTTAGATGCTCGAGTAGAATGGCTAGCAAAATGGTTAGTAAATAATCGAAATGTAAAAGTCTTAGTGATTTGCGCTCTTGCTAGAACAGCAAGTCAGTTAGAGGAATATTTGAATCAACAACACGCAATACGTTCAGCTGTGTTTCATGAGGGATTGGATTTAATTGCTAGAGATCGTGCAGCTGCCTATTTCGCAGATGAAGAAGAGGGTGCACAAGTACTCATTTGTTCTGAAATAGGTAGTGAAGGACGAAACTTTCAATTTGCCCATCATTTGGTTTTATTTGACTTGCCATTAAATGCAGATTTGCTTGAGCAACGTATTGGGCGCTTAGATCGGATTGGTCAATTACAAACTGTCAAAATTCATGTTCCGTATTACAAGGACAGTGCACAAGAAAAATTAATGCGATGGTATGATGAAGGGCTAAACGCGTTTCGTCAGGTGTGTTCAATTGGGCAAGCAATTTACCAACTCTATGCAGATCGTTTGCAAGCATGCTTACTAGCAAAAAATGACTATGCTGATTTTGAAGAATTAGTTCAAGACACAAGGAATAAAGCAGAAGAAATGCAGCAGGCTTTACAACAAGGAAGAGATCGACTGCTAGAACTTAATTCATGTAATTCTAGTATAGCTGCTGAGATTGTGGAAGATATTTTGAGTTCAACCCATCAAATAGAGCTAGCAGATTATATGGAGCGTGTATGTGATCAGTTTGGAGTTGATCAGCAATATCATAGTTTACATAGTGTGGTACTGCAGCCAGGTGACCATATGCATGAGCTTAGTTTCCCATGCTTGCCTGAAGATGGGTTAACAGCAACCTATGACCGAACCAAAGCCTTGGTGCGGGAAGATATGCAGTACCATACTTGGGAGCATCCAATGGTTACTGGTAGTATGGATATGATTTTATCTGGTGAGTTTGGCAATGCGACTTTGTGTACCCTTAAATTACAGGCACTAAAACCAAGTACTGTTTTGCTAGAGTGTATATTTACGATTCAATGTGCTGCGCCAAAAATGCTGAGTTTGGATAATTATTTTTCAAAAGCAATCATACGTGTATTGATTGACCATAACCATAATGATTTAGGCAAAGTATTAACCTCTGGGCATATGGACCGTATGGCGGAACGTGTTAAGAGAAATGTTGGACAAAGTATTATTAAGCATACTCGCACACAAATTACTGAGTTGATAGATCATGCAAATGGAATTGCGGAAGCTGAAATGGAAGAGATTGTTAAGCAAGCATCTGAGATGATGAAAGTCAAACAAGCTGCTGAACTACAACGATTGGTTTCATTATCAAAAGTAAATCCCAATATCCGCCAAGAAGAAATTGATTACTTAGAATCAACCACCGTTCAAATTGAAAAATTTATGCAACATGCGCAATTAAAACTAGATGCAATTAGAGTTGCGGTTTCACGCCATTAATAAATATGGCTGAAATACATCTTTTAGAGGAGCTTTGTAGTAAAACCCATGACATTTTGCAGATGGCTACGCAAGATCTACCGATTCCAGCAGAGGAAAAAGCTAGAGACGTGCGAAAAATGATCTCTGTATTTACATACAGTTTAATTAAGGAATTATCTGCAGACGTAGACGTTCATGAAGACGATATATATTTGCGCTATTTAATGGGCGGGGGTTTAAGTGCAGAGAAAGGAAGGAATATCATTAATCGTACACGTGACGAGTTTACTCAAAGAGTGTTTGGCCAAGCTTGCATGCAAGCCGGAAAGGATGCTGTTAGTAAATGGTCAGCTGGGGATAAAAATATTCAATCTATTTTGAAAAGAGTGCTGGAAAATAACTAATGTAATTGTTTTGCAGTGTAATCTTGTAATAAAGTTCTTCTTTCTTTTTTTACATATAAGTTTTCAATTAACTTTCCATCTTCAGAAACAGCAATTTCTTTGCCAAGCATGTTAGCATTCTTAATGCGCTAGAATTATTATTTTAGACCAAGTGATTTCTTCGCTAGAAGAAAAAAACTTTATTTTGATTTCATAAAACACTAAATTAAGAAATCATCTGCCTCTTGTTACTCTGGTAATGCTATTTTAGCTTAGCAAGTCATGCTAGCACTTTCTATTTTTAGTAGCAGTACAGTTCGAACGCCACTTTTTTCTGCGACTATCAAATCATTATGTTTTCAGTGGCTACTTAACGAGTTTACGCGTATAACCGTTTTCTTATTGTCATGGTCATTATGTTCTAATAATTGAAAGATGTGTTGTTGAGAAATTACTTTGAATTATTCATGAATAAAATAAAAAATATGAATCTGTTTACTAATGTTAACATGTAAGAGCTAGATCAAAATTATTATGGAAATAAAAAGTGCACATCCTTTCGAAACGTTAACACCTAGTTTTGTTCTGAATGCTGTCGATGCTCAAGGTTATGTAAGTGATGGTAGAATTCTAGCTCTTAATAGTTATGAAAATCGTGTTTACCAAGTTGGTATAGAGGACGGCGAACCCATTATAGCCAAGTTTTATCGGCCTAATCGCTGGAGCGATGCTCAGATTCTTGAAGAACATCAATTTTGTTTTGACTTAGTAGAGCAAGATCTACCAGTTGTTCCTCCTCTTAAGCTTAATGGCAAAACACTTTTGTACTATGATAATTTTCGCATAACTCTTTATCCGAGAAAGGGTGGGCATGCGCCTGAGTTAGATAATCTGGATAATTTATTAATTATGGGCAGGTTTTTAGGGCGCATCCATAATGTAGGTGCTGTACATTCGTTTAAACATCGTCCTGCAATTACCTGTAAGCATTATGGCTATGATAGTGCTGCATTAATCCAAGAAAAATTCATACCGAAACACATACGAGCATCTTATGTTGCTGTTGTAGATGAGATTTTAAAAATAATTAATGAAATCTATGTTGATGGTGAAGAAACTGAGTATATTCGTGTACATGGTGATAGCCATGTAGGTAATATACTTTGGCGTGATGATGCGCCGCATTTTATCGATTTTGATGACTCAAGAATGGCGCCTGCTATTCAAGATATTTGGATGTTACTTTCTGGTGATCGCGCAAGACAAACTGCTCAGCTTAATGAGATTGTAGAAGGTTATAATGAATTTTCAGAGTTTCCTTTACAGCAAATAAAATATATAGAATCGTTAAGAACGTTACGGATCATGTATTTTAGTTCTTGGTTAGCAAAGCGATGGGGCGATCCTGCTTTTCCGCGTGCTTTCCCTTGGTTTAATACTACTCAGTATTGGGAACAGCATATTCTTGATTTGCGAGAGCAGTTAGGTGAACTTAACGAGCCTGCCATACAAATATTTGGACTATAGTTATGTCAGAAAATATTCTAGAACAGAGAATAATTGAGCTGGAAACAAAATTATCTTTTCAAGAAGATTTGCTACATGAGCTTAATTCTTATGTCATCAAGCAACAAGCACAAATTGATAAATTAAATGCGCTTTGCAACCTACTAAAAGACCAATACAAAGAATTATTATTAAGCCTACCTGATGTAGCTTCGGGGGATGAAGTTCCCCCTCATTATTAACTTCCTGCTTGAAAACTTGTTAATAATAACTATCAGGCAACCAACCACCAGTTGTTTGTAGTGGTTTTATATCAGTACCATTGCTTACCCAAATGGCCAAGCCATATTTCTCAGCATTAGGAGTAATTATTTCAGGCAGTGTCACTTTCCAAGTCAGGTTTGAGCTAGTGTGCTTTGAATGAGAAAGTAAAACAAAGTCTTCGGCTAATACACGGTTAGAATTTTCGCCAGCTTGAATAGGTGTTTGATAACCAAATCCTAGAATTCCAACATTCAATGTAGCTGTACTTATTGGATTAGTGGAATTATAACTAACATTCAGAGTGTTACCGTTTAAAGTTGCTGTTAAATTTCCTACTGTCTCGTTACTTAAAGATGGTATGCTGCGACGTAGTTTACGCTTCCATTCTTTACCATTTAGAAAAAAACCAGGGGTGTAAACAACTTTTACATTGCCTTGTTTTTTGTGTAAGCGTTGGCGACTGGAATATTCTTTTTTAGAGAAACTATCTTTCCAACCTAAGTAGTCCCAGTAATCAACATGAAACGCTACTGGGACAAATTCATTCCATAAGCCAGGCTCATTTTTAAGTTCGCCAAGCCACCTATCTGCCGGCGGGCAACTACTACAACCTTGTGAGGTATACAGTTCTATTAAGGCTACTTGTTTATTACCACTTTTAAACTCTATATCTTGGCTTTGGGCTAGGTGTGTAAAGCTAAACAAAATGCAGGTTAGTACTAATTGGAATCGAATAGTCATTGAGTGATCCTTTAACAGTTAGATAGTTGTGATGGTTTTAGAAGACGGAAATTGTTGCTGTATTGGACTTAATACTAGTATAAAAGATTCGACTAGAATTATAAACGTAGCTAGATGGCCTTTGAATGGACGCATATTTACATTATTCTTACATTACATCTATCGACTATAAAAATTGAGTGCCCTATGCCTGAAAAAAATCCATATCAAGCATCTGACAACAATCTAACCGAAGGTAGAAAGAGACCTGGTGTTGAATTAGCCGTTACAGGTATCAAGTCTTTGCCTGCTATATCCGGTCTAGATTGGATTAAAGATGCATTTAAGTTATTTAAAATGAACCCATTAATTTGGATTATTTTAGTGGTGCTGTGGTTTGTTTTAAATATTGTGGTGCAGTTCGTTCCCATTGTTGGTGGACTTGCTATGGCGCTACTATATGCGGTCTTTATGGCTGGCTTTATGATTGGTTGCGCTGCTCTAGAACGTGGTGAACGTCTTGAAATAGGTCATTTGTTTGCAGGGTTTAAAAGCAATAATACCGGTGCGCTTATAGGTCTAGGTGCAATTAACCTTTTACTAATTATTCTTTTATCGGTGATTGGGTCTGTTCTATTGATGTTTAGTGAAGCAGATTTAGCTGCATTTACCAATCCTGAATCTATAAATCAAGTAGCAGATTTGAGTTCTAGGGTTTTGACGGCTGTTTACGTTGTACTTTTATTATTGATACCGGTGATTATGATGTTTTGGTTTGCACCTGTACTTATCTCACTCGGTGGTGTACCTATTATAGAGTCCTTAAAAATGAGTTTCTTGGGATGTTTCAAAAACACTTTGCCATTTTTAATATTTAGTATAGCGATGCTAATTTTAGCAATTATCGCATCAATACCATTTTTCCTAGGCTGGTTAGTACTCATGCCAATGGGTATGGCAGCTTTTTATACAGCGTATAGGGCTATTTATACTGATTAGATTAACTGTAAAACCAACAAAATATCGAAATCTGCAAGTTAATATCTAGAGTCGATCTATTTTTAACCTAGAGGAATGCGAATCATTTGACTTGAACAGATTGATCTGGGTATTTGGTTACTTCATGATTGGCTTCGAATATTTTAGGATAATCAGTGGCAGTACCGCCGTACTGTTTAGGGATTTGACAGAGTGTCTCCACTTTCAATTAAATAGTATACAACTTTAACTTTAACTTCAAATTCAGATGCAGGGTTACTAAGGCATTCAGCCAAAACTTCGAATACACCCTTAAAATTTTAATTTAACGTCGATATCCCTTTCATTTAAATACACATATAATCTTATTGAAATGTATTTACTGGAGAAAATTTATGTTTAACCCACTTAACATCCCATTTGGATGCGTCATGTTATACAACGTTGTTAAGCTTAAAGATGGTGTATCAGAGGAAGATGTGCAGCTTGCTTTGGGCGAAATGTGTAATGTTGTAAAAAATAAATATGGTGATGATAAAGGTGGCTTTATAGGTGGCCAAGTCTATAAATTTTCTGGTTTTGTGTCTGATGAAGGTTCTATTGCCTCAAAGAAGCAGACAGAAGATCATATTGCAATTGTTACCTATTGGCAGTCATTTGATCAGCATGAAAAATCCCATGCGGATTCTGCATTTAAAGAAAAATTTGAAGCATTAGGGGCGTATGCAAAAGAAGCATATGAAATTGGGTATGAGATGTTGTGGCAGGGTGAGCCAGAATAGTGTAATTTTGAGCACTTAAGATTTTTGTTTGGGCTTTTTTTGTGGTGGTTTTCGATTTGTTCGTTTAGGGCCCAGCGTAAACCAAAATTCTTTATTCAGGGCATGAAAGTAATCTGCTTCTTCAATTAATAATTTTGAGGTTGTGCTAGGAACTGCGGCAATTTCCACGCGCACGCCTTCGGCTTTAAGGTGGCGAACTAGCTCGATAAAATCAGAATCACCTGACATGATGATAATGGTATCTACTTTGCTAGCTACTTGAGTGGCTTTGATAGAAAGTGGTATGTCTGCGCTTTTGTGACAAGGGCGGACTGAACCATGGTAAAACTCATGTAATCTCTCTTTAAGTTTTTGTGATATTTGTTTTCCTTCGCGGAAGTATACGAGCCTGCTTAAGCCACGATTATCTAGTAGTCTTGGAATTAAGGTGTCGAAGTTAAGCATGGAGTTTTCATCTCCAGTCTCACTGTGAATGCTGCGCTCAATATTATTGCCATCGATTAAGATTGCAACAGATTGACTAATAAGTACGCCTTCATTTTGGGAGGATGCCATTGGTATATTTTAGCCATTTGGGTTAAGTGTAAAGTGTTAAAAAATAATCATACAGGCAGTTATATGAGCTGTCTTTATATAATTGTATTAATACAAATATTATTCTGGAGTGCAATATAGAGATCATGGATGTTTTACGCTTAACCAAACAAGAGTTTCATAAAAGATTAGGTTCGCACATTGAAAATATCTACGGTAAGGATGCATCTGATGAAATTGTAACAAGTATTTTTAATATTTTTAAAGACTTGCAACCAGTAAATATTGAGTAGTCATATCGCTGAAGCTTTTAAACTTATACGAACTTGTTAAAGTGCTAAGTATGCAATCTATTTCAGTACGTGTTTTTCCAGTTACGTTTTTTCATATGTACCAAGAGTAGATTGATGTGCTGAGAAATAATATTTAGGAATGGAAAGTAAACTGCCATTTTCAGCGATAAAAGGATGTTGAGTATTTGTTTTGTCGCATAGATATTTTATTTCGACCGCAGTTTTACTGCTAGTAAATATTAGTGGAATAAACTGTTTGCGCAGATAAGTTAAACAAGGTTCAGCTTCTGCGTAACTATAAGTATCATGGTCTAGAAGACTGCCATCTAAATCTGTAAAAATAACTATCTGTGAATTCATTACAATTAAAAATAGTAGCTAGGAAAATATTTGAAAATAAGTTATGTTTTTTTAGCTATTTTCAATGACGCTGTTCTTATCTAGATACTTTTTAGCCAGACCTAGAAGTTCAAGACTATTATTTACCACACAATCGGGTTGATGAGGGTGTTTGGTTGTTCCCGGAAAGATTTTATCTATCCAGTCTTTATCCCAATTGGCCCCATTGTAGAAAATAGCGGTTACTTTTGCTTCCCTTGCAGAAATAATATCAGTGGTACTGTCTCCAACATACCAAGCGTGTGTCCCTGGTTTGATATTTAATTCTTCAAGGGTTTTTAGGATTAAATCAGGATAGGGTTTGCGATGTTCTACATCATCACCACACACGACTGCACTAAAAAAGTGTGACCAGTCATGGCCATCTACACAGGTAATTTCTTTTTCCATGAATTCGCGTTTTCTATTGGTAAGCACAGCAAGAACAATACCCATGTTTTTTAGGTCATGAAGAATATTTTCAAATCTTGGTTCAAATGCGGCGACTTTGCCAAAATGATTGCGGTAGGCATGATCAAATGCTTTATGAGCAGTATTTTTAGCTTCTTTGTTATCGCCAAATAAGATTTCAAAGATATCAGTTCTCGAAATTTTACGAGCTTCTTTAACTTTTGGATGAAGTTTGTGTTGGTCTTTTACATATTTAACAAGTTTTGCATCATCCAATGTTTTGCTGTCTTTAATATCGATGAGTTGGTTGGCTAATCCAAGTTCATCAAGTTTTGGTAATACCTCGTCAACGGCATAATACATTGCATCGTGTGTGTCGACTAAAGTTGCATGCCAATCAAAAATAATGGTTTTGGGTGCTGCATAAGGTACGTCAAGTATGCTCATTAGGCGATAATTTCTTTCATGTTAAACAAAATATGAATAAATACTGACACAATAAAACAATATAATTAATAGTCCCAGTGCTATACGTATTTGTTCAATGCAAAACAGAATTATCATGAAAAGAACGATAAGATGAAAATATTTCATCAAAATTTAAACAGAGAGGTATAGTATGTTTCCTTAGTGTAGATTACTAAGAAAGATGATGATTACCAGCTGCGAGGTCTTCCAATATCAACATGGATAAAATTACTTTTAGCATAGTAGCCCACACCACCAGCTTGTAGAGAAACAGCTGCATTACGTAAGCGATTAAGCTCTACATCGGGCAGGCGAATATCGATAGCCTTGCCTTGCATATGCAGACTTCTTTTGGCCACGCCAGTAGATTGATGGCGCAATTTTTCATTGGTTTGTGGGGATCGGTAAGCCGATATAATGTGGTAAGGAGCTTTTGAGTCAGTGGTCTTATGTAATAAATGCAGTAGATCGATTAGGTTGGCATCCATCTCGTATACTTCATTAGCTCGGTGGTCACGAAGAATGTGGTTTATTTCGTTTAGACTGTTTGAGTCATATTCGCCATTTGCCCAGTAGCTACTGCGCAAAGTTTCATCAGTGTGTAAATTGATAAACTCTAATGTTCTTTCTGAAGATATGCCTTTATTTGCATGAATTAGTTGAGGAAAAATGCTTGAAGCAGCTAGTGCAGCTGAACACTTTAAGAAGGAACGGCGAATTTTACATATCGAGCCTGAGGGCTCAGTAGATTGAGTCACTAATTAGCCTTGTATTAAGTTTTTAACGCTTTATTGCGCGGGCATTATACAAGCTGCTGGCGATATGGCTATCTCGTTTGTAGATATCTGGTCTAAAATTTATGACACCTTGCTCATCTGCCCAAGCAGTCATATAGGCTATATGTATAGGAATGGGCTTATCTAATTTTATAATTTTTGTTTTCTTTCGGTTTGCAAAATGGTGCAGATCTTCATTTGACCAAGTAGTGCTTGTTGACAATAGAATTTCTGCTAATTTAAAAGGATTTTCTACCCGTACACATCCGTGACTAAAAGCGCGTGAATTAAGTGCAAACAAGCTGCGAGAAGGTGTGTCGTGTAGATATACTTTGTGCTTATTGGGGAATATAAATTTAACTCGACCCAGGGCGTTTTTTTTGCCTGGATCTTGCCTGATTCGCAATGGTGCATTTTCTATATTGATAGTGGTCCAATCTACAATTTCTGGATTAATAAAATAATTCTGATTATTTATACGTGAAATAATTTTCATATCATTTTTATATAGATATTCTGGATCTTCTTGAAGTTTTGGAATGATTTCGTTTATGGTAATTGAAGTGGGCACATTCCAATATGGGTTTAATACGAATTCAGATATCTCAGAAGTTAAGACCGGCGTTTTATTATTTTTCTCTCCTACTACTACGCGAGTTTGGTATATCGTTTTGCCGTTTTCAATCACATATAACTTATACTCTGGAACATTAACTAATATATAACGATTACTACCCAGTTCAGAGATTTGTTTTGCTCTTTGAAGATTAACTTCTAATTGAAGAATGCGTTGCTCAGTAGACTTATTAATTTCTCGTGTGGTTCCTCTTCCAAGAATCCCATCATTTTCTAGTCCGTGACGGTGTTGAAAGTCGCTAATGGCTAAGGCAAGAGATTCATCAAATACTTCACTAGATAAATCAGTGCTTTTATAATCGCCTAATTCAAATAGCCTATATCTTGCTTTAACAATTTCGGGAGATGCGTCCCCAATTGTAAGAGACTTCTTAGGTAAGATAATTGGTTCAAAATCATCAGTTAAGTTGCGATACTTTTTTAGCGCATGGAGGAGCCTTGTATAAGGGTCTTGATTTAAGAGCGGTATCTCGGCAATGTTTTGTGCAGTATCGGGTTCAAATTCATTTTTGTGAATTTCGATTAAAAATGAGTCGTTTACAAACAAATCATACTCACCTGATAGATCATAAACAATGGATTTACTATCTAGGTGGCTAGTAAGTTTTACGTATGCATGTGTAAAAGTAACATCTGATTTCCCTAAAACGATTGGATCATCAATGCTGGTCTCTAGGAAGTATTTAATAATTCCCAAGTCGTAGTCTGCAGGATTTAATCCTAGTTTGTGGGCGTTTTGAATTGCATTATATAAATCGTGTGCCTTTTTATTATATTGGATACCGTTGCTCCAGATCAGGTTGTATTCTCTAGATTTGTATAGCTTAGTAACTTCATTAATTAAAGGTAAGGAAGAGTTGTTTAAAGCTTGTTTCAATCCTGAGCTAGAAGGATTGCCTGAATCAATAGAATTTTGGGGCTGCGAGGTATTATTAGCGAAGACAAAATAAGGGTAAGAAGCAAAAATTAAAGACACAAAAAGACATAATCGGAAAAATTCACCGATGCATATCTTCAATCTATTAACTGCCTTATTAGTAAACATGTAACCTCTCTCCAAAGGTATGATTCAACTTCCATGTGAATACACGCGCTCACTGTATGGCAGGATTTAATGCGTTTCTTTGTTCTAAGTCACTACTATGATAGAAAACCATTAATATTTGTTTGACAGTTTCTAAGTATTTTAAAAGCCAAATTTTCAATAGGCTATATAGCACTTAGTTTTGTTTGAGATAAGTCGAGATTTGCATAGAAAAATACAGCTAGATAACATGAATATTGGGTGAGCATGATGATGAATGAACGTATAGCTATAACCGTTTTATTTCTGATGTTATATTTGCGCTATTCTAAGGATGATGAATATAACCGTTAATGAAAATACAAATCTACAACACGCTTTCACGCAAGAAAGAGGAATTTATACCTGGTGATCCTAATCGTGTAACGATGTATGTATGTGGTCCTACTGTATACAGTCATCCTCATATAGGAAATGCAAGACCAGCAGTTGTTTTTGATACCTTTTTTAGGCTCCTTCAACATGAGTTTTCTAATGTTGTTTACACAAGAAATATCACTGACGTAGACGACAAGATTAATGCTTCTGCGCTAAAGGAAAATACTTCAATCGATACCATTAGTAAGCGCTTTACTAAGATATATCATCGAGACATGGGCGAGCTAGCGGTCATGCCACCTACAATAGAGCCGCGTGTAACGGAACATATGCAGCAAATTATCGATATGATTCAACGATTAATAAAAAGTGGCAATGCTTATGAAGCAGAAGGGCATGTGCTTTTTGATGTTCCGTCTTACAAAGAATATGGGAAGTTATCCGGTCGTGATCAAAAAGAGATGCTAGCCGGTGCACGTGTTGAAGTGGCGCCATTTAAAAAAGATCCTTCTGATTTTGTATTGTGGAAACCTTCTTCTAAAGGTCAACCATCTTGGGACAGTCCTTGGGGTGGTGGTCGACCTGGTTGGCACATCGAGTGTTCTGCCATGATTGAGAAACATTTAGGCGAAACCATAGACATACATGGTGGAGGTCAAGACTTAGTGTTTCCCCATCATGAGAATGAAAGAGCACAAACTACATGTGTGCATGGAGGGAAATTATTTAGCCGCTATTGGATGCACAATGGTTTTGTGAATGTAGAGCAAGAAAAAATGTCGAAATCAATTGGTAATGTTCTACTAGTAAAAGATTTGCTAGAGCAAGCGCCAGGCGAAGCTATTCGTGTGACATTACTAAGCACACATTATAGAAGTCCATTAGATTGGACCGATGAAGCACTGAAACAATCGTCAAGAAATCTAGATAAACTATATGGTGCTTTACAAACTTTACAAGATATAGTAGTTGAAGTTTCGGCAGAGGATGTCCCCGCAGAATTTTTGCAGGCACTTAAAGACGATTTAAACACACCTGCTGCATTTGTTGAGTTACATAAGTTGGCTAAACAAGCGAATAGTGAGAAAGATCCTGAATTAAGGAGGAGTATTAAAAAACGAATAATGGCTGCTGGAAATATGCTTGGTATCTTGCAACAAAAACCAAGTGAATGGTTTCGAGGAATAGATAATCTTGATGAGGGTGAAATTCAAAAATTATTGAATTTAAGAGCACAAGCTAAAAAAGACAAAAATTTTGAATTAGCAGATGAGATCCGCATTAAACTAACAGCAATGAAAATCCAAATACAGGACCACCCAGATGGAACTTCGAGCTGGAGAAAGCTCTAATAAACATAGTTCAGGTAGAGAGAATCTATGACTGATGCAAGCGTTAATGAGGTTAGGTCTAAAAACGGATTTAATGGAAAGCAAGTATTTTTAATTGTATTGCTAACATTATTGCTTGTAGTTGTAGTAGCTTATTTTGTATTACAAAGCTATGTGTTTACCAAAGAGTTTGAACCTGTTCATTTATCACAAACTGAAGCTGCAGTATTAAATGAAAAGATACAAGCATTAGGTTTTCAGCCTGATACCACTGTAGTTAGCAATAAACCTAAAAAGAAAAAATGGTTATGGGGGTCCGGTACAAGTAAAACTGAAAAAAGTGTAGCATCAGAGGTCGAGCCCGATCTTATACCCGAAGCTTATAAAGAAGATTCTAGCAAACGTGAAATAAACTTTAGTTAAAAAGAGCTTAACGCCATGCTGGCTAATAATACAGACATGGCAAAACGTGTGGCGATCGATTTAGCTAATGATCTTGCCAGTGCAAAAATGATTATACCCATGGATCCAGATTTCCCAATTATAG
>Ga0255056_10000164_pt1 | contig 17494 bp, 11 predicted proteins | sample Cases_109_1_MG_FD_183639 | JGI IMG/M metagenome (GOLD analysis project Ga0255056, IMG submission 183639) | Seawater microbial communities from Amundsen Gulf, Northwest Territories, Canada - Cases_109_1 | ecosystem: Environmental > Aquatic > Marine > Gulf | place: Canada: Northwest Territories... | reverse complement strand
GGACCCAAACCTCTTGAGGTCCCGGACGCAGGCGAAGATCGCGCCTGTCAACGCCTCAACACGGGCCAGGCTGCGCCGAGTCTCGGTCACCGCGGCTCGCTCGAATTGCGACAGGGCGTGCAGCTCAGTCTTGCTTGCAGTCACCGTCACCGCCTTGGGCTCCGCCTCCGGCGGGTTACCGCCGAGCATGCGCTCGATCTCCAGGAGTCGACGGTCCAGCTCGTCGAAATACGGCGGAAGGTCGGGGAGGACCTTGGCGATGTCGAGGTGCGCGATGTCGGCGAAGCTCTGCCGCCAGCGTTCGAGGGCCGTCATGAGATCCGACGACGAACCGTGGAGTTGGGCCCAAAGGCCGCGCACTTCGTATACGTCGTAGTTCTCGGATTCGCCGCCCTCGAGGGCCGTTTTGAGCTGGTCGAGCAGGGCCACCTGGCCCTGGCTGAGCTTGTGCACGTCGGCGGCGACCTCGGCGTGCACCATTCCCTCGCGAAGGGCGCGAAAGAGCTGCGCCTGGGTCGCCAGGAGCTTGGTGCTGACGTCCTTCAGCGTGCCGGCGTTCGTACGAGGCCACAGGAAGACCGCGATGAGGGTATAGACCACGACCCCCATTACGGTTTCCTCGGTGCGCCCCATCGCGTGATTGAAGGTGTTTTCCGACGACTGCCCGGAGATCAGGATAATCGCGGCACAGTAGACGCCGTTGAACCAGAAGTTTTGCAGTGTGGGACCGGTCATCAGGTAGGTGAGGACACCGGTGTACGCGCTAAACAACGCGAACAGCGCCCACCGCTCTTGAGGGAACAGCCCGAGCATGAAGAGCGCCGCGGCACAGGCGAATATCGTCCCGCCCACCCGCGTGACCCCCGAGTTCAGCGACTGACCAAAGGTCGCCGCGCTACAGAAGGCAACTGAGAGGCCAGCCCAGAACGGACTCTCCCACTCGAGCTGGAGGGCGATCCCGTAGGCCACGGCCATGGCGAGACCGACCTTGAACGCTTCCTTGAGCTGGGTGGAACGAGACATGTCCATCGCCAGTCACCCCTGCTTTCAGCAGGTCTTGTGGACCTTGCCTGTCTTCCTGGGCTGCTTGGCTTTGTAACCCGGCTGCGATTCAAAGTGCTGGATGGCCGCCTTCAGGTCTTTCATCAGTATCTCCGCCAGGTCTCGGCTAAAGCCCTCTCGAATCACGATCCGGAGCACGGCGAGGTCATCGACTTTCGGAGGCATCGTGTACGCCGGCACTTGCCACCCGTGCTCACGAAGCTTGTCCGAGAGATCGTAAACCGTGTAGTTACTCGAATCTTTGAGGGCGAACGCGAATACCGGAATGGTGTCGCCTCGACTCAACAAATCAAAACGTTCGGTCTTCTCGATTGCCGCGGAGAGGTATGTCGCTGTATCACGCATGTGTTCGAAGGCCCGCGTGTATCCCTCGCGGCCGAGCCGAATGAAGTTGTAATACTGTGCGATCACTTGGTTGCCTGGCCGGGAGAAATTGAGCGTGAAGGTTGGCATGTCGCCGCCCAAATAGTTGACGTGAAAGATCAACTCTTCGGGAAGATCTTCGTGCGAGCGCCAAGCAACCCAACCAATGCCAGGATACACGAGCCCGTATTTGTGGCCCGACACATTGATCGACTTCACGAGTGGCAAGCGAAAGTCCCACTTCAAATCAGGGTGCAAGAACGGGGCGACGAAACCACCGCTCGCGGCATCGACATGCATCGGGATGTCGTGGCCCGTCTTCGCATTGTGCTCGACCAGCGCCTCATGGATCTCTTCGACCGGCTCGAAGGCGCCCGTGTAGGTTACACCCAGAATCGGGACCACGGCGATCGTGTTTTCGTCTACGGCATCGAGCACAGTTTTGGGCGTGATCGTGTACTGGTTGGGCTGCATTTCGATGTAGCGCGGCTCGACATCCCAGTACCGGGCAAACTTTTCCCACACCACTTGCACGTTGTTGCCCATGACGATGTTGGGCTTGTCCGTAGGCTTGCCCTTGGCTTTCATGCGCGCGCGCCATTTCCATTTCAACGCCAAGCCCGAGAGCATGACGGCTTCCGAAGACCCTATCGCAGAGGCACCCACTCCGGTTTCTGGCGCGTTGAAGAGTCGCGTGACGATGTTGATGCAGCGTTCCTCGATCTTGGCCGTAAAGGGGTATTCGTCCTTATCGATCATGTTCTTGTCGAAGGATTCAGCCATGAGCTTTTCAGCATATGGTTCCATCCAAGTCGTCACGAACGTTGCCAGGTTCAGGCGGGCGTTGCCGTCCAACATCAGTTCGTCGTGAATCAAGTTGTAGGCGACCTCGGGCGCGAGCTCACCTTCCGGCAGCGCGTACTTGGGAACGGGGCGATCCATGGCGTTGCGGCCGTAAATCGGTATCAACACCTTCTCATGATCCGAGAGTTCGCTGAGTTTGTGCTGCTTTGTAACCATGGTTGGGCCTTCCTTTTGCGGGCATCTACAATTGATCGATTCGACCCGGTTCGTCTAGGGGGCTTGCGTCGCAGAATGTGCCGTCATCTCTGGTAGCAGTAAATAGGCGCCTACGAAAAAGCAGATACCGCCAACGAACGTCCACAAATTCGAGGCGTATGCACTCCACAGCTCACCGGTTTGGACGACGACGACAGACGCGGCGGCGGAAACGCCGAACGCTACCGAACCCAAGAGATTGATCACGACAATCCACCACGAGATGTTTCGGGGCTGCCAAGCCGTCCAACGCCGACAAACCTCGGCATACGCCAGGTAGCTCGCGACCAAGAAGCAGATCGAGCCAACCGCATCCGGCGCCCATACCAGGCGATCTTGCGCGATCGGACTGAGCGTCCGCATGGCCTCAAAGGTGTTCATGTTGAACAAGAGTGTGCCGACGAGTTGCACGACCGCCGACCACCAACCGATCTTGTGTGGCTCCCAGCGCCAGAGCGCGGTTCGCGGGCGTTTTTGGGTCAAGGCATCGGGTTCGTTGACGACTTCGAGGAGCTGGAGATACGCCGCGCTCGTGAAGAAGATCGACCCGGCGAAGAAGGTCCTGCCACTGGCCGTCGGCAACAGTGTTCCGAAAAGTGCGCTTCCTGAGCCGACGGCGAAAAGCGCCGATCCGATCGTGAAGAGAACCGAAATCCACCACGTGACGCTGCCCGGGTTGATCAGAAGGGCGTGCCTCGGTCGTGTGCGGGCGACTCGGTGGGCGGGTTCTGGGTCCAGGCCCTTGCGGTTGCGCCTGGAGTGCCAGACCCATCGCTGGCCTGCAGGGTCTTGCAGAACCAGGGTCGTGGTGAAACGCCCGGGACCACTACGGTCAACGATGCGCGCTTCTGTGGCAGAGCTCTTCGCCTTTCCTCTATCGACCCCGGTCATGGTCACTTCCCTCTTGGGCTCCCGTTCCTGGGCATGGGACCGTTGCGCGCGGCATGGACGCCACCATAGCAGCGTTGAGGCGCCCGGTTGAGATTGAGCTCGTCAAGTGAGCCGCTTGCCGGTAGTGAACAAGGCTGAAAGGAATATGAAGATGACTAACCAGTTACTGTTGACGGCAGGTGCGGCGGTAGTCCTCCTGGCCACGTCTGTCTCGTGCGACAGCGGCTCGGATCACAAGACCCCCACCTCCACCACAGCGGCACCCGATGTCACGACCGCCAAGCCAGCTCTCACCTCTGCCGAGACGGAGAACCTCGTCCGGCGCTCGTACCAGTACGTCGCCCTGTTCAACACGCTGAACAACTTTGCCGTGAACGCAAAGAATCCGTTCGCCGCCGGTGGGTGGAACAAGACCCATTATCCTCAGGGCCTGATGGACGCCTCGGTCCGCGCCATCCCGCGACCGAATAACGACACGCTCTACGTTCTGTCGCTGCTGGACCTACGCGAGGACGCGGTGGTCATCGAGTACCCGGCCTTCGAATCGAAGTTCGTTTCCCTGGAGACCTCGGCGCTGGACCATTACGTCGAAATCCCGCTCGCGACCTCGAAGGGCGATTTCAAGAAGCCGACGAGCATCCTCTACTACTCGGCCCGCACCAAGGGCTACACGGGCGAGCCGGTCGAGGGCGTGGACACGGTCATGGAAATGTCCGGCGACTACGCGATCGCATTCCTGCGAGTCATGCCCGAGGCGAACGACCCGGCGAAGTTCAAGGCCAACATGGCGGCGATCCAGAAAGTGAAGCTCCAGACGCTGTCGGAGTTCCAGGGCAAGCCCGCAAAGCCGGCCGACCCGGAGACCATGCCGGCCTACGGAAACGACGAAATGGTCTTCGCCAACAACTTCCAGGAGGCCATGCAGTTCGTCTTCAACCACACCACCTTCGATCCCAAGAACGAGATGGATCAGGCGGCGTTGGCAGCGCTCAAGACCGTCGGTGTCGAGCCGGGCAGGCAGTACGACGCCAAGAAGGTCCCCGGGATCGACGCAAAACAGCTTGCGGCTGTGGCGGCGGAGATCGCGAAGAAGCAGAACGCGATCTGGAATGACCCGAAGGCAGTTGCTCCGTTCTTGTTCAAGATCTTCCAGCCCAAGGGGCACATGGCCATCGACGCCATGGTGCTGCAATCGGTTGTGGGCCCGGTCGGCCAGCCGGCCGACCAAGCGATGTATCCCGGGGTCGCGACGACCGACGGCAAGCCCATGAACGCGCAGTACGACTACGTGATCCGCATGACCAAGGAGGAGATGCCCCCCTTCACCGCCTTCTGGTCCGCGACGCTCTACGATACGGAGCAGGGCTTCTTCATTCCGAACAAACAGAAGAAATACAGCGTTGGTCAGAACGCCGGGATGAAGCTGAACGCGTCCGGCGGTATCGACATCCACATCGCGGCCGAGCAGCCGAAGGGCGTGCCGGCGGAGAACTGGCTGCCGATCACCCGCGAGGATCTGGGGATCGATGTCATCCTGCGCGTCTACGTACCCGATCTGAAGAAGATGAAGACCTGGAAGGCACCGATGGCCGAACAAGTCAGCCCATAGAAGGCGCCGGAACCGTCAGTCGCCTCTCGCGAGCAATGGAGGCGAGACGATAACTTGATTTCGACTGGTGCAAATCGGCCCATCGTGGGCCCATTGGAGCCGACCGACGAAGAGAGTTAGCCGAGCTCGAGCGAGAGGCTGACCACGAGCTGGTAGTCGTTCTTCTTGATCGGAGGAGCCGTCGGGTCTGGCGGAGGCGCGGGGTTCTCGGTTCGGAGGTACAGGAAGGAGATGTCCAAATCAATCACGAAGGTGACGTCGATCGAAAAGTCTGCCTTGCCTGTATGGTTGGTGTTCCCGATCGTCGTGAACACCAGGTTGGTGAGCCAACTGACCGTGAGCTCGATGTCGCCGGTGATGTTGAAGTCGGCATACGTGTAGAACGGGATGAACGTATCGTTCTGTGGGTTGCTCCCCGTAAACTGACTCGCGTCCAAGTAGTTCAAGTACTGATAACCCATGCCAGTCAGAAAATCCCACTTCACGTTCGGCACATCGATGATGTGAACGCCGGCACCTGCTGCGGGAGTGGCACGAAACCTTATGTTCTGGAACCGGTCGTTCAAGAACTGACCAAACGCGGGTGCCACGAACCATGGCCTCGTGAGAAACACTTGGAAGAGCAATGTGCCGAGGTGACGGTTCACGTTTTGCACACCGCTTGTCCGGCCGAAGCTCGCCTGGTAGTTGAGGTTCAAAAGTGTCAGCTGGTCTTCGCGAAGAACGTTGAAGGTGGTGTTGTAGGTCAGCTGGTCGTTGTTGCCCCTGTTGAGCGTCAAACCGAAACTGAGCTTCATCGACCACGAGTCCTTCTCGCGTTTGCCACCGGGGATAATCGATTCGAGCTTGCTGCGATCGAAGATCTTGATCCCCTCATCGGTCTCGACGATCACTTTGTCCGCTGTGATGACACCTCGACCGATCGCGCTTGTTCGATCACCGAAGAGGTAGGTATTGACCTGGGGTGAGTGAATTTCGGTGACGTCGGTAAAATCGATGTACTGCGTGTCGAACTTGTCGCTTTCGAACACGAGCTTGTCATCACGCATCCCCTTGAGCTCGCCCTTGAGCCACTCGCCAGACACCACTCGAACCCAGTCGAACGTATCGCCAAACTCGATGGTGGCAGTCTCGACGGCGCTCTCGTCGTCGTCCGCGCCGACCCCTTGGGCAGCTACATGGTGTTGTGGAAGTAGTGCGGCCGCCGACATCGCGATCGCGACGGTCCGTGTGGCGCCCCAGGCCTTATCGGGTGTCCTTCCAACCATAAGAAGGGATCCTACCCGCAGTCGAGATCCGACCAGACATTCTGGCGCTCGTGCTCGCCTACATCGCCGGCGCGGCTTGCAATCACGCGGTGAGTTTGGTCTTATGGCGGCTTCGAACATCTGGAGGAGGCAAGGATATGACTCGTTATTGTGTAGCAGCTGCGTTGAGCTGCGTGCTGGTACTCGTCGGCTGCAAGCCTGCTTCTGAAGAGTCCGTGGAGACGCCAGACGCGGCACTGGACAAAGGCGAGGCCGCGGCTCCGGCCCCCAGCGAAACCGCGATCCCAGAGGACCTCGATCTCGTGATCCTGAACGGGCGCGTCATGGATCCGGAGAGCAAGCTGGACGCAGTACGCAATGTCGGCGTCAAGGACGGCAAGATCGTCGCCGTCACAGAGCAGGCAATCAAGGGAAGCGAGACCATCGACGCCAAGGGTCATGTGGTCGCCCCTGGCTTCATCGATACGCATCACCACAATGTGCTGACGCCGTTTGGCCAAAAGCTGGCACTTCGCGACGGCATCACGACACCACTTGAGCTCGAGGGTGGCGTCATGCCGGTCGGTGAGTGGTACGACAGCATGGAAGGCAAGTCACAAACCAACTATGGCGCCACTGCCGGGGTCATGGGCGCGCGCGAAATGGTATTAAACCCAAAGTTCAAGTCGATCGCCGGCGCATCGATGAATGACCTCGACCAGCCCAAAATAACCGGGGCCACGATGAATTGGTCGACCCACGTAGCGACCGATGCCGAGATAGAGAAGATCCTCTCCCTCGTGGAACAGGGCGTGAAAGAGGGAGCGCTCGGCGTGGGGCTTACGACGGGCTACATGGTCGACGGCATTACCTCGAGAGAGACGTACGGCGTTCAGGCGATTGCGGGGAAGTACGGGCTCCTCCTGGGACTTCACGGGCGATTTTCCGGTCAGGATCAAGGTGCCAGTGGCATGTTGGGGACGGATGAGCAGTTGGCTGCCGTACTGGCGGGCGGTGGCGGCTTGATCGTCCAGCACATGACGGCGCAGTGCCTTGCCTTGACGCCATACTGCCAGGCGATGATCGATAAGGCCTACGCCAACGGCCACCAGGTCATTAGCGAGATCTACCCCTATAGCTATGGCGCGACCATTGTCGCCGCGGACTATCTCCATCCGGACAACTACAAGAACAACATGGGTCATGACTACGGTGACATCGTCGAGATAGCCACGATGAAACCGTTGACCAAGAAACGTTATGAGAAGCTAGTGAAGACAGCACCATTCACCAATGTCACGTTCAAAAATGCCACTGCGGAAACCGTGGCACAGGCACTCGCGCATCCAACCAGCCTAATCGGCAGCGATGCGTTTCCGTATGCGATGAAATCGGACGGCTCGTTTGTGAAAGACTGGGATACGCCCTACGACGCGGTCAACGGCCATCCCAGGGGTGCTGGGACCCATGCCGTGGTGCTGCAAATGGTGCGCGAAGAGAGTCTCATGCCCTTGATGCTCGCGATCTCGAAGATGACCTACATGCCGGCCAAGTTCATGGTGGACAACGGCATAGCGCAAATGGCTAATAAAGGCCGTCTGCAGGTCGGCGCTGATGCGGACATCACCGTTTTCGACCCCGCGACGGTCAAGCAGGTTGCGACCCCTGCGAATGGTGGATTGCCTTCAGAAGGAATTCCGTACGTCGTGGTCAACGGCACGATCGTCGTGAAGGACTCGAAGGTCCTCAAAGACGTATATCCCGGCCGGCCGATTCGCAACGAGGTCCAGAACTAAACGGCCTTAGCTAAAGGGCAGACCCAGGCGCGAGTCACATCGAGGGATTACCCGCCGTGCGCGTCCTGGAGCGTCTCCAGAACCTGGTCGATGGTGAAGCTGGCAGCCTTCTGGCGCGGCGGGTACTCCTTGAACGTGGAGAGGAACTCCCCGACCTTCTCCTGCGCCGGCACCAGCAGGAACACGTGACGGATGTACCAGTTCCAGTAGTTGTTCGAGGTGATGGTGGCGCGCTCGTATGGATCCGTCCTCAAGTTGAACAGATACGGCAATCGAAGGTTCTCAAACTCCCGTTGCCAGAGCCGCAAAGTTCCAGGCTCGTCTTGAACCTTGAAATGCACCTTCCAGTTGCCGTGCCGCAGGGCCAGCAAGTCTCCGTCATCGGAAAAGTAGAAATACTCGATACGGGGGCCGGTCTGCTCCTGACCCGTGAGGTAGGGGAGGAAGTTGTAGCCATCGAGGTGCACCTTGAACTTCTTGCCGTCGGCCCTGTGGCCCCTCAGGAGCTTCTCCTTGACGTCGGGTTCCCCTGCGGCCGCAAGCAAGGTGGGCGCCCAGTCGAGGTTCGACATGATCTCGTTCGAGACCGTGCCCGCCTTGATCTTGCCCGGCCAGCGCACCATGAAAGGCACGCGAAATCCGCCCTCCCACCCGGTGTTCTTCTCGTTACGAAACGGGGTCATTGCGCCATCGGGCCAGGCGTTCATGTGCGGACCGTTGTCCGTCCCGTAAATGACGATTGTGTTCTCGGCGATGCCGAGCTTATCGATTTCGTCGAGGACTGACCCGACGTTCTTGTCGTGGTCGATCATCGTGTCGTGGTATGGCGACTGGAACTCTCCGGCCTGGCCGAGGCTCTCCGGCTTGGTGTGCGTCCACAAGTGCATGTGCGTGAAGTTGACCCACAGGAAGAAGGGCTTGTCGGCCTTGGCCTGGCGCTGCATGAAATCCTGCGCTCGCGCCGCGATGTCGTCGTCGATGGTCTCCATGCGTTTGCGGGTCAGCGGACCGGTGTCCTTGCACACCTGCTTGCCCATCTTGCCGAAACGCGGATCGACTGTCTTGTCGTCCCTGTCGCTGGCCTTGCAGTCCATGACGCCGCGCGGTCCGTACTTGGCCTTGAAGGCAGGGTTCTTCGGATAGTCGTGTTCCTCGGGCTCCTCCTCCGCGTTCAAGTGGTAGAGGTTGCCGTAGAACTCGTCGAAACCGTGCACGGTGGGCAGAAACTCGTTGCGATCGCCGAGGTGGTTCTTGCCGAACTGCCCGGTCGCGTAGCCATGGTTCTTGAGCAACTCGGCGATCGTCGGGTCCTTGTCGCTCAGGCCTTGTGTGGCGCCGGGCAATCCGACCTTGCTCAATCCCGTACGAAATACGCTCTGGCCGGTGATGAACGCCGAGCGTCCCGCCGTGCAGCTCTGCTCAGCGTAGTAGTCCGTGAACTTCATGCCCTCGCGCGCGATGCGGTCGATGTTGGGCGTATGGTAGCCCATCAGCCCTTCCGTATTCACGCTGAGGTTGGTGATGCCGATGTCGTCGCCCCAGATCACGACGATGTTGGGCTTGCCTTGGGCTTTCGAAGCAGGAGCGACGCCGGTCTCGCCGCGGGGACTCGGCGCCTCACTGGGCGCATCCGCGACCCGATCCGGAGCGGGGGCTGGGGGCGCTTCGGCAGCCGGCTCCGTCGTAGCAGCTTCCTCGGGGGGCTGGCAACCAAGGGTAAGTGCCGTGCCTGCGCACAGGACCATTAGTAGATAAACTTGGCTTCGCATTCGTCTTCTCCCGTTTCCGATGCAGGTAGCTTTGGCTGCGAACCGTGCCCTTCTCGTACAGCGATGTCCAGCGATTTCTGCTCCGGGTGGCTAGGTCTAGACAGCGGCGCGCGGAGCCGATAACTACCAGTCCTTCGGATGTTCGATGAGCCACCGCGGAACAATAAAAAGAGGAGAAGACGAATGTTAGTGGCTGCGGTGGTGGTGGTTTTTCACACGCTCGGCTTCATTTCGTCGATTCACGCGGTGATGAGTACGCGCACCTCGCAGGGCGCGATCGCCTGGGCGGTCTCCCTCATTACGTTTCCTTACTTGGCTGTGCCTGCGTATTGGGTGCTCGGCCGAAGCAAGTTTCAAGGGTACGTGACTGCGAGGCGCAGCGCCGACGGGAGGAACGAGAACATCGAACGGGAGGCGATCGAGACGACTGCGCAGTATCGGGTCGCGGACGCCGATCGGCGCGAGGCCACACGCGCCGCGGAGGCGCTTGCCGGCATGCCCGTGCTCGGCGGAAACCGAGTCGATTTGCTGATCGATGGCGATGCCACGTTCACGAGCATTCTCGAGGGCATCGACCAAGCCAAAGACTATGTCCTCTTCCAATTTTTCATCGTCAAGGACGACGGGCTCGGACGAAAGGTGAAAGATCACCTGATCGCCAAGGCTAGGGAAGGAGTTCGCGTCTATTTCCTCTACGACGAGGTTGGAAGCCACGAGCTCCCCAACAGCTACTTGCAGGAGCTGAGCGACGCCGGTGCCCAAGTCACGGAGTTCAACACGCGCAAGGGCCGGCGCAACCGGTTCCAGATCAATTTCCGCAACCACCGCAAAGTGGTGGTCGTCGATGGCAAAATGGCATGGATCGGCGGGCACAACGTCGGAGATGAGTATCTCGGCAAGAGTCCGAAGTTCGGGCACTGGCGCGACACACACGTTCGCATTGAAGGCCCCGCGGTGCTCAAGGCGCAGGTCTCGTTCTGCGAGGATTGGGCCTGGGCTGCCGACACGGTGCCCCCGCTGACTTGGAGAGCCCATCCGGCACCCAACAGCAGCGATGACCGTGTTTTGATCATTCCTACCGGTCCCGCGGACGACCTCGAAACGGCGAGCCTCATGTTTGTGCACGCCATTCATTCCGCGAAGGAGCGCATTTGGATCGCTAGCCCGTACTTCGTTCCCGACGAGGCGGTGATGGTGGCACTACAGCTCGCTGGGTTGGGCGGGGTGGATGTGCGGGTTCTCATTCCTGACAACCCCGACCACATGTTGGTGTACCTCGCTGCCTATTCTTACTTCGACCAGGCCGGGCAAACCGGTGTGAAATTCTACCGCTATCTCGATGGCTTCCTACACGAAAAGGTGATGCTCATCGACAGCGACGTCGCGACGATCGGCACTGCGAATTTCGACAACCGCTCGTTCCGACTCAATTTCGAGATCACCGCCGCGATATCCAAGCCAGAGTTCGTCGCAGAGGTCGAACAGATGTTCGAAAACGACTTCCAACATGCTCGCCTGATGGAAGAAGGCGAATACGACCGCAAGCCCTGGTGGTTCCGTTTCGGCGTCCGCCTGGCCCGCCTCACATCCCCCATTCAGTAGACAGTGACACCGACAGCGACAGCGTTCAGCGCAAGCGACACTGACCCTGTTAAGCCCCGAAGCCCCGTGGCGACAAGTCGCTTTACGGGGCTTCAAAAAGCAGTCCTGACCGTTGTGCCGTGGGATTTATGTCGAGTCGAATCCCTACCGTACTAGTAGGTGGGAACAGATACCGTACGCTTAAGGCACCCCGATGAAGCTAGCCGGGTCCGCACACCACGTACGCTGAAGTTCCCCATTCGACCTAGTCAGGGATTCTCTACTCCTTCCTCACCTGCACAACAGAGGGACCATGCATCAAGGTAGAGCCGACGCTCCCGGGGGTCAACTCAGTGTTTGATCGGGCTGGCTTTGAGCGCCGCGCGCCCTTCTTTCACGTATACCGTGAAGCGAACCGACGCCGCATTGTGCCGTTTCATCACCTGCTCGCGAGCGGCATGAAGTTTGCTGACGAACTTGTCGAAGGTGAGGCCTGCCACAGGGCCGCCGCATTCTTTCTGGGTGGCGACGAACTGGTCGAACACCTCACGGAAGTGATCCTCTTCGCCTTCCTCGCCAGGGCTCGATTTCTCGAGAAGCTCTTGGTTGATGTGTGTGACCTGCGTCGACTGCTCTGTATCGCCAAAGCCATCATCGTATGACCCCTCGTACTCGTCGACGATCGCGCGTGGCCGAGTCGGCGGATCGTCCGGCGGAGGTGTCAAGTCCCTCTCGGCTCCTGCGGCTAGCGCCTGGCGATGCCGTGGCATCGGCGCCGGTGGGCGTGAAGACTGCGAGCGACTTGGTCGCGACGTCGGTGCGCTGTTGGGCCGCGCGGTCGGAGTCTCTTTCGGGCGTGCGGTCGTCGCTCTCTCCGGCCTCGCAGTCGACGTGCCATTTGTCTTCAGGGCGGAGCTCTCGACTGCTTCGTCCACCGAAGCGCGCCTCGCTGTGGGCGCTTCTTGCTCGAATCCGAAGTAGCCCGTGTCCGTGCTATCGCGCGTGGAGCTCAGCATGTCGTCCAGGTTGACTGAGGCGCGTTGCTTGGAGTCCTTCTTGAAGCCCACACCGGCCTGCAACGCAGTATTGATGTTTTCCGCGATGTTGCGGTAGTGACGCCGCAGTTCACCAGCGGGCAGGCCACTGATCTCGTCTTTCGCAAGTCCCGCGCTTGACTTGCGCAGAATCCCGACTGCCTTGTCATGCTCCATGTAGAGCAAGAAGAGCCCTAAGCCGAGAAGCACCAGCGGAATGCCGATGATCGCCCACCAAGGAAGTGATGCAACATCCTCCGAGGAGGTGTTGGCAAAGAGACCGCCGAGGCCTGCGCGGCTTCCGTTGCGTCCGACCATGTAGCCGACGTGGGCGTGCGCTGCCCCTCCTCGAATCGGTGACGCGATGCCCCGAGTGCGTTCGTCGATCTCCACCGAGCCTTCGGTATCGGACATGTTGGCGACTACTCCAGCGAGGCCGTTTTTGACCTCGCTGCGCGTTGGAGCTGTCACGCCGCCCGTATGCGCACCGATCACCTCGTCGCCAAAGAAGAACACTACAGTTGCGTTCGGTAGCTTCTCGCCTAGTCGCCGTGCAAGGTCGTCTCCGACAGCCATGCCGTGGACGATAGCGCCTACGTAGCGCCCGCCGTCGAACACCGGTCGGGCCGCCATTCGGTACACCCCACCGTTGTAAACCCAGACGTCGTCACGCATGAACCCGCGAAGGGCATCTCGCACGAGCGGCATCTTGTCGAGCCGCTGGTCGCTCATGTCGTTCTTGTCGAGCGTCGCTACGACTTCGCCCTCCGCGTCGACCGCGAAGACCATGTCTCCTTTGCCTTCTTCGAGCTTGGCGTTGAGCACGTTGAGCTTGTTGCTCAGGCGCCTACGCACGCTCGGAGCAGGTGTGCCCCGCTTGTTGCTCGAGTTGCGAAGCGTCTGCCGTACCTCGGGTTCGACTGCGAGCGCAGCAAGCGCGTCGAGTCGGAGTCTCGCGTCCAATCGAAGCCAGAGCTCAGCTTCGACCCGATCACGCCGTAGCTGCTCGTCTAGTTGAAACTCGGCTTCGCGACTAGCGGCCGATTTGTTGAGAAAGGCGCCTGCCAATGCAAAGCCCAAGGCCACCGCGAGAACCAAGTACCAAAGACGCGACAACATGGGCTACTTCCTCCCGCTCTTCAGTGACAGCGCATCCACTTGGAGAGGCTTCCCCGCGCGCACCGTCACCCGACGGATCGCGACTTGTTTGGTCCCCCGCAGAATCCTCAACGAGTAGGGTCCCGGTGGCACATCGTCGAAACGGAACTTTCCGCCGGACGAAACTGCAGCGCACGCAACGAGCTCACGCATCGAGTGCAGGTACCCGTCGACGTGACCGTAGTAGACGTCACCGAGGCGCCATGGACCTCCCGCCGGGACAGGGATCATCCGAACCGTGCTCGGGCCAGACTCGAGTGGCGTGAATCCCGGAAGCCCGTGGACCGAGAGCTCGTGGGTGAAAGCGTCGCGGTTTTCGACTCGCAGTGTCGTGCCCGAGCGCGCCGCAAGGGTCGAAGGATTGAGCGCCCCGCCTCTGAAACGAAACGTGCAGCCAATGGGTGGTCCCGTGAACTTCCCCGTGAGCACCGCCAACAAGTCATCGTGGATGCCGGCTACCTGTCGTTCGGGCAGCGCGCCGTTCCAGACCCTCCAGTAGTAGTCCTTGCCAGACGTCGAATCTTCTTTTGGGGCACCCGTCGACCGCACTGAACCCTCGACGGTTTCAGCAGAAACCCCTGAGTAAGCCATCAACACAGCCGCCGTGACCACGGCCGCCAGCATCGTCCAAGTCGTCTTCCCCCGCATTGGTATGTCTGTATTATTACAGCTCTACTGAGAGAAAGGTAACGAAATTCACTGATATTTCTGAAACCTACGCACGCGGTGCAGCTCAGTTCTGGTTTAGCCCGCCGACTGGGTGTCGTACTCGACAACTTTGACGGGATTCGGGTACAGACGCGCTCGCATCGACTCGGTCATCCCCCCGGGATCACCACCGATTTCGATGGGTGTCGGTTTCGGGAACTCGAAAGCGACATCGTCCACGTAGAAATCGTGCAGCTTGTCGTTTCGGTAGGTGCCTTTCCAAGCGCTGAGCATGTGTGCAGCGATGTGAAGCGGGTGTGTTGCGACGATTCGCAGACAGAAGCGGTCTTTCGGAAGGCCGTCGGCGAACGGGAAAATCCGAAACCCGAATCCCCAGTATGGAATCGTCGATACCAATGCGGCGATGCAGTCGCCATCGAAGAGGATCTCGCCCGCCTCGATGTAGCGCCCCGTTGGTTGGCCGTTTCGGTCGAGCTCTGTTGCGGGTGCTCCCCGATTGACGATTCGAACCTCGAGTCGTGGGCGGAGGGCCAGCTCCGGAATCGTGAGAGCTGGAATCGAGATCGCGTACGATGCTGCGCCCGTTGCCTGTCTTCCGACCCAAGGCAAGTGCCGCATAATCGAGCGCACATCGTGGAAGTGCTTGAGGCCGAGCGCGTCGAAACCGGCCCCGGCGAACGGGGTGAGTAGGTCTGCGACCTCGATGAGGCCGAGGTCCTTGTGACCGCTATCATGACGAAGCCGGGTGAGATCGGCGAGCACCCCTTTTCGACTGGTGCCCGCACCCAGCGCCCACGCCAGCGAGTTTCCCGTCCCGAGCCTCAAGAGACCGAACCGCGGTGACTCTTGACCGCACTCGGTCGCCTCTCGGGTGATCGACGTCACCATCTGGACGAACGTGCCGTCGCCACCGCCGGTCAGCACGACCGGATAGCCCGACTGCACGATGTGGCGGGCGATACTTCGGGCTTCTTTCAGACTGTTGGACAGGAACAGGTCCCCGGTCCCCACGATCTGGTCAAAGCTCTCCACCAGCTCGTCGGTCACCTGTCTCGCGTTGCCGTTGAGCACCACGGCGACGCGGTCTGCTTTGGGCAATGCCATGCCCGCTAGAGCCTGACGAGGGCCGCCCCCCAAGTGAATCCGGATCCAAACGTGGGGAGCAAGAGCAGGTCGCCTTCCTTGACCCGGCCCTCTTGGATGGCCTCGCTCAGTGCGAGCGGGATCGAGGCGGCGGTGGTGTTGCCGTACTTCTGGATGTTGTGGATGACTTTCTCGGGGGCGACCTCGAGCTTTTGCGCTACGAACTCGTTGATTCGTTTGTTCGCTTGATGGGGGATCACCCAATAGAGGTCTTGGACTGCGAAGCCGTTACGCTCGAGCACGGACCTGCTCACTTCAGGCATCTTCGACGTGGCCCAGCGAAACACGTGCCTTCCATTCATCGACGGGTGCACCGTCTTATCGTCGATCATCTCGTGCGTGAGGCGGGGCTTGTAGGCGCTTGCGGGGCCTTCGAGCCAAAGATCCTTGGCGCCGCTGCCGTCCGCGTGCACTTCGACGTCGATCACGCCACGGTTCTCGTCTTCGGTTGGCCCCAAGATCGCACAAGCCGCGCCATCACCGAACAGGACAGTGACGTCGCGCCCCTCGTCGCTGAAGTCGAGGGCCGTCGAGTGAACCTCACCGCCAACGAGGGCGACGCGCTTGTACATGCCGCACTTGATCCAGGCATCGGCGATCTGCATGCCGTAGAGGAAGCCGCTGCACTGGTTTCGAATATCGAGCGCGGGGACGCCGGGCAGACCGAGCTTGTCGCCGAGGAAACAGCCGCTCCCGGGGAAATTGAAGTCGGGCGAGAGCGTCGCGAAAATGATCGCGTCGATGTCGGAAACCTCGATGCCTGCGTTCTTGCAAGCCATTTGCACTGCGGGAACCGCGAGATCGCTGGGCCCGATACCGCTTTCCTCGATGTAGCGACGCTCTTTGATCCCCGTGCGTTGCTGGATCCACTCGTCACTCGTGTCGAACATCTGTGCGAGGTCGTCGTTGGTGACGACCTTGGAGGGTACGTAGTGGCCCAGGCCTAGAAACGCGGTCTTCGTCATATTGGAGCCCTTCCCAGTTGGGACGAGCCTAGCGAACCCGCCCCGTAAAGTCGACGCTTTGGGTCGTCCGCGGGGCTCCGCCGGCACCTTGCCCGGAATGCAGGCTCGGGCGGGCCTGCTATAGTCGCCGCTTCTCTGGCCGAGTGGCGGAATTGGCAGACGCGCCGGACTCAAAATCCGGTGTCCGCAAGGACGTGTCGGTTCGAACCCGACCTCGGCTACTAGGTACTTTGCGTCAACCGGTGACTCGGGCCGCGCCGCGGACTGTGGGGGCGGAGCCAGCGTTCAGCGCCAGCGAGGAAGGGGACAGTCCCCCTTTATCTTGCGCCGACGTGTTGTTCCATTAGCTCTTGGAGCTCGGATGGCTTGTCGTCGGGATCCTGGCCTTGGCGGCGCTTGTCGATGTCCTCGAGAAGCTCCCGGCACTCGGGTTTGTCCCTCAGGTGGTCTAGCAATAGGTCCGAAGCCTCGCCGAATGCATTCTCGTATTCGAGCGCCTTGCCAACTCGGTTCGCAATACGCTCGCGGCCCGTCTGCAAGTCGTTCTCCAGCGCTTCGCTGTATCGTTTGAGTTGCGCGCGAAGCTGTTCGATCTGCGTCCTACGCTCGGCAGCCGCGCCTTCTTTGTTGCGGGCGCGCTGGTCGTAGTCCCGCGCCACGCCTTCGAGCACCTCGATCTCGGCACGGGCGCCGCCGAGCGCCTCGTGACCCTTGCGAATACGATTGACGTCGTTTCCAGCCGCTTGGACCGCTGCTTGCGCGGCTTTGAGCTCGCGTTGCGACTTTTTTCGCTTCAAAATGAGGTGGCTCAGCACGTCCCTTTCGGCCGAAGCGTCCCGGAGGGCGCGCGACTCTTCGCCAGCGAGGTCCTCAACCTTACGTCCGATTTCAGCGCGAAGGGCTCGTCCTCGCTTTTCGATGGTCTCGAGCTTCTTCGAATGGCTTTCAAGCTCTCCCTCGAGGCGGGATGCACCCGAGGCCATCTCCCAAATTTTGTCCGCGGCGCCCTGAATGGCAGTCGGGGCGTCTCCGTCCGGGTAGGCCCGTGCAACCGCACGCAAGAAGTTGGCTGCGGTTCGGCTCCACTCGACGACACCGGGTGCCTTCGCGGGAGGCGGCGGTGGTGGCGCTGCCGGGGCGACGTCTGC
>Ga0255056_10000163_pt1 | contig 17525 bp, 18 predicted proteins | sample Cases_109_1_MG_FD_183639 | JGI IMG/M metagenome (GOLD analysis project Ga0255056, IMG submission 183639) | Seawater microbial communities from Amundsen Gulf, Northwest Territories, Canada - Cases_109_1 | ecosystem: Environmental > Aquatic > Marine > Gulf | place: Canada: Northwest Territories... | reverse complement strand
CACCTCCGCGGAAGACCCGAATATTCTTCCCGAACAGTTCGCGGAACTCTGGAGTCCGTGGCACGGCGATCTGGAGGGCATGATTGAGCGACGGGCTATTCGCGTGCTCGTCCCGTTCGGCGGCTACCAATACTACTTCGTCCGCGGCCGACCACGTGGCGCCATCGTCGAGATGCTACAAAAAATGGAAAATCATCTCAACGAGGAATTGGAAAGACGCCACATCAAGGTTTATGTGGTTGCAGTTCCGGTGAGTCGCGATCAAATGTTCCCTTACTTGCTGGCGGGTCATGCGGATATGATTGCCGCTGACCTCACGGTAACGGAGGAACGAAAAAAACAGGTGAAATTTTCCAGACCGTTGCTCCGCAATGTTAATGAGGTCGTCGTCACCGGTCCCACAGCACCAGTGATCAAAGTGCTCGAAGATCTTGCGGGTCAGGAAATCGTTGTCCGGGAATCAAGCAGCTATTTTGAGCACTTGAAAATACTGGCGGCGAACTTCGTGGAGCGGGGCCTCGCTCCCCCGGTGATCACACTGGCAGACGAGTTACTTGAGGCTGAGGACCTTCTGGAGATGGTTAATGCCGGAATGATTCCAATGACAGTGCTGGACGACTACAAGGCGGAATTCTGGGCGACAGTATTTCCGAAGCTCGATGTTCGCGCCGATTTGGCAATCAGCTCCGACGGCGTTATCGCCTGGGCTATGCCCCCTGGCAGCAATAGTCTGGCCACATTCGTCGAAGGATTTCTGAGAAAATACGGTCGGGGAACGCTGCTCGGTAACGATACTTACAATCGCTACCTCGCAAACGCCTCTCGCGTCAGATGTGCAATGTCGTCGCGTACGCTTTCTCGCTACTCTGAGACGGCAAATTGGCTGAAAATGTACGGTGAGGAATATGGTTTTAACTGGCTCATGCTTGCTGCTCAGGGCTACCAGGAATCACGCCTGATTCAGGCAAAGCGCAGTGCGGCCGGAGCCCTGGGCGTCATGCAGATCAAACCGTCAACCGCCGCTGACAAAAATGTTGCGATACCTGACATTACCGTTCTGGAAAATAATATTCACGCGGGCGCGAAGTACATGCGTTTTCTGTCGGATCGCTATTTTTCGGACGCAATCGATGACCTGAATCGCTGGTTTTTCAGTTTGGCAGCTTACAATGCCGGCCCCGCTCGAGTCGCTCAACTTCGAAAAGAAGCTGCCGAAAACGGGCTGGATAGAAATCGCTGGTTTGGCCACGTCGAAATTATCGCAGGGCGCCGAATCGGCCGTGAAACCGTGAATTACGTCAGCAGTATTTACAAATATTTCGTTGGATATAAATTATCCGAAGCCAGATTGCAGGAGGAACAGGACCGTCACGGTTTGGAATTAACCGGTTGCATCGAGGACGACGCGGCTTAAACAAACCGATAGCATAGATTTCAGGGGTCAAAAAAAACCGCACTCGATTAAGTGCGGCTTATTCCTTCGAGGTCCGACGAGTTATTCTGTCGGGAGACTGTCCATACCGTTACGCAGTCTCGTTGCCCAATTGCGCGCCAGGCGTCGCACCTCGGCCCAGGTAGTCACTGTATTTGACGACATGCCCTGACCTCCGGGTCGTGACGCGGCACGCCGTTCAACTGCGCGGGCCAGTACTTCGCCGCTCATTGAATCCACGACTTCGAGAATTATCGTCGCTTCGCCAACGGACGAAATAAATATTTCGCCACGGCCCATCATCTCGGGTGGTACGCGGGACACAATGTCATGCAATGCGCCGCGAATTACCAGAGTGTCTGCGCCGGGCGTGTCGGTCACGGTAAATCGCTGACTTGCGGCCAACTCCTCGGCGAATACGGCCGAAACTTCTTCTTCGAGCCTCGCTCTGTCGCTGTCACTAATCCAGAATTCGTTCTGCGATGAAGAAGCCCGTGTCGTATTGTTTGTTTTCTTTACGGCGCGAAACTCGAAACTAGCGCCGCCCGGTATGAACTTGTTGTATCTGGCCCAGTCGGCGTCCGCATCCGCCCAGGCATTTGTGAATGCGGCGTTATCGACTCGCGTGAGGCCGTCAAAAGTAATTTCGGCGTCCGGACCGGTCTGCAGGGTTGGTGGCTTGCTGGCACATGCGCCAAGCAGTAATGCCGCCGCTATGTATATTGCGTATTTCACTTTGAATATCCTCAGTTTCTTGGTTTTTGCGTCAAATGAATTTTCGATTTGCTCATATATCACACACCCGACAGCTTTATTCAACAATTAGCGCTGTCAACGTCGTAACTGGCAATAATCGGGTCCAAAGCGGCCATTGTCAACCACAGTTGCGTCGTCGCAACAGCGGGGTTGGAAAAGTGTCCTGAGTTGCGAGTCATGTTATTCTTTTTGCCCGGTTTCGAAATTTTTGGATCAGTCAGCCGCATGACCCGTCCGTTTTTCAAGCGATACCTTCCAGCGCTAGTATTGGCAGTTGTTGCCTCGACTGCGCTGGCCGGTCAGGAGGTAGCCAGAATTCCGGTGATGAACGTCCCGGCGGGGACGACCGGATTGGGAGCTGGTTTTCGCTTTGGTGACAATCCATACATCAGCTCGGGCGAGAGCGACGAAGTTCCGCTGGACCTGATCCCGCTGTATCTCTATGAGGGAAGGTTCCTTTTCGCTCACGGCACTTCAGGCGGCGTCTATTTTATCAATAACGATCGTTTCTCATTGAGCGCGTTGGTTCGTTGGCGGTTTCAGCAACTGGATCCGGACACCGATCCCATTTTTGCAGGATTGGATCGCCGCCACCAAACACTTGATGCGGGATTTGCGGCATCCTACAGAAGCCGCTTCGGCGATTTCAATTTTGAAGTGGTCACCGATACCCTGAACAATCACAACGGGCAAGAGGCCGAATTTACCTATCGTTACAACATTGAGCGGGGAGCCTGGTTATTTTCACCTTTTGTCAGCTGGGGTTGGCAAAGTGACAATCTGGCCAATTACTATTTCGGTGTCAGCGAATCAGAGGCGACACCTGAGCGACCTGCATACGAAGTAGGCGACGAACAGTTTGTAACATTCGGAGTAACGTCATCCTGGCAGGCTACTGACCGAATTTTGCTGTTCGGAAATCTGGGCTTTGGTGGCCTTGGGCCGGCGGTTGAGGCTAGTCCAATAGTAGACGATCCGTCGTTTAGTGCGGCGTTCATTGGCGGCACCTACGTGTTCGGTAACGTGCTCAAACCTGTCGCTGGCGATGACAGGGTTAGCGAATGGTCGTGGCGAGTTAACTATGGCTACCAGGCGGAGGGAAATATCGTCAGCGGTATCGATCAGGGCGACTTTAGCAAAAGCAGTCATGCCGATACGAATATTGGGGGCGTCACAGTCAGCAGATTGCTAACCGATGGAAAGCGTGTTGACTATCTTGGCAGATTTGCTTTGATGAGGCACTTCGAGAAAGACGTTACGACCGAAAATGGCATGTTTACGTCTGACAGCGATTTCTGGAGTTATAACGCCTATGTCATGGCGATGGGCAAAGGGTATTCGCCCTGGAGCGGTAACGAAGTGTTTCGATGGGGCTTCGGTTTCGGCATGTCTTACGCCGACCAGGTGCCGCTCGCCGAACAGTCAAAACAGGAGGAGAAAGGCGGCAATACATCCCGATTCCTGAATTACCTCGAAATGCAGGTCGATTTTCCGCTTCGTCGGCTTTTCAAGGCGAAATCGTTGCAAAACTGCTATGCCGGTATGACGATTGTTCACCGGTCCGGAATTTTCGGCACGTCCAATCTGTTGGGAGATGTGTCCGGAGGTGCTGACTGGATTACGCTGCACCTGGAGTGTGTGCGGCGATGACAAAATCCACAAAATTCACTTCGCATTTGATAGTGGCAACGCTACTGGTCTCCGGCTTGAGCACACCAGCAGCCGCCGAATGGCAGGCTGACGCGTCTGACAAAAAACAGGCAAAGGCTGCGGCGGCAATCACTCGGTTCAAGGAAAAGGTGCCGCAGATACAGAACTATTTTGACCAGGCATACGGTTACGCCATTATCCCCGGAATTACGCGTGTCGGCATCGGCTTTGGAGGCGCCTATGGAAGAGGACTGGTCGTTGAAGGCAGTGAGTTGATTGGTCGCACCAGTTTTTCCCAGATCACATCGGGCATTCAGCTTGGCGCCAAATACTTCAGCATGATTGTGTTTTTCAAAGATCAGTCCACGCTGGACAACTATAAACAGAGTCAAATGCAGTTTATGGGTCAAGCGGGCATTGATCTGGTGACGCTCGGATTGTCCGGTACGCCGGCGTACAGCGACGGCGTGGCAATATTTGCGCTCACCCGGCTTGGGCTCATGGGAGAATTCACCTATTCGGGCGCGCGCTTCGGATACAAGCCACTCGATGCAAACAACTAGAGCAGTGTTCCTAACGGTGTGACATGAACGTGACCGTACGGCAGACCCTGGTAGCGATGGCCTCGATTCTTATTGCCGCCTGTGCTTCAACCCCGAACACATTTTCAAACATGGATCCTGACGTCGATTTCACGCAGATAAAGACGTTTGGCTATTTTTCGACCTTGTCTACCGACACTGAGCGTTATCAATCGATGGTGAGTAACTTCCTGAAGGTGGCGGTTGCGCAGGAACTGGACAAGCGCGGCATAACTCACGATCAGGCCAATCCCCAGATCCTTGTTAATTTTTTTATCAATACACAAGACAAGATCAAGACGCGCACCGTCCCAACGGCTGACGCATATTATGGATATCGCGACCCGTTCTACGATCCCTGGGTCGGCTATGGCGCGTATGGCGGCTATGAAACGCGCGTCGATCAGTACACCGAAGGTACACTGAATATTGACGTAGTGGATGCCGCAACCAAGAAGCTGATTTGGGAGGGATCTGTCGTTGGTCGCGTGACGGAGGCTGATATCCGCAATTTGGAAAAGACGATTGACGAGGCCGTCGCTGCCGTCATGAACAATTTTCCGATTTCGCCCGTTGGTTCCCATTAGCGAGACGCAACTGAGCCGTTACTTGTTTTGAGTAACAACCGCAGCCAGCATCCATTGAATCAGGTCTTGCGTGAACTCGTCACGGTTGGTCTCGTTAAACATTTCGTGCCGGCCGTGCTCGTATAGCTTCAGTGTTACGTTTGAATGGCCGGATTTTACGAGTTCACTCTCAAGCCGGCTTAGCCCTTTTCTGCCGCCGACCGGATCTTCGGAGCCGCCCGTAACCAGTATGGGCAGGTCTGCAGGGATGCGTCCCAGTGCCTTCGATGAGGTAATCTCCAGGAATCCGCCCATCAGGTCATACCAAAGCCGACTCGACGATGTCGCGCCGCACAGAGGATCCTGAATATATTTGTCGACCTCGGCATCATCCCGGCTAAGCCAGGCTAGCGGGGTCCGTGCGGGCTCGAATCGTTTGTTGAAATTGCCGAATCCCTGTTTATTCAACATTTCGCTCTTGCTTCGTTTTCCTGCGCGCCAGCATTCGAAGGCGGCGAACCAACGCCCAAACCGAACCTGACTGCGTGAGGCATAGGTACTTGCAGACAGCACGAGCGCCGAAACCGGACCATGCCCGCGCATCATGAAACACTGTGCGATATAGGAACCCATGCTATGACCAATCAGCACCAGCGGTACATCGGGAACGATCTGGCGCAAATGATCCTGCACCTGAGCGGCATCTGAAATAACTTTGTTCCAGCCGTTGTCATCGGAAAAATGGCCCAGGCTGGTCTCGTCGCAGTTTTCACCATGTCCTCGATGTGCGTGTGCCGCAACGGCAATGCCCCGGGTATTGCAAAGCCTCGAAAATCGATCGTACCGGGCAGGATGTTCACTTAAGCCGTGAAACAGGTGAACCAGGGCGACCGCTTCCGGTGGCTGCCAGACATCGACCAGGATTCCATGCCCATCGGCGGCCTGCAAGCGGAGCCGTCTGGCCGAACAGGCGTTTGCTTGTTGCTCAATCACGATTGTGTACCTCTATTTTTGGTCATTTCAACGAACGTGAACGATGCAGACCAGGTAATCAAAGTGAGGCCGGCGACAGATTCGGTGCCGGTAATGAATCGGATCGCGCCCACCGGCAAGATATCACCGAACCCTAAAGTGGTGAAAACAGTTGCTGAAAAATACACACAATCGAAGAGGTCAACAGACGCTATGCCAACAAGTCCGCCGAAATCTCCGTCCAACAGCAAAAAGTAGTAGGCGACGCCGAAAATCCAGACCTCAACGATGTGCAGCAGCATAACGCAGAGAATCATGAAGACGACGCGATGTCGGTCATTGAGTCCGCGAATTCGCAATCCGTCAAGGAGTCGCAAACCCTCGTAATGAAGTGCCACGCAAGTGACGATCGCGATTGCGGTGACCAGAACAATGATCCAGTATTCGGCTGGCAGCATAGCAGTCTCCTGACCTTGGACCCTGCAATTCTATGACAGTACCTACCTCAACTGAAACCCGGGACACTGAATGAAGCTTTATGACTGTGCAACGGCGCCCAGCCCACGTCGAGTGCGAATGTACGTAGCCGAAAAGGGCATTGATCTTGAGTCGACGGAAGTGGATCTTCGCAATGGTGAGCACTTAAGTGTCGCGTTTCGCGAGCTAAACCCGGACTGCACCGTGCCGGTTCTTGAACTGGACGATGGCACTTGTCTGACTGAAGTGATTGCAATTTGCCAGTATCTGGAAGACCTGACGCCGGTGCCGCGACTCATGGGGGACGATCCTGCAGAGCGGGCCAAAGTGCTCATGTGGAACTGCAAAGCGGAAATGCATGGCCTGGCCGCGATCGCGGAAATGTTCAGGAACAAGGCCGGCGGATTCAAAAATCGCGCATTGACCGGGCCTCATGACTTCGAGCAGATTCCCGCGCTCGTTGACAGGGGGCAGCGTCGCACCGAATTGTTTTTTGACCGACTCAATGACGCCCTGGCGTTTCAACGGTATCTGGCCGGCGATAATTTCACGCTCGCTGACATTACGAGCTTCGTTGCTGTCGAGTTCGCGTTCTGGAATAAAATCTCAATTGCTGTTGACCAGCCCCATCTGCAGCGTTGGTTCGACGAAGTAAAGGCCAGGCCTTCCGCGCGAGCCTGATGGCTGTCGCCAGGACGCGGTTAAACAATCAAGCGACGCAGGCCGTCCTTCGCTGCATTAATCCACTGTTTTTGAGCCGTTCTGAAATGTCGCGGTGCGAGATCGGCGGCGTTGAGAATATCCTCATAGACGGTAATGGCGCGATCGTTGTTACCGGAATTTTCAAGACAACGGGCGAAATGCACTTTCGCCTCAGGACCGGAGTACGAGCGCGACACAACCTCAAACTCCTCCAGAGCCGCATCGATGTCGCCGCAGCCTTCGGTAGCACGGGCGTAAAGCAGGTGTCCGTCGGACGACTTGAAATCCGGGTTGTGTTCAATCAGATCGTCGAGGGTCTTGCGGGTTTTCTCAAAATCGCCCAGGCCGAACAGAGCCTGGGACAGGCCCAGCATCAAATCAGGATCGTGCGTGTAGAGCCCGGTCAAGGCATCGTTGTAGTGCTCTACGGCCTCCGCGTAGCGTTTTGAAGCAACCAGTTCCGCCGCCAGGTGTCGCTTTGCATCGACACTGCCAGAGAGCCGGTTTTCTTTTTCATGACGCCTGAGGTCGGCATCCGGATTAATAGTCCTTCGAATGCCTCGCAGTGCTTTCCGCGCCCGATAGTCGTTTGAAAATTCCGGAAGCAACTCAACCACGATGTAGCTGATTGGCCCGATTACCGGTGTCATGATGATGAAAATCCAGTAAAACGGACGACCGGTGCGCAATGCATGCACAATCAGAAAGATGTTAAGAAAATAAGATAGACCAAGACCTACCATGTGTTGTCCCGTTCGATCCCTGTGCTGACGCCTTAGTGTGCGCAAAATGGCAAATGTGAGCAATAACCCAACGCACATTTTCGGCTCGTCGAGGACAGCCTGCTTTCAGTCGTGCGTGTTTCAACGCATAATCCTCCGCACCGGTGGCCGCGAAGACCGTGCATTCAGGTTCCGAATTATGAATTTACGTGACGAATCACAGTTGGCATCCGCGGTGCTCATGATCCGGCCTGCGAGATTTCAAAGCAATCCAATGACCGCGGCTTCCAATCGATTCCAGGGAAAATCGGACGTGCCGCACGACGCGCAACAGGAAGCTGCCGCCGCCGAGTTCGATACGCTCGCACAAGAGCTGCAAAACAACGGCATTCAGGTTGTTCGAATTGACGATACAACTGAACCGCATACGCCTGACTCAATCTTCCCGAATAACTGGATCAGTTTTCATTCCGACGGCACGGTCGTTCTCTACCCGATGGAAGCACCCAATCGGCGAACGGAGCGACGACCGGACATTATCGACGGCCTCAGCCGCGAACTCGGTTTCGAAGTGCACGACGTCGTCGATCTTAGCCACCATGAATCCAACGGCCATTTCCTTGAGGGCACCGGCAGCATGGTACTGGATCGCGTGAATCGAATCGCCTACGCCTGTCTGTCTACCCGGACCCACCTCGATGCATTGGGGGAATTCGCGCAACGGCTGGATTATGAAGTGATTGCATTCGATGCCGTCGATCGGGACGGCGCCGCCATTTACCATACCAATATTCTCATGACCGTTGGGGAATCGCTGGCTGTCATTTGTGCGGAATCATTGCCGCGAAAAGATCAACGCGATGCTGTTGTGCAAAGTCTGAGCAGTACCGGGCATGAAGTCGTGTTGTTGAGTTTTGACCAACTCGATGCTTTTGCCGGCAATATGCTGGAGCTGCGATCACAGTCTGGTCAAAACATTGTTGCGATGTCAGCGCGGGCGTATGATTCCTTGACGAAGGATCAGGTTTCGACATTGGCGAAGCACGCAAAAATTGTCAGTGTGCCAATCAACAACATTGAAGATTCGGCTGGGGGCAGTGTTCGCTGCATGCTGGCGGAAATACACTTACCAACTGCATAATCTGGTAACAATCGAATGTCAGCGACTTTAAATTCGTCGATTTGCCCTTATATCTCAATCTTCTTGTCTACTCTCACCTAACCGGAGATACACATGGCCAATTCTTCTGTGCAAAAAAGTGTCCCGATCACAATTGTGGTCGTTGGATTATTGATCCTGGTTGGCATGAACTTCTACAAAACGATTCCACCGGGCAGGGTTGGAGTTGCGACATTGTTTGGTAACGTTCAGCCGGTAGGATTTTCGCAGGGTCTGCACATTCCAGTGAATCCACTTTACCGGTGGACGACCTTCGACGCGCGAGAACGTACGCATCTGGAATCGGCCTCAGTACCAAGCCAGGATCAGTTGCAGACAAAACTCGACGTGAGTGTGCAGTATCGAATCAACGGCACCATGGCGCCGATTATTCTTGAGCAAACAGGCGATGCCGAGAATGCGGTCCGCGTACACCTGATTCCAAAACTTCGATCGTTGCTTCGGGAGCAGGGCAAAAGCATCAAACGAGCCGAAGATTTCTTCAAGGAAGAGACGCAGGAAACTTTGCAACTCGCGCTCACGGAAGGTCTCAAAGATTATCTGGCACCAAAGGGCATCGACGTATCAGCTGTGCTAATTCGGGATATATCCCTACCTCCGTTCATTGTTGAGGCGATTGAGAAGAAGAAAGAGCGCGAGCAGGCCGTCGAGCAGGAGCGTGCGGAACTTGAGCGAGTCAGAACTGAACTTCAGCAGAATGTGGCCAGAGCGGCAGCCGGTCGCGAGGCCGCTGAAGAGCAGGCCGCTACGAAAAGGATTCTTGCTGATGCGCAAGCCTACGAGATCACACAGATCAACAATGCGATTTCAAAGAACCCGGCATACATTCAGCTTCAATCTCTGGAGGCACTCAAAGCGATATCGAAGGACCCGGCAAGCAAAGTGTATTTCCTGGATGGCACGAGCCCGAGCCCTCTGCCATTGATGCATCTTGGTGACACGACTCGCGATCAGTAATCCCGACCCTCGATAACACCTCGTTACCTTCCCGGGAGCCATGTATCATGGCTCCCTTTTTAATGGAAGTGGCAGGCCATAGCCACGGCATGCTGGAGCTATAAGAATGGGTGGAGTCAGCGACAGGATCCTGATGTGTCCGCCGGACTTTTTCACAGTCGACTACGTGATAAATCCGTGGATGGCAGGACACGATGGTTCGATGGATATCAATCTTGCCAATGAGCAGTGGTCGAATCTGAAGGATGCGATAAGCAAGATTGCTGAAGTCGTTACGATGTCGCCGCAGCCGGATTTGCCGGATATGGTCTTTACGGCTAACGCCGGTGCTGTATACGGCAACAAGGCAGTCGCGAGTCATTTCATGCCCCACGAACGTCGTCCCGAAGAGCCGCATTTCAAAAAGTGGTTTCGCGATAACGGATTCGACCTGCTGGATCTGGACGAAAAAATCGGCTTCGAGGGCGCAGGCGATTGTCTGCTCGACAGAGGTGGGCCGTGGTTGTGGACAGGATACGGATTCAGAACTGAAATCGAAGCGCATGCCGAGATTCAGAAATTCTTCGACACGGAGCTTGTGTCCATCCGATTAACAGACTCGCGTTTCTACCATATCGATACCTGCTTTTGCCCGCTGACCGACGGTTTTCTCATGTACCATCCGCCGGCATTTGATTTCGATTCGCGGATCGCGATCGAATCCCGAATTCCACCGCACAAGCGCATCGTTGTCGATACGGCCGACGCTGGTAACTTTGCCTGCAATGCCGTTAACGTAGGTGATACTGTATTCATCAATCAGGCATCGGATCCGTTGAAGGCGCGACTCATGCTGGCAGGATTCAACGTAGTTGAAGTTGGCTTGTCTGAATTCCTGAAGGCAGGTGGATCGGCCAAATGCCTGACGCTAAAATTGATCGAGCCCGTTCGCTGACAGGACACATCAGATGCACACAGCTCACCGATACAGGGTAAGTCTCAGGAACCCTGGCGCACATATTATTGAGGTGACGCTGACGGTGGCGAACCCGGATCCGGCCGGGCAGGTGTTTTCCATTCCCGCGTGGATACCGGGCAGCTACATGATCAGGGACTACGAGCGGCATGTCGTCGCGATTCGCGCCGAGTCGGATGGTCGTGAAATTGAAATAGGAAAAATTGACAAGGGCAGATGGCTTGCGGAACCGTGCGAGTCGCCCATTTCGGTCGTCGTCGAGGTATACGCATACGATCTAAGCGTGCGCGGCGCCCATTTTGATACGACACACGCGTATTTCAACGGGCCTTGCGTTTTTCTCTGCGTCCAGGGACAGGAAGAGATTCCATGCGAAGTAGAAATACCGGCGCCGCCGGCGCCAATCGGTCAGGACTGGCGCGTCGCAACCTCCATGCGAAGCACGAATGCTGAGCGATATGCGTATGGACGCTACTCTGCGGACAATTACGACGAACTCATCGACCATCCGGTCGAAATCGGCTCTCTGATTATTGGAGAATTCGAGGTGCTTGGCATACCGCACGCGATCGCGATACGTGGTCAGAGCAAGCTTGACATGGGCCGTATTTGCAAGGATCTGGCGCAGCTCTGTGAGTCCCACATGCGGCTCTTGAACAAACCCGACGATCTCGATCGTTATCTTTTTCTGCTCATGGTTCTTGGCGACGGATACGGTGGTCTGGAGCATCGCTGGTCATCGAGTCTTGTCGCCAGCCGCAGTGACATGCCCCGACGAGGCGACGACGGCATCTCAGATGGTTATCGAAAGTTCCTGGGACTTTGCAGTCACGAGTATTTCCATTTGTGGAACGTCAAACGAATGAAGCCAGTGGCGTTTAGCCCGTACAAGTTGATGTCGGAATCACATACCGGGCTGTTGTGGGTTTTTGAAGGTATTACGTCGTACTACGACGACCTGGCGCTGGTTCGATCCGGCCTGATCAGCGTAGACAGCTATCTGGAATTGCTTGGCCAGACAATCACACGCGTGATTCGCGGCCACGGGCGATTTCGCCAAAGTGTCGAAGAGTCCAGTTTTGACGCATGGACGAAATTCTATAAACGCGGCGAGAATGCGACGAATGCTATCGTCAGTTACTACACAAAAGGCTCATTGATTGCGCTGGCGCTGGACCTGACACTTCGCAACAAGAGCGCCGGCAGTTGTTCGCTGGACGCCGTCATGCGGGAGTGTTGGCGCCGCTACGGCGAGGCGGGGGAGGGAATGCCCGAAACCGGGCTGGAATTGGTCGCCGCCGAAGTCGCAGGCCTTGATCTTAAGGATTTCTTCGAAAAATACGTTCGAGGGACTGTCGACTTGCCTCTCGGCGCTTTACTCGCCGAGGCTGGAGTGCATTATCATCTGAGACCGGCGCACGGACAGCGCGATGATGGCGGAAATCGGGGCAGCGCTTCGAATGTACCTGGCACATGGATCGGCGCAACTTTGTCATCGCGCAATGGCCAGGATGTGTTTGCCAACGTGCACGCGAACGGTCCTGCGGAACTGGCGGGGCTCGCAGCGGGAGATGTCGCCGTTGCGCTCGACAATCACAAAGTGACGGCCGCAAATATCAGCAATCGTTTACGCGAGTATCACGATGGCGATACTGCGACGCTGACCGTGTTCCGCCGCGATGAACTTATGCGCATCCACATCAAACTGAGCACTCCTCCGGCGGACACCTGTTACCTCATTGCCGACGAAGATTGCACAAACGAACAATTGCAGCAACGGCGTGCATGGTTGGAGACTGACAGCGACGCGGCCACGTATGTGGCCTGATTCGCTACAAGAGTCTGAGGCCGCTTTCAATTATATTTATCGAGAACTCCGAGTACATCGGCTGCACCTCGCCGTCAAGATGAGACGGCACAGGCGCGGTTGCCACAATTTCACAGCGCTTGATCCGTGCATGAACAACCTCTGGCTGATCTATGTGCGCGCCCTGCATGAGCTTCGGTAACAGACCGAGGATTCGCCAGTTACTCACTGGCTTCAAATACACCAGGTCCAGCTCGCCGTCGTCATTGCGAGCCATCGGCGCAATCTGGAACATACCGCCGACCCAGTCGCCGTTGCTGATATTCGCAAGTGTCAGTGGGCCACTGTAAGACCCGCCCGCATAATCGAGGCGCAATTCGGGCGTTATCACGCCATCCCACATGCCCCGAAAGACGCCAATTAAATACACCAGATCGCCGATCGGCATATGAATATTCTCGGCAATCTGCGTAACTTTGGCGTCGAATCCGATACCAGCGCCATTCGCAAAATATCGTTCATTCATCTGGCCGACATCTATCAGGTGATTTGGCGCATTGCTCCGAATTCGGTCGGCCAACAATATGACCGCATCTTCCCAATACGGCGGGATTGTGCAGGCTTTCGCGAAGTCGCTGCCGGTGCCAATCGGGATGACCCCCAGTGCGGCAGTCCTGTCAGCCTGAAGTACGCCATTTACGGCTTCATGAACCGAACCGTCGCCGCCGGCAACAATGACCCGATCAGCGCCTTCGTTTATGCGCCGACATATTTGCCTCTCGATATCGCCACGAGCCTTGCTCTCGATAATCTCATGGTCGATTTCATTCGCATGCAGCAAACTGCGGAGCGTAGGAATGCATCGGCCGGCGCGACCTCGGCGGGCCGTAGGATTGACAAAAAGTGGTATTGGCAAATTGCTCATGGTACTGAGCGTCCGATGCTACAATGCGCATCGCGGATTGTACAAAGGCGTGCCTCTAAATGCTCGAACTTGCCTCCAAAATTCTGCTTTGTTATTTGATCGGCTCAATCATGGGCTCGCTACTGGTGGGTCGCCTGAAAGGTGGGGTCGATATTCGCACAATGGGCAGCGGCAATGCCGGGGGCACGAACGCGCTGCGCACTCAGGGTGTTGTCTTTGCACTTATGGTAATCGTTGTGGATATTGGCAAGGGCGTTATTGCTGCGGCAGTCGTGCCCGGGCTTTCGTTGCCGGGCGTCCCTGCCGACCCGCTGCTGTCGGAATCTACGTTGCTCCTCGCGTGTTCGGCTGCCGCCGTGGTTGGCCATCTGTGGCCCATCTGGCACAGGTTCCGTGGTGGCAAAGGCGCAGCGACCGTACTGGGCACCCTGATCGTAATCGTACCGGCAATGGTTCTGCCGCTGCTGATGCTCTGGGCCTGGGCGCTGGCATTGTTTGGTTACGTGGGGCTGGCGACGATGGTGGCCGGAGCAGGTGCGCCACTGTACATGGCGTTAATGCATCTGCCTCACGATCAAGATGTGTTTTTCTACTGTCTCGCGATGTCGCTTCTGCTGATCTTCAGCCATCGCTCGAACATAAGCCGCATGCTGAAGGGCACTGAGTCGAGAAACAAGCGCCTGATGTTATTCAGGCGAGGCCGCGGGAATTCTGACGATGGCAAGGGGTGACAACGAGCAAATTCGTGGTGCAATATCCGACGATGTCTCAGCAAGGCTCGATCTGATTGAGAAATTTGCCGAAATCGGATCTACCAACAGTTACCTGATGACACAGCCGGCGCCGATGCCCGGGCATTGTCGCGTCGCGATGGCGGAGCACCAGACGGCGGGCCGCGGACGTCGCGACCGGGTGTGGCAATCGCCGAAGGCGGCCGGCATTTATCTTTCTGTTTCGTATACGTTCGATAAAATGCCGCAGTCCTTACCATGCTTAACGCTTGCGATCGGTATCGGCGTTGCAAATGCATTGAAGCAACAGGGTGTAAGTCAAATACAACTTAAATGGCCGAATGATCTCGTGGTTAACGACGGCAAACTCGGCGGTATTTTGACAGAGGTGCAGGCGGCTCAGAACAATTCCGTTAAAGTTGTAGTGGGTCTGGGTTTGAATGTTGACATGCGCGGCAAGGTTCATGGTGTCGATAACGGCATCGGCCGAATTGCGGATCTTCGGGAAGTATTGGGAAAGGTCGCCGACCCCTCGAGAATCGTCGCCAGCATAATTGAAAATCTGATCACGGTTTTGACACGCTTTGAGGCCGAGGGGTTTGCAGGCTTTTACCGGCAATGGCGGGGTTACGACTGGTTGAATGGCAAGGTCGTGGAAGTTAATTCGTCAAACTGTGGCCATACCGGGACGGTAACGGGAATCGATGAAACCGGTGCACTGCTGCTGGATACGGGCGGCGAAACCGAGCGAGTGGTGTCCGGGACGGTCAGGCTGCGGTCGGTAGCCGGGCACGCTTAGATGACAATCATTCCAGCCCTGCTGTTCGACGTCGGCAACACGCGATTGAAATGGGGTGTACTGGCAGATGGCCGAATCAGCAAAACCGGCAGCGTGACCCACGAGAAACTTCGTGAATCCGGTTTTTCGGCGATTACGACCCGCGTACCGCGCAACGTTTCCACTATTGCTGTCAGCAATGTTGCCGGCAGCGCATTCGGTACCAGGTTATCCGGCGTTATGGGAATGCATTGCAACGCAGACATTCGCTTCGCGCACTGCGAGAAAAAGGCGTACGGCGTAACCTCGAGTTACAGGCAGCCGCGCCGGCTGGGCGTTGATCGATGGTTTGCGCTGATCGGGGCGTGGAATGAATTTCGCTCTGCGCTGTGCGTGGTTGATGCAGGCACCGCAACCACAATCGATGCAATTGACAAATCCGGGCAGCATCTCGGAGGTCAGATCATTCCGGGTATGCGTTTGATGGGGGAATCACTTCAGCGCAAAACCAGTGACATTGCGCCGAGCGGCAGGTACGGCCGTGATCCGGGCAATGAACTGGGTATTTTCGGCAAAAACACCAACGACGCGATTGCCAATGGCGTTCTGACAGCGACCTGCGGGGCGATTGAATTTGCGGTCACTCGAATGCGCAGAGCGAAGCTTCGACCGAAAATCGTCTTGACCGGAGGAGACGCCTCGCGCATCCTTAAACAACTGAATAGCAACGTTATTCACAGACCGAACCTTGTTTTGCAAGGCCTCTCGATAATGCTACAGAGCGATACATGAGAAACCTGCTGCTACTGCTGGTGCTGGCCAATATTCTTTATTTCATCTGGGGACTGATTGACAATGAGCCGGTCGTGACAGGTGTTGCCGTGGTCGATGAGGCCGAACTCGGACCGCCGCTTGATGTATCCGACACCGCGATGGCCGAGGCGTCAACCAGCGTCGGCGCGGTCCTGGGTTCCGGCAAGCCGTCTGATCTCGCAGCGGTTGTCGGCCGGTCCTGCGTGACAATTGGCCCTTTCAAGGGCAACACGGAGGCCGACGGCGCGCTGGCGGCCTACGAAGCCGAAGGCATGCGGGCCAGCGTTCGAAGCACACAGGGTCAGGTGTTCGTAGGCCACTGGGTGCAAATACGAAATGTCCCGGACAAGGCAAGCGGCGATGTCATTTTGACCAAGCTGCGAGAAGGCGGGCTCGGCGATGCCTACCTGGTTGAGGACGAAGATACCGGCGGATACAAGATCTCCCTCGGCTTATTCGGCGAAATGACCGGCGCAGAGAAGATTGAGCTCCAGGCTAAATCACTGGACTTGCCGGCCGACATTACGCCGCGCATGCGGGAGGCGACGGTGTTCTTCGTCGATATCGGTCTGCCGCCCGGCAAGGGCGCCGGCGCGATCATCGAGAAATACGGCGAAGACAAGGTTATGTTGCGGGACAAAGCGACCTGCCCAAGAGCGGCCTGATCCGGCAATCGTGCGGCGAACCCTTGCCGATTGCGAGACAAAAGCGAATAATGCGGCCCGCTGAAGGGGCATGGGAGCCAACCAGCAGCGCGGCCGGTCTCAGTAGAAAGACGTTGTCGAGGCAGGGATGGCAGGCACAATGCAAGTTTAGTACGCCGGCATAGCTCAGTTGGGTGAACCGGCCCAGCCGAAGCAAAGCTTTGGCCCGGTGAACGCCGCGACAGGACGTCGCGGCAGGGCTCAATAGAAAGGCGTTGTCGAGCCAGGGACGGCAGGGACAATGTATGTTTTTTACGCCGGCATAGCTCAGTTGGTAGAGCAACTGATTTGTAATCAGGTGTCAGCTCCAAAAGCCAGAACGCTTTCAGCCCGCAAGTTTCTTGAATTACCCACTAAAATAGCGGGTTTTCGGTCCTATGCGGTCCGTTGCCGTCCGCTGGTGTTCGGACTATACTGCTACCCATATGAAGCGTGGGTAGCAAATGTCTAAGAAGAAACTCACAGATCGTGCTCTAAAGCTCCTCAAGCCCCGGAGCGAGCGATTCGAGGTGTGGGACAGCTCAACACCGGGATTCGGCGTTCGCGTCTCTCCTGCGGGCCGTAAGAGTTTCATCTTTTTGTACCGATTCGAGGGCCGGGCAAGGCGCATGACCATAGGCGTTTACCCGCGCATGAGCTTGGCTACGGCTCGAACCAAGCATGCCGAGGCCAGGGAACTGCTCGAAGAAAAGGGCCGGGACCCTGGATCTGAACTCGTAAAAGACAAAAGAGCTCGCAGGGATGCGCCGAGCGTGAGCGATCTGGCTGACGAGTACATCGAAAAATGGGCCAAGCCTCGTAAACGGTCATGGAAAGA
>Ga0255056_10000161_pt1 | contig 17743 bp, 16 predicted proteins | sample Cases_109_1_MG_FD_183639 | JGI IMG/M metagenome (GOLD analysis project Ga0255056, IMG submission 183639) | Seawater microbial communities from Amundsen Gulf, Northwest Territories, Canada - Cases_109_1 | ecosystem: Environmental > Aquatic > Marine > Gulf | place: Canada: Northwest Territories... | reverse complement strand
CTCTGCCTGCTCACCCGCCTGCTCACCCGCCTGCTCACCCGCCTGCTCACCCGCCTGACCACCGGATTGACCGTCCGATTGTCCATCAACCTCTCCGCTCGGCTCGACGGTGGCCGCGCTGGCGCCGGCCGCCAGCAGTTTGTCCAAATCGAAGCGCGAGGCCGAGAGGTTGATACGAACGTCGAGCGGCGCGCTGAAATCGACCCGCGCCTCGCCCTCGATCGCGGTGTCGCCCAACCGGAAGGACAGTTCGCTCGCGGTGGCTTGCTGCAAATCGAGGGAGAGCTCGGTCTCGGCCTCGAAGGGCTGCGCGAGAATCCCCGACACCCCCCCGCCGCCGGCCAAAAGCGCCACCACCGCGGCCAGGCTGCCGCCCTCCGCCTTAAGTTTGCCGCGCAGGGAGGCGCCATCCGGATGGCGCGAGACCGCCCCGCCGAAGCGCGCCTTGACGCCAGCGTCCGGCAAGTCGAGTTTGACGTTGAGCGAAGTGGCACCCTGAGCCGCCAGTTGGCCGACGGCGACATCGAAGGCAGTCTTGATTCCATGGACCACCACATCGCCGGTCACCGTGAAGGGTCCGTTCAGGGAACCGGCCGCGATCTCGGCGTTGAACCCGGTGATCCGCTCTTCGCGCGCGGCCGCCGCGTCGCGGTAGATCAGAGTACCGTCGCTGATTCGGACACTATGCAGACGCACCTGTTCCAGGAAATCGCTGCCCCGGTCGCCCGGCCGGCCCGGTCTGGTGGCGGGCGCGGCCTGATCCGACCCGGCGATCTCCCAATTGGCGCGGCCGTCGGGCAAGACCTCGACCAGGATCGTGGGCCTGACCAGATCGATGCGCTCGACTTCGACCCGCCCTTGAATCAAAGGGATCAGGGAAACCCGGACGTCGATTGACGCGAGCTCGATCATGGTGGGCGCGGAGCCGCCTTCGATGTTGGCGAATCGGACCTGGGCGGCGGAGAAGGCGGGCGCCGGCAGAATTGCCAGACTGAGGTCGCCGTCGATGGTCAGCTTGCGGCCGGTCAGCCGCTCGACCTCGGCGGCGATTCGGCCCTTCTGGGAATTCCAGTCGACAAAACTGGGGCCGATCAGAATCGCGGCAACCAGAAAAACGATGAGCCCGAGCAACCCGGCTGCCAGCTTCTTCAAGGCGATTGTTCCCTATCTATCTTTTGATCCGCTTTTTCCGCCGGCGAATCGCCATCAGGTCATTGCGCGCGGGGTCGTTTCGTCTAAGCTAATGAATGTAGGGTTGCCGGGCAACGATGCGCTCCTGTTTGGATGGAGGAAAACCAGGCCGGCCATGGGTGAGATCGTCAACCTCGAACATTATCGCAAGTTACGCTGGCGCCGGGAAGCGGATGCCGAGAAAACCAAGCGCGGCGACGCGCCGGATTCTGGTGAATCCGAGGGTTCAAGCTCCGCCTCGGCAGTCAAGCGGACCGGACCCGGCCCCGCCGGGCTGAAGGGCGTGGCCGAAACCGGCGACGAGCCGAAAACCGACTGAACGGGCCAGGGCAATAGAATAGGCCCGAAGCGCCCGCCGTTTGTCTATCTGCTCCACCTCTATCTCCAGCACCTGTCGGGAAACGGCCTCCGGTCGATCGGCCTTCGTCGTGCGCCAGACCTGACCGCCCGACACCAGAGTCGCATGGACCTGGGTCAGGCGCGGCCCCTCCGCCGCACTTTGTGTTCGCCCGGCCGATGGGGATAATGTCGCGCGCCGGCCAAGCCGACGCGACGGACCCACAGAACCCTCAAGGTGGATATGTTTTACGAGACCAAGGACAACAAACACGGCCTCCCGCACGATCCCTTCAAAAGCTGCATCGTGCCCCGGCCGATCGGCTGGATCACCACGCTGAGCGCCGAGGGGATCGTCAACCTGGCGCCCTACAGCTTCTTCAACGGCGTCTCCACCGACCCGCCCATGGTCATGTTCTCGAACAACGGGCCGGCCAAGGACTCGCTGGTCAACTGCGAGGCGAACGGCGAGTTCGTCGCCAACCTGGCGAACTGGGAGCTGCGCGACCAGATGAACGAAACCAGCGCCGCGGTCGGGCCCGAGGTCGATGAGTTTACCCTCGCCGGGCTCGAGACCGAACCCGCAAGGCTGGTCAAGCCGCCGCGGGTCAAGGCCGCGCCCATACACCTCGAATGCCTCTATCACCAGACCGTGGACCTGCCGTCCAATACGCCAGGTACCCGCAACGCGATCGTGCTCGGCCGGATAATCGGCATTCACATCAAGGACGAGGTGCTGACCGACGGTATGGTCGATATGAGCAAAATCAAGCCGATCGCGCGGCTCGGCTACCTGGACTACACCCGGGTCGATCTGGTGTTCACCATGCCGCGGCCGGCGGTTTAGGAATCGCTATTCGGTCTCCGCTGGGGCGGATTCGTATCAACCCGCAACGAACCAGATTAGGCCGGTCAAGTCGAGCTGACCAAGCCGGGCTGGTCCGGGCGCAGGGTCGCGCTATATTCGGCCGAATCGAGCAAACTGAAACACAGGGAGGCCTCTATCATGGCGGTTGGTGAAAAAGTGGCGATCGTGACCGGTGCGGGGACCGGGGTCGGCCGGGCGGCGGCGCTCGCGCTTCTGGCGGAGGGCTGGTCGGTCGCGCTGTCCGGGCGCCGCGCCGAGCCTCTGGAAAAAACTGTCCGGATGGCCGGCGAGGCCGGCGGCCGCGCGCTGGCCGTGCCCAGCGACATAAGCGACCCGGATTCGGTCAAGGCGCTGTTCGCCAAGACCGTGGCGGCGTTCGGGCGGCTCGATCTGTTGTTCAATAACGCCGGCATCAACGCGCCCGGCATCCCGTTCGAAGAACTCAGCGCCGAACAGTGGCGCGCGGTGATCGACATCAACTTGACCGGTGCCTTCTTCTGCACCCAGGAAGCGTTCCGGATCATGAAGGACCAGGACCCGCGCGGCGGCCGCATCATCAACAATGGCTCGATCTCGGCCCACGTGCCCCGGCCCCACTCCGCACCCTACACCGCGACCAAACACGCGATCACCGGCCTGACCCGCTCGACCTCCCTGGATGGCCGCAAATACGACATCGCCTGCGGTCAGATCGACATCGGCAACGCCGCCACCGAAATGACCGAGCGCATGACCGCGGGCGTGGCCCAGGCCGACGGCTCGATGGCGGTCGAGCCGCGGATGGACGTGAACGAAGTCGGCCGCACGGTCGCCTTCATGGCGTCCCAGCCCCCGGCTTCCAACGTCCAGTTCGTGACCATCATGGCGACTAAAATGCCCTTCATCGGCCGCGGATGACCGACGCGGCGGACCGCGATCACGTCAAGCCCCCCCAACGCCTCAAGCCGGAGGTGAGCCCCTACCGCTGGACCATGCTCGGCGGTGTCTGGCTGTTGTATTTCTGTTTTGGCCTGATCGTCACTTCGATGGCGCCGCTGGTCCAGCCGATCGCCGACGACCTGGGGCTCAGCCATTCGGCCATGGGCGGGGTGCTCGGCGCCTGGCCGCTGGTTTATATCGCATCGGCGATACCCTGCGGCGCCTTTCTGGACCGGGTCGGCGCGCGCCGGGCGCTGTTCCTGGCGGTCCTGATCATCGCGGCGTCGGGGGCGCTGCGCGGGCTGGCGCCGGGCCACCTGAGCTTGTTCCTCGCTGTCGGGGTGTTCGGCCTGGGCGGTCCCTTGATCTCGGTCGGCGCACCCAAGCTAATCGCCCTGCTATTCGAGAGCCGGGAGCGCGGCCTGGCCATGGGCATCTACATCACCGGGCCGGCACTGGGCGGCGTCCTCGCGCTATCGCTCACCAACAGCGTACTGATGCCGCTGTTCGATCAGGATTGGCGCGTGGTGCTGTTCGCCTACGCCGGCTTCGTCGGCGCCTGCAGCCTGGCCTGGCTTGCAATCTGCGCCCACCCGAGTGCGCGCGCCCTCGAGCGCCAGGCGGCGGCCGAACCGAGGCAACCGCAATTTCAGGTTTTTGCCGAGCTGCTGCGCCTGCCCGCGGTGCAGATCGTGCTGCTCTTGGGCATCGGCAGCTTCTTTTTCAATCACGGAATCGGCAGCTGGCTGCCCGAGATCCTGCGCAGCGGCGGCATGAGCGCCGCCGCCGCGGGCTATTGGGCCTCGATTCCGACCGCGGTCGGCATCGCGGCGGCGCTGATAATCCCGCGCCTGGCGTCGCCCGAACGGCGGGTTCCGATCCTGCTGGCGCTGTTCCTTTCTGCCGGCGCGGCGGCCTTGCTGCTCCAGAACCCGCCCGGCCCGCTATTGGCCGGCGGCCTGATGATTCAGGGCGTCGCGCGCAGCACCATGATGACCGTGGCGATATTGGTGCTGATGGAGACCCGCGGGCTGGCGGCCCAGAGCCGCGGCCTGGCCGGTGGGCTGTTTTTCACCGCGGCCGAGATTGGCGGCGTCCTCGGGCCCTTGTGCGTCGGCGCCCTGTCGGACGCGACCGGCAGTTTCGCCGCGCCGCTCTATCTGATGACCGGCGTGTGCTTGGTCATGGCACTGCTGCTTGCGCGGCTCTGGCGGCTGGAACGAGCCTAAATCCGCAGGACTTTGCCTGGGCTTATCTGGTTTTCGGGATCGAAAATCGAACGGTGTCGTTTTTCGGCGGTATCAGGCCGGTTCATTTTCCCTTGTGGGGATCGTGTCGATTTCCTTGCCGATTTTTTGCGAGGCCTTCCGAAGCTCATAGCTGTTTTGCAGGTTCAGCCAAAACGCCGGGGTCGTGCCGAACCACTTGCCAAGGCGCAACGCCGTATCGGCGGTGATGTTCCGCTTTCCGGCAATGATCTGCGGGATGCGGTTTTCCGGCACCTTGATTTGCCGGGAAAGCTCGGTCCCCTTAATGCCGATTTCCGTTAGTTCATCCCGCAGTATTTCGCCGGGGTGTATGGGTGTTCTGCTCATGGTCATAAACTCATCAATGGTAGTCGGTTATTTCCACGTTTTCGGGTCCGTCCGGGGGCCATTCAAAGCCAATGCGCCATTGCCTATTAATCCTGATGCTATGCTGCCCGGCCCTGTCACCGCTTAGAGCTTCAAGCCTGTTGCTCGGCAGGGCGGCCAAATCGGCCAGAGATTCGGCGGCGTCCAAGATTTCGAGCCTTTTTTCTGCTTGCCTGCTAACGCTTTGAAAATGCTTTACAAACCCGCCCCCTGCAAAAGCTTCGGTCTTTTTGTCCCGGTAACTCTTGATCATGGGTCAATTTGCCAAAAACAACGCAATACGTCAAGCGTCATACGTATTGCATCTTTTCGGCGTGTCCCAAATCGCAACGAAGCGATGACCGCAGACCGCCAAGTGGGTGATTTATTTGGGGATGAAAGCCGGATCCTGCCGGCTTCAATATACAATTCGTCGCGGCCCGCTAAATCCGCAGGATCTTACCCGGATTCATGAGATTGTCGGGGTCGAGCGCGAGCTTGAGCGCGCGCATGACCGAAACCGCCTCGCCGTGCTCGGCCTGGAGGAACGCCATCTTGCCGGTGCCGATGCCGTGCTCGCCGGTGCAGGTGCCGCCGAGCGCCAGCGCGCGCGTGACCATGCGCTCGTTGAGTGCCTGGCTGCGCGCCATCTCGCCCGCATCGTCCGGATCGATGATGAAACAGAGGTGGAAATTGCCGTCGCCGACGTGGCCGACGATCGGCGCCAGCAGTTTGGACTCTTCGATGTCGCGTTTGGTTTCCAGAATGCACTCGGCGAGCTTGGAGATCGGCACGCAGACGTCGGTCGCCCAGCCCTTGGCCCCGGGCCGCAGCGCCAGCGCGGCGTAGTAGGAGTCGTGGCGCGCCTGCCACAGCTTGTTGCGCGCCTCGGACTTGGTTTCCCACTGGAAGTCGCTGCCGCCGAACTCCGAAGCGATCTCGCCCACCATCGCGGCCTGCTCGGCAACACCGCGTTCGGTGCCGTGAAACTCGAACAGCAGCGTCGGCAGCACCGCGAAATTGTAATTGGAGTAGCGGTTGAGCGCGTCCATCTGGACCTCGTCCAGAAGCTCGATGCGCGACACCGGAATGCCCGACTGGATCGTCAGAATTACGGTGTCGACGGCGCCCTCGAGGCTGTCGAAGGCGCAGACCGCCGCCGAGGCCGCCTCGGGAATGCCGTAGAGGCGCAGCCGGATATCCGTGATCACGCCGAGCGTGCCCTCCGAGCCCACGAACAACCGGGTCAGGTCGTAGCCGGCCGCCGACTTGCGCGCCCGCCCGCCGGTATGAATCACCCGCCCGTCGGCCAGCACCACGGTCAGGCCGAGCACGTTCTCGCGCATGGTCCCGTAGCGCACCGCGTTGGTGCCCGAGGCGCGGGTCGCGGCCATACCGCCGATGGAGGCGTCAGCGCCGGGATCGATCGGGAAAAACAGCCCGGTGTCGCGCAGGTAGGTGTTGAGCTGCTTGCGGGTGACCCCGGCCTGGACCCGGCAGTCCAGGTCCTCGGCGTTGACCTCGAGCACCGCGTTCATGCGGCCCATGTCGATGGAGATGCCGCCGTGCAGCGCCGCCACCTGGCCCTCGAGCGAGGTGCCGGTGCCGAACGGGATCACCGGGCGGCCGTGGCGAGCGCAGACTTTGACGATCTCCGCCACCTCCTCGGTGGTCTCGGCGAAGGCGACCGCGTCCGGCGGATGGGTGGCGTGATAGGATTCGTCGTGGCCGTGCTGCTCGCGCACGGAGTCCGAGGTCGAGAGCCGCGCCCCCAATAGCGCGCGTAGCTCTTCCACCACGGGGTCGCCAGGGGTGGTTTCGGCGGGTTTGGCGATTTCGCTGCTCACGTTGGCTATTCTCCGGGCGCAACCATACCAGCATTAGGCTGGCGAAACACGGGCTGGGGAATGGGGTTATTCGCACCGCCCGGGACCGACCTAGCCTCAGCCGCCCAGGAATATGCGTTTGACATCCTCGCTCGCGAGCAGCTCCTCGGCCGTCCCCTCGATCGCCAGGCGGCCGCCTTCGAGGATATAGCCCCGGTCGGCGATGGAGAGCGCCGTCTGCACGTTCTGCTCGATGAACAGGATGCTGACGCCGGTCTCGTTGATTTGCCGCAGGATCCGCATCATGTCCTCGGCCACCGCCGGCGACAACCCCAGCAGCGGCTCGTCGACCAGCAACAGCTCGGGCCGCGCCATGAGGCCGCGCCCGAGCGCCAGCATCTGCTGTTCGCCGCCGCTCAACGAATGCGCCAGCTGGCTCTCGCGTTCCTCAAGCTTGGGGAACAGCTCGAAGACGAATTGGAGGGTTTGGGCCCGCGCGTCGCGGGCGCTCGGATTGTACCCGCCCAGCCACAGGTTCTGGCGCACCGAGAGATAGGGAAAAACGCGCCGGCGCTCCATGATATGGGCGAGCCGGCGGCGCACGATCTCGTAAGGCGGGAGGCCGTCGATGCGCTCGCCCTTGAAGACGATCCGCCCGGCTGTGGAGCGGCGCAGCCCGGAGATGGTGTTGAGCACCGTACTTTTGCCGGCGCCGTTGGGGCCGAGGACGCTGACGATCTCGCCCCGAGCCACGTGCAGCGAGACGCCCCAGATCACCTGGAAGTCGCCGTAAGCGACCTCGAGTTCGGCGACTTCAAGCATAGGCGGTGCCCAGGTAGGATTCGATGATGCGCGGATCGGCCTGGATCTCCTCCGGCGTCCCCTGCGCGATCTTGGCGCCCAGATGCAAGGCCACGACCCGGTCGGCGAGGGCCATCAGCACCTGCATGTTGTGCTCGATGACGATGAGGGTGAGGCCGACGCCGCGCAGGCGCTCGATAAGCGCGATAAGGCCGGGGATGCTGCGCTGGTCGACGCCGCCGGTGACCTCGTCGAGCAGCAGCAGCCGCGGCCGGGTCGCCATGGCGCGGGCCAGTTCCAGGCGCTTGCGCTGGCCGGTACTGAGGGTGCCGGCGTGCGCCCGCCGTTTTTCCAGCAGACCGACGAAGTTGAGCGTCTCCAGCGCGTGGTCCCGGGCCTTCGACATGTTGGCCGTATGTTGCATGATCCCGACCATGACGTTTTCCTCGACCGTCATCTTCTCGAAAGGCTTGAGCTTCTGGAAGGTGCGGCCGACGCCGAGACGGTTGATCTGGTCCGGCCTGAGGCCGAGAAGCGAGCGCCCCTCGAAACGGACGTCGCCTTCATCGGGCGCCTGAGAACCGGCGATCAGGTCGAACAGCGTCGACTTCCCGGCGCCGTTGGGCCCGATCAGCCCGAGGATCTCGCCCTCGGCCACGTCGAAGGAAATGTCGTTGTTGGCGACCAGCCCGCCGAACCGCTTGGTGAGGTTCGCGACCTCAAGCATGGGACCCGCGCCCGGTGATCTTGTCCACCAATCCGATGAGCCCGCGCGGATAGAAAATGGAGATCAGCAGGATGAGGGCGCCATAGACCATCAGGTCCTCGGCGCCGCCCGAACCGCCGAAGTAGATGCGGGTCGCCTCCGAGAGCGGGAACAGGACCGCGGCCCCGATAATCGGCCCCCACAGCGTGCCGACGCCGCCCAGCATGGTCATCAACACCACCAGGATCGAGAGGATAAGCGGGAACACGGTCTCGGGGTCGATCACCAGGATGTACTGGGTGAATAGGCTTCCGGCCACGGAGGTGAAGGCCGCCGATACCATGATGGCGACCAGCTTGTAGCGGGTCACGTCGATGCCGAGGCTGCTCGCGGCCTCGGGCTCTTCGCGGATGGCGCGGAAATAAAGCCCGCTGCGCGAGTGCGTCAGCCAGTATACGCAGAGACTCGCCAACACCAAGAACCCGAGCCCGATGTAGTAGTAGGGGAGCTTGCTATCGTGAAACTGGAAGGCGAACCACGGCGCCTCCCGTTCGATCGGTATCCAGATGCCGGTGGCGCCGCCGACGTACTCCCAATTGATGAACACCGTCTGTGCGATCTCGCCGATGACCAGGGTGGCGATGGCGAAGTAATGGCCCTTGAGCCGGAAAGTCGGCAACCCAATGAGCAGCGCCACCGCCATGGAGACGACGACGCCAACCGCCATGCCCAACCACGGCGAAACGCCGAAGTTGCTGAACAGGAACGCCGCGCTGTAGGCGCCGATGCCGAAGAAGACGGCCTGACCGAGCGAAATCTGCCCGCAGTAGCCGGCGAGCACGTTCCAACCCTGCGCCATCAGCGCGTAAATGAAGATCATGATCAGGACGTGCTGCTGGTACGGCTGGTCGAAGACCAACGGATAGGCGAGCAGGAACGCCCCAACGACGCCGCCCAAGATCCATTGTGCCCGGCCCGGCGGCGCGCGCAGGGGCTCGGCCCGGGCCGCGGCCAGCGCCGGGTCGTCGGGGGTCTCGGCGGGGGTCTCGGTGAGAACGCCGGGCGCGGCCATCAGTATCTCCCGAACAGGCCCTTGGGCCGCACCAGGACGATTCCCAGGTACATGACAAAAATGATGACGTACTTGTACGCCGGGTCGATGAGCAGCCCGCCAAGGGCCTCGACAAGTCCGATGAGCACCCCGGCCACCAGCGCGCCGATCAAGCTGCCGAAGCCGCCCATGGCCACGGCGACGTAAGCGATCAGGGCGAAGATCAGCCCGACCTCGGGGAAAATGAAATAATAGCTGGTGAGCAGCACGCCGGCGACGGCCACACACGCCGAGCCGATGCCCCAGCCGAGTGCATACATCCGGTCGGGCTGGATGCCCATGAGCGAGGCCGCCTCGCGGTCCTGGGCCGTCGCCTGCAGCGCCATGCCGGTCTCGGTGCGGCTGATGAACAGATAGAGGAACGCGAACGCGAGGATACAACCGAAGCTGGCGACGAGCTGCGGTACGCCGATAAAAATGCCCATCACCTCGATCCGGCCGGCGACGATCGGATCGGGAATGGTGCGGAAGTCGGGCGACCACAGGAACTGGGCGAGACTGCGCAGGAAAATAGCGAGACCGAAGGTCGCCGTGATCTGCACCATCATGGGCGCGTCAAGGATGTGGCGGATGATGCCGTAGTGGGTCGCCACCCCAAGCCCGAACAGCAGCGCAACGCAGACCGGGATCGCAAACAGGGGATCGAGGCCGAAGAACGTGTAGAGCCAGAACGCGGCGTACATACTCAGCATCATGAATTCGCCGTGGGCGAAGTTGACGATCTCCATGAGCCCGAAAATAAGGCTGAGCCCGGCCGCCACCAGGGCGTAGATGAAACCCATCAGGAGGCCACTGACGATGGTTTGAAGGACGATCTCGGTCGTCATGCCATCCCTGCCGCGGCTATGGTGGGTACAAAAACCGGCTTCTGACCCGCCGGGCGGCAGCTTGTTGACGCCGCGCCCCGATCCCGGCCCCCCGATCCTGCCGCCGCCATCTTACCGAGCGGCGCGCATTTGTCCACTTCGGCCCGAAACCCGCGGAACCCGCGGCGCGCGCGGCGCCACCATAAGAAGTTCCAACCGGCGGGAAGAGCCGCTACACTGCTCGGTGGTAGGTCCGGCCCCGTGGCCGGTCACCGAACGCGCGGTGAACCGCGCGATCCAAGAATGTGCTCGCGGCGCAAAGACAGCCGAAGATCGAGCAGCCAAGAACACAGGGAGACCGACATGAGATCGCTCAGAACCATATTGACGACCGCCGTCGCGGTGGCAGGTTTGGCCTGCGTGGGTTTCGCGGCGACTGTCCAGGCCCAAACCAACGAGGTGCGCATCGGCGTCCTCTACCCATTGACCGGCTCGGTGGCGAAAGCCGGGAATGACGTGTTGGCCGCGGCCAAAATGGCCGCCGACATCGTCAACAACAAACACGACCTCGACCTGCCACTGGCCAGAACGGAAGGGCTGCCCAATCTGGGCGGCGCCAAGATCAAACTCGTCATCTCCGATCACCAGGGCAAGCCGGAGATCGGTCGCGGCGAGGCCGAGCGCCTGATCACCAGCGAAAACGTGGTGGCGCTTTTCGGGGCGTATCACTCAAGCGTCTCGGCCGCCGCCAGCAACGTCGCAGAGCGCATGCAGATTCCCTATCTGACGGGTGAATCTTCGTCGCCGAAACTGCACCAGCGCGGGTTCAAGTGGTTCTTCCGCACCGGCCCACACGACGGCCACTACACCAAGACCATGTTCGACTTCATGCGCGACTTCGCGGCCAAGAAGGGCATCACTCTCAAGACCGTGGCGATCCTGCACGAAGACACTCAGTTCGGCGTCGATAGCGCGCGGGTCCAGGAGCAGCTTGCCAAGGAAGCGGGCATGGAGGTCGTCGCCAAGATCGCGTACCGGGCCAAGTCCACGTCGCTCACGGCCGAGATCCAGAAGCTGAAATCGGTGAACGCGGATGTGTTCCTGCCGACCTCGTATACGCCGGATGCGCTCTTGACCATTCGCTCGTCGAAGGAGCTGGACTACACGCCCCAACTGTTCATCGCCCAGAACGCCGGCTACAACGACCCGACGTTCCGGGAGACCTTGGGCAAGGATGCCGAGGGCATCATCTCGCGCTCGCCCTTCTCCATGGACATGGCCACCAAAATTCCGATCATCAAAGATCTGAACGAGCTCTATAAGAAGCACTCGGGCGGCACCGATATTTACGATCCGCCGATTCGCAGCTTCGTCGGCGCGCTGGTCCTGATGGATGCCATCAACCGGGCCGGCTCCACGGATCCGGAGAAAATCCGGCAGGCGCTAGTCGATACCAACATGCCGGCGGATCAGATCCCGATGCCGTGGCAGAACATCCAGTTCGGCCCCGACGGGCAGAACAACGGTGTCGGCACGGCGCTGATCCAAATTCAGGATGGCGAATACTACTCCATCTATCCCTTCGACGTGGCCGCGCGCGAGGTTATCTACCCGTTCCCCAAGTGGAGCGAGCGCTAAACCGGCACGCGTTGGTTACGGAGACTCGGGGACCCGCGAGGGTCCCCGCTTTCTTTTTTCGTTCGTAACGGGCCTTGGGGCGGCGTTTTGCCGTCCCTATGATGCGCGAAACCGACGCCCGCCGGGCGCGCCAAGAAAACCAGCGGAGGCATGCCATGGCGCGGGACCCGAGATACGACATTCTGTTCGAGCCGGTCCGGATCGGACCGGTGACCACCAAGAACCGTTTCTATCAGGTGCCGCACTGCAACGGCATGGGCCACCGCCTGCCGCGTTCCACCGCCGCCATGCGCGGGGTCAAGGCCGAGGGCGGCTGGGGCGTGATCTGCACCGAGGAATGCGAGATTCACCCGAGCGGCGATGTCTGGCCGGCCGCCGAGGCGCGGCTCTGGGACGACCGCGACATCCCGGCACTCGCGCTCATGGTCGAGGCGGTGCACGAACACGGCGCGCTGGCCGGGCTGGAATTGACCCACAACGGCGCCTCGGCGGCCAATCGCTATAGCCGCGAGGTGCCCATGGGTCCGGGCCACGAGCGCACCATGAACTTCGACCCGGTCCAAGCCCGCGCCATGGACAAGCAGGACATCCGCGACTACCGGCGCTGGCACAAGGCGGCCGCGCTGCGCGGCAAGAAGGCCGGCTTCGACATCATCTACGTCTATGCCGCCCACGGGCTATCCATCGCCATGCAGTTTCTGCAGCGGCGGCGCAACCAACGGGTCGACGAATACGGCGGCTCACTCGAGAACCGGGCGCGGTTGTTGCGCGAGCTGATCGAGGAGACCAAGGAGGCGGTCGGCGATCGTTGTGCCGTGGCCGTGCGCCTGGCGGTCGACGAGTTGCTCGGCCCGGACGGCATCACCAGCGAGGCCGAGGGCCACGACATCATCGCGCTGCTGGCCGAGCTGCCCGACCTCTGGGACGTCAACGTCAGCGACTGGCCGAACGATTCCCTGACCTCGCGCTTCGGACCCGAGGGCAATCAGGAGCCCTACACCGCCTTCGTCAAGCGGCTGACCTCCAAGCCGGTGGTCGGGGTCGGCCGGTTCACCTCGCCGGACACCATGGTGTCCCAAGTCAAACGCGGCCTGCTCGATCTGATCGGCGCGGCGCGGCCGTCGATCGCCGACCCGTTCCTGCCCAAGAAGATCGAAGAGGGCCGGCCCGAAGACATCCGCGAGTGCATCGGCTGTAACATCTGCGTCACCGGCGATCGCACCTCGGCACCGATGCGCTGCACCCAGAACCCAACCGTGGGCGAAGAGTGGCGCAAGGGCTGGCACCCGGAAACCATATCGCCCAAGGGCTCGGATGATGCGGTCCTGGTGGTCGGCGCCGGGCCGGCCGGGCTCGAGGCGGCGCGCGCGCTCGGCCAACGCGGCTACCAGGTGTACCTGGCCGAGGCCGGCGAGGAGCTGGGCGGCCGGGTCGCGCGCGAGGCGCGCCTGTCGGGGCTCGCCGAGTGGATTCGGGTGCGCGACTACCGCCTCGGGCAGCTCGACAAGATGACCAACGTCGAGATTTACCGCGCCAGCCGCCTGGCGCCCGAACACGTCTACGAATTGGGGGTGCCCAAGGTGATCGTCGCGACCGGCAGCCACTGGCGCCGCGACGGCGTCGGCCTGACCCTGAAGGCCCCGGTGCCGGGTTTCGACGGCGCCGGCGTCACCACGCCCGACGACATCATGGCCGGCGCCACACCGGAGGGGCCGGTACTGGTCTACGACGACGACCATTTCTACCTCGGTGGCGTGCTGGCCGAAAAACTGCGCCGCGACGGTCTCGAGGTGACCTTGGTGACCCCGGCGCTGGCCGCCTCCTACTGGACCGAGAAGACGCTCGAGATCGACCACATCCACAAGCGGCTCCTGGAGCTGGAGGTGGCGATTTTGCCCAACCATTCGGTCGCGGGGTTCCACGGCGATCGCGCCGAGCTCGCCTGCGTGTTCACCGGGCGCAAGCACGAGCTCGCATGCGCGTCGCTGGTTACGGTGACCGCGCGCCTGCCCGAGGACGCGCTCTACCGGGCGCTCTTGGAAGAGCCGGAAGCGCTGGCGCGGGCCGGTATCAAAAGCGTGACCGCGATCGGCGACGCCTGCGCACCCAGCACCATCGCCGCCGCGGTCTACGCCGGCCACCGCGCCGCGCGCGACCTCGACGCCCCGGCGCTTGGTGACGCCGTGCCCTTCGAACGCGAGCTGCCACTCTGAGGCGGGAGCCGCCTTCGGCCGCACTTTGACTTCTACATCGCCCGGCCCCAATATGGACGAACTTGTTGGAAAATAAACAACCATGGGGAGGGACTGATGCCGCATTCGCAAAATATTCGCCGTTTGATGATGGTCGCAGCAACGCTGCTAGTCACCGCGTTCCTTAGTGGACCCGTCCTGGCCGATAGCGCCAAGCAAGAGATCGACGCGCTCAACGCCCAATGGGTCGCGGCCTTCAAGGCGAAGGACTATGCGACCATCGAGTCTTTGATGGCGCCCGATTCACTCCTCTTGGCGCCGGGTAATCCGCCCATCCAAGGCGCCGAAGCCGTGGTCGAGACCTGGAAAGCCTGGGGCGCATTGCCCAACGTCAAAGTTACTTTCGGCGCGCAGCGCGTCGAGGCGGCGGCTTCGGGCGATCTGGCCTACGACTACGGCGCCTACACCTTCGCCTTCGACAGTGACACGGGCCCGTTCGCCGAAGAGGGCAAATATATCGTCGTGTGGAAGAAGATCGATGGCGCCTGGAAGATCGCCGCCGACATCTTCAACAACAACAGCGCCCCCTAATTCCCAATCCCGCCGGCCGAAACGCCGGCAAGGGCGCAAGATATAAGAGGTGCGAAGGTGTTCGGGTCGAACCCGGGTCGCACGGGTTTGCTCGCGCACAAGACCCTGCCCCGTGTTAGGATGACGGCGCGGCGCTACAAACAGCCCTGGAGAAACGGCATTGCTGAAATACATTTCGCTTCTGACCGTGGTGTTGCTGGCCGGGCCGGCCGCGGTGGCGTTCGGCGGCTTTACCGCGCTGGGCAGCGACTGGCGCACCGCCAGCCGCGAGCCGGTCGGCATGGCGCCCGAACCCGCGGAGACACCGGAGCCGGTCATCCAGGTCTACGGCGCGCGCGCTTTCAACTGGCGCGGCGCCTTCGCGGTGCACACCTGGATCTCGGTCAAGCGCCGCAATGCGCCCGCCTTCACCACCTACGAGGTGATCGGCTGGCGCCTTCGGAATGGTCTCGACGCACTCGCGACGCGTCAGGGTCCGCCGGACCGGCAGTGGTTCGGCAACCTACCCGAAATTTACGTCGACTTGCGCGGCGACCACGTCGAGGCATTGATCGACAAGATCGAGGCCGCGGTCGCGGCCTATCCCTACAAGGCCCAGTACCGGACCTGGCCGGGGCCGAATTCCAACACCTTTACCGCGCATATCGCCCGCGCGGTGCCCGAACTGCGCCTCGACCTGCCGCCGACCGCGATCGGCAAGGATTTTCTCGGCCTCGGCACTTTCGCCGCGCGCAGCCCCAGCGGCACCGGCTTCCAGGTCTCGCTGTTCGGACTGCTCGGAGTCATGATCGGCATCGAGGAGGGGATCGAATTCAACCTGCTCGGCCTGGCCGTGGGCGTGGACCCGCTCGGTCTGGCGTTGCGATTGCCCGGGCTGGGCCGCGTGGGAGGCTCCTAACGCGAGCCCGTGGGAAAGCCATTATCCCGATCCATTTTTCCGTGCCCGGGAGCCGCGAAAAGGCTGGCCTGGGGGCCTCACGAGGATTATCTAAGGCCGATCCACTCGGACGGAGTTTCCGGGGCATTGAGGCTGTGAATCTATCGACATGAGCGTTTGGGGCAAGATACTCGGCGGCGCCGCGGGCTTTGCGCTCGGTGGCCCCTTGGGCGCATTGATCGGCGCGGCCGCCGGCCATGCGGTCGACAAGTTGCGCGAGCCGAGCCGCGAGGGCGAAGCGGAAGGTGCCACCAAGGGTATCGCCTTCACCATCGCCGTAATCGTGCTCGGCGCCAAGATGGCCAAAGCCGACGGCCAGGTCACCCGCGACGAGGTCGCCGCCTTCAAGGAAGTGTTTCACGTCCCGGCCGACGAGCTCGGCAACGTCGGCCGCCTGTTCAACCAGGCGCGCACGGACGCCAGTGGTTTCGAGCCCTACGCCAACCAAATCGGCCGCATGTTCCGGAACAACCCGGCGGTGCTGGAGGAACTGCTCGACGGCCTGTTCCACATCGCCCGCGCCGACGGCAAGCTGCACGACGGGGAACTCGCCTTTCTGGAACAGGTCGCCACGATCTTCGGCTTCAACGCCGTCGATTGGGACCGCATCCGGGCCGGCAACATGGGTCCGGACAAGGGCGATCCCTTCGTAATCCTGGGCATGAGCCGCAGCGCCGGCGACGATGAGATCAAGGCCGCCTACCGGCGGCTGGTGCGCGAAAACCACCCCGACCGCCTGATCGCCCAGGGCATGCCGGCGGAGTTCGTCGAGCTGGCCAACGAGAAATTGGCGACCATCAACGTCGCCTACGATCGAATTTGCGAGCTGCGCGGCATTAAGTAATCCAAAGGTCCTCGATAATGACCCCTAGAGACGGCTTCCCAAGGCTTTCGGCCAGGAGCGCGTGGCGCGGCGGTGTGCGTCACCGCAAGCCGCGCGCCCCGTCCACAAGCATTGGGCCGCCCGAAAGCCTTGGGAAGCCGCCTCCGGTCGCGCGGGCGATCTCTAGGGGCCATTATCGAGGACCTTTGGATTAATGGCGCCGCCGGTTCCTCTGGCCGCGCTCAATGCGGCCACCATCGGTTTCGGTGGCGCCCCACTGTTCGAAGACCTGTCGTTCGGCCTGGGCCGCGGCGAGCGTGCCTGCCTGGTCGGGCGCAACGGCAGCGGCAAGTCGACTCTGCTCAAGCTCCTGGCCGGCGTTATCGAGCCCGACGGCGGCGAGCGCTTCCTGCAACCAGGCGCGACCGTCGCCTTCCTGCCCCAGGACCCGACGCCGCCGCCGGACCAGCGCGTGGCCGATTATGTGGCCGCCGGCCTTGAGGAAACCCTCGGCACGGGCGCGGCGGCACGGCACCGGGTCGACGCGATGCTGGCGCGGGTCGGCCTGGCCGGAGAGCGCGCACTCGGCACGCTGTCCGGCGGCGAAGGCCGGCGCGCCGCGCTGGCGCGCGCGCTGGTCGGGGACCCGGACGTGCTGTTGCTCGACGAGCCGACCAACCACCTCGACCTACCGACCATCGAATGGCTGGAGGCGGAGCTGCTGCGCTTCAAGGGCGCGTTGCTCATCATCAGCCACGACCGGGCGTTCCTGAACCGCCTGTCCAGCATCACCCTATGGCTCGACCGCGGCCGCCTGCGCCGCCTGGACAAGGGCTTTGCCGAATTCGAGGACTGGGCCGAAGAACTGCGGGCGCGCGAGGCCGAGGCCCAACACAAACTGGACCGCAAAATCGTTCGGGAGGAGCGCTGGCTGCACCGCGGCGTCACCGCGCGGCGGCGGCGCAACCAAGGCCGCCTCACCCGCCTCAACGAACTGCGCCGTGCCCGCGCCGAATGGTTGCGCCAGCCCGGAGCCGCCAAGCTCGAAGTGGCGACCACCGGCAAGCGCAGCGATCTGGCGATCGAGGCGGTGAATCTGGATAAAAGCTACCCCGCGCCCGAAGGCGGCGAGCGCCGCGTGCTGCGCGACTTCTCGACCCGAATCCGGCGCGGCGACCGGATCGGCATCATCGGCCCCAACGGCGCCGGCAAGACCACGCTGGTGCGCCTGCTGATCGGCGCGCTGGCGCCGGACGCGGGCACGCTGCGCCTGGCCGCGGGGCTCGCGCCACTCTATTTCGATCAGCGCCGCGAGAACCTCGATCCGGAGGCGACGCTGTGGCGTACTCTGGTGCCCGGCGGCGGCGATTCGCTGATGGTGCACGG
>Ga0255056_10000160_pt1 | contig 17770 bp, 31 predicted proteins | sample Cases_109_1_MG_FD_183639 | JGI IMG/M metagenome (GOLD analysis project Ga0255056, IMG submission 183639) | Seawater microbial communities from Amundsen Gulf, Northwest Territories, Canada - Cases_109_1 | ecosystem: Environmental > Aquatic > Marine > Gulf | place: Canada: Northwest Territories... | reverse complement strand
CAAGCCTGACCTCGGCGCCGTAGGCCCTGGTTGCGGCCATCCCAAAGATCGCCGCAACCAGGGCCTACGGCGCCGAGGTCAGGCTTGGCGGCGACAACCTCGCCGAGGCCGTCGATCTCGCCACGACGTACAGCGAGGAGACCGGTGCGACCCTCATCCACCCCTACGACGATCCGAACATCGTCGCGGGGCAGGGCACCTTTGGTGTCGAAATCGAGGAGCAACTGCCGGATGCTGCCACGGTGATCATCCCGGTCGGCGGTGGCGGCCTCATCGGAGGTTCGGCGCTGGCCCTCAAGCAAGTCAATGCGAACATCCGCATCGTCGGGGTCCAGTCCGAGGCTGTTCCGACCTATATCGAGGCGCGGCGCAGCGGGCGCCCTGCCGAGATCCATCCAGGTCACACCGTCGCCGACGGCATCGCGGTTTCCCGGCCATCCGATCTGTGCTTCGAACTGATCGAGGAGTACGTGGACGACCTGGTGTCCGTCAGCGACACAGATACGACCAAGGCGGTCGCCCTGCTGCTGGAGCGGGGCAAGCTGCTGGTCGAACCCGCCGGGGCAGTGACGGTGGCTGCGTTGCTCAACGGCTCGATCGATCCCGGCCCCGGAAAGGTCGTTGCCGCGCTGTCGGGCGGGAACGTCGACCTGTTGGTCATCGACGATGTCGTACGCCACGGCCTGGAATCCCAGGGTCGTTACGCCTCCTTGCGGATCGTCGTGGCCGACGAGCCGGGGAACCTCGCCACTGCACTCACCACGATCGGCAGCCGCCGAGGCAACGTGCTGTCGGTCGATCACCACCGCGAGGGCTCGGGCCGGGCACCGGGGTGGGTCGAGATCTCGATCACGCTCGAGACTCGGTCCGAGGACCACTTCAAGGAGATCGTTGCCGCCCTCGAGGATCACGGCGTCCTGGTAATCCAGTCCGGCGGGTCGAACGGCTCACCGGGATAGCCGACCCGAACCAGAGTGAGCCCATGGGGTGGAGCGACACCGCGGCCCTTGCGGCGGTCCTCGGCGGCCAGTATCGATTTCACGTCCGACGCATCGATGCGGCCGCGCCCGACGTCGACGAGCACGATGACGATCGATCGCACCATTTGATGGCAGAACGCGTTGGCGCCGATCGACAGCTCGACGACGTCATCGAGGCGACGCCAGCCGGCCCACATCACGTGGCGTTCCGTGGATGTACCCTCCTTCTTTCTGCATAGCGAGGCGAAGTCGTGTGAGCCGATCAGCAGGCCTGCCGCGTCGTTCATGGCCTTTACATCGAGCGGCTCTTGCAGATGCCACGTCGTACGCGACCGCAGCGGATCATGCACCGGCCGGTTGAGGATCTCGTAGCGATACGCCCTGGCGGTCGCCGAGAACCGAGCATGGAAGTCGTCGTCGACCTCCTGCAGGTCGAGCACGGCGATCTCGTCGCCGAGCTGGCTGTTGAGGCTGCGCATGACTCCTTCGGCATCGATCTGGCTGGGGTGCGAGAAACACACCACCTGACCGGATGCATGGACTCCCCGGTCGGTGCGCCCGGCGACAACGGTCACGACGTCGCCAACCTGGCGCTGCAGCGCCTCCTCGAGCTCACCCTGCACGGTGCGCAGTCCGGGCTGGGATGCGTAGCCGTGGAATCCGGTGCCGTCGTACGCCAGATCCAGGCGATACGTTGGCACTAGAAGGGTGCTGGCCAATTCCCTGACGAGCCTCCGCACTTGTCAGAGGGACTGATCGGCAGAGATCTGGCCGGGCGGGGGCTCGAAGTAATCGTCATTGGTCAGACCTTCTACTAGAACAGGCTGAGGCCGCTGCGAATCGCCTGGATGATGACCCATCCCACGTAGCCGGCGCCGGAGGCGGCGGCGGCTTTGATCAACGGAAGGTCGGCGATGTAGTGGGTGCCATAGGCGACGACGGCGAGAAACCACAGCGACCCGAGGAGTGCTGCCAGGAAGTCGAAGTCGGGAAGGAAGCGGGTCGTCGCCAAGAGCAACAGCAGAGTGGGGAAGGCGAAGCCGGAGACCCGGAGGTAGAAGGCATAGACGCCGTCACCCTGGAAGAGATACTTGACCACCGCATACACGATGGCGCTGTACACGAGCCAGAAGATGGCGGTGCTGACAAAGGCGGCGAGCACATCGGTGAACCCGGTGACGAACCCGAGCAGCGGCGTTCCACCCGCGATGAGGAACAGCACCTGAGTGATGAGGACGAGGATCAGGCCGTCGCCGGTGGCCCGATCGTTGAAGTCCATCCAGACAAAGGCTTCCCGATCGAACCGGATCGTCTCGATGAACCGCTGTAACACGGCTCCCATGTGCCACCCCCTGGAAGCGCTAGACCGCTACACCAACTCGATGACCGCCATCTCGGCGCCATCGCCGCGACGCTGCCCGATCCTGGTGATCCGCGTGTACCCACCGGGACGGTCGGCGTAGCGGGGCCCGACGTCATCGAACAGCTTGGTCACCGCGTCGTTGTCGCCGATCTTGGCAAGAACCTGGCGCCTGGCGTGCAAGTCGCCGCGACGGCCCTTGGTGATGATCTTCTCGGCGTAGGGGCGCACCTGGCGCGCCTTGGCATGCGTCGTGGTCACCCGCTCATTGGCGATGAGTTGGGCGGTGAGGTTGGCCATGATCTTCCGGTGATGGGAAGGGCTACCTCCGAGACGCGGGCCTTTCTTCGGGCGTGGCATCAGACGACGGTCTCCGGTTCGGCGTCGGCGAGCGACTTCAATGAGAACCCGAGCTCGTCGAGCTTGGCGACGACCTCTTCGAGCGACTTCTGCCCGAAGTTGGTGATGTTGAGGAGATCCTCCTCGGACTTCTCGACCAGCTCACCAACGGTTTGGATCTGGGCGCGGCGCAGGCAGTTGCGAGGGCGCTCGGAGAGATCCAGCGCCTCGATGGGCAGGTCGAGGTGCTCCTGGCCGGAGACCTCCGCCTGGACGATCTCGTCAAGAGCGAGGGCGTCGTAATCGTCGAGGTCGGCGAGCAGCTCGAACAGGTTCCTCAGCGTCCCGCCGGCAGAGGACATGGCCTCGTTGGCCGTCACCGAGCCGTCGGTCTCCACGTCGAGGATCAGCTTGTCGAAGTCGATCATCTGACCGACCTGGGTGCTGTCGACCTGGTAGGCAACCTTGCGGACCGGGGAGAACATCGAGTCAATGGGGATGGCGCCGATGACTTCACCGGCCTTGTTGCGGTCCGAGCTGCGATAACCGACGCCGCGGCTGGCCGTCATCTCCGCCTCGATCTTCCCGGAGGACGAGAGGGTTGCGAGGTGCGAGCCCGGGTTCACCACCTCAACCCCGGCGGGAGCCTTGAGATCGGCGGCAGTGACATCCCCCTTGCCTTTGGCCGACAGATAGATCGTCTGCGGCTCGTCGTCCTCGATGCGCAGCACAACCTGCTTGAGGTTCAGGATGAAGTCGACGACGTCCTCGACCACGCCGTCCATGGTGGCGAACTCGTGGTCGATGCCCTCGATCCGCACCGAGGTGATCGCGGCGCCTGGGATGCGCGACAGGAGCGTCCGGCGCAACGTGTTGCCAAGCGTATAGCCGAATCCCGGCTCCAGAGGCTCGACGATGAACCGTGAACGGGTGTCGTTGACGGGGTCTTCTTCAACAGTGGGTCGCTGCGTGATCAGCACGGAGTGGTTCCTTTACTTCGAGTACAGCTCGACGATGAGCTGTTCTTGGATTTCGGTGTCGATCTGCTCTCTGCTGGGCAGGTCTTCGATAGTGATTTGTCGTGAGTCGGTTTCGACCGTCATCCACTCCGGGATGTTCCGATCGAGGGTGTCGACGGAATGCTGGATGGGCAGGATGTCCTTACTCCGCTCCTTGACCGAAACGATCTCGCCCGGACGCACCTGATAGGACGGAATGTCGACCTTCTTGCCGTTCACCAGGAAGTGGCCGTGGTTCACCATCTGCCTGGCCTGGGGCCTTGTCCTCGCCAACCCCGACCGATAGACGACATTGTCGAGCCTGGTCTCCAGGATGACGAGCAAGTTGGTTCCGGTGATGCCGGACTGGCGGTTCGCCTCTTTGTAGTAACGGCGGAACTGCTTCTCGAGCACGCCGTACATGAAACGTAGCTTCTGCTTCTCGCGGAGCTGGATCAGGTACTGCGACTCGCGGATCCGACGGCGGCCATGCTCTCCCGGCGGGTATGGGCGCCGGTCGAAGTACTTGGCCTTGTTCTCATCGAGCAGCTGCCGGGCGCGGCGGCTGACCTTGGTGCGGGGTCCCGTGTAGCGCGCCATCTAACGGCCCTTCCGCTTCTTCGGGCGGCAGCCGTTGTGAGGCACCGGGGTCACGTCCTTGATGCTGGCCACCTCGAGGCCCATGTTCTGAAGCGTCCGGACTGCGGTCTCTCTCCCCGAGCCCGACCCGCGGACGATGACGTCGATCTTGCGGATCCCCATCTCACCGGCTTTGCGGGCCGCCTGTTCGCCTGCGACCTGAGCGGCATACGGGGTCGACTTTCTCGATCCCTTGAATCCGACGGAGCCACCGGAAGTCCAGGCGAGCACCTCACCCTTGAGATCGGTGATGGTGATGATGGTGTTGTTGAAGGTGGCCTTGATGTGCACCTGGGCGTGGGACAGCTGGCGCTTGCCACGGCGGCGCCGGGGTGCGCCGGCAGCAGCCGCTTCGAGCGCTTCGGCATCGAGGCCACCCTCGGGTGACGGAGCCTCCGGCGTCTCCGCATCGGGCATCACCTCGGCGACGGCTTCCTCGACCTCTTCGGTCGTGTCGGGCGGGGTTGTCATTACTTCGTGACCCTCTTCTTTCCGGCGACCGGCGGGCGCCGGCCCTTGCGAGTTCTGGCATTCGTGTGGGTGCGCTGGCCGCGCACGGGGAGCCCGCGCCGGTGGCGAAGACCCTGATAGCTGCCGATCTCGATCTTGCGCTTGATGTTCTGCGACGTCTCACGACGCAAGTCGCCCTCGACGCGGTAGTTGCCGTCGATGAAGTTCCTGATCGCAACGACCTCGGCGTCGGTGAGGTCGCGCACCTTGGTGTCGTAGGGGATCTCGGTCGCGTCCAGCATTTGCTTGGACCGCGACCGACCGATCCCATGGATGTATGTCAGGCCGATCTCGACCCGCTTTTCGCGTGGGAGGTCAACTCCTGAGATTCGTGCCATTCACTACCCCTGACGCTGTTTGTGCCGCGGGTTCTCACAGATCACCCAGACCCGCCCGTGGCGGCGGATAATTCGGCACTTGTCGCACATCTTCTTTGTGGAGGCTGAGACTTTCATTCGATTCCTGCCTCGGTTGGCGTGACGCCGCGGAAGCCACCGTGGCGGAACCGTTGTCCCGCTTGGAGTCGACCGTCTACACCGACGGCCGAGCGCACCCGGGCGTCGATATCACCGACGTCGTTCTTGCATGAGAAAACAAACCCGTTGCCGGGTTGCTGCCGGAATTGTATCTAGTTTGTGGGGATAACCGCAATTACCGGCATCGCCCCGTTCTTGTGTAACCACAGCCGGTATACCGGCCCTCATTGCGCAAGAATGGGGACGAAGGAGGGACCTATCTATGACCGACAGCGGGATTCTCATCGAGCATGGCGACATTGCCACCATCGAGTTCACCCGGCGCCTCGACGCCTCGCCGGATGAGGTGTGGCAGGCGCTCACCGAGGCCGGCGAGCTGGCCTCGTGGCTGACCGAGGGCGGCACGTTCGACGGCAGCCTCGGCGGGGCAGTCCGACTGGATTTCGGCGAAGGCGGCGTCGTCAGCGGCGAGGTCGAGAGGTGGGACCCCACGGCGCTGCTTTCGTACACGTGGGTCTTTCCCGACGGCGCGGAGTCGCTGGTGACCTTCGAGCTGTCGGCCGATGGCCCTGCCACCTTGCTGTCGCTGACCCACGAACGGGTACCCACCGAGACGGCCATGGGGTACACCCCGGGGTGGCACGCCTATCTCGATCGATTCGATGCGCTGGTCACCGGCGGGCCGATGCCCACCTGGGATGAGCGTTGGGAGGTCGTGGCTCCGCTGTACCAGTCCTAGCGACCTCGGGCTGGCTACGGTCCCGCCGATGCCGGGTCGCCTCTTGCTTCTTGGAGTGCTGCTGCTGACGCTGGCCGCATGCCAGTCCATCGATGACTCGACGACGTCGGCACCGGCCGGAACCAGCCCGCCAGACCCGCGGGGCGATCCCGCAGCGGTCGCATTTGTGTTCGACGGCGACTCCTTCGAGGCCAACGTCGGCGGACAGATCGAAGAGGTTCGTCTTCTTGGCATCAATGCGCCCGAAAAGGACGAGTGCTTCGGCGATGAGGGTCGGAATGCCCTCGATGCCGAGCTCGGTGACGGCGAGATCGTGCTCGTCGCGGGCGGCGGAGAAGATCGGGACGACTTCGGCCGGCTGTTGCGGTATGTGTGGGTCGACGGACGCAACGTCAACGAAGCCATGCTCTTCGATGGCCACGCCGTCGCCGTGCATGGCGATCACCCGCTGAGCGACAGCTTCAGCGCTGCGGGTGAGGAGGCGGCGTTCGCAGAGATCGGCATGTGGAATCCCGCTGCGTGTGGCCCTGCGGCACGCAGCGGGATCGTGATCGCCTGGGTGGAGTACAACCCGCCCGGACCCGACGATGAAGTTCTGAACGACGAATACGTCGAGATCGTCAACGAGGGAAGCGTCGTCGTCGACCTCGCCGGCTGGACCTTGCGCGATGAGTCGTCGCAGAACCGTTATGCATTCGACCGATCTCTGCCCGCGGGAGAAGGGGTGCTGGTCCGGTCGGGGTGTGGCGATGATCGTGGCGAGGACGTCTACTGGTGCGCCGAGCACCCGATCTGGTCGAACGGCGGCGATACCGCCATCCTGCAGGACGGCCACGGCAACGTGGTGTTCTGGCGGGCGTACCGAGGCGGCTGAGCTAGAGGTTCTCGTTGATGGTCACACAGGCAGAAATGAACTCTCCCGTGGCAATGTCGATGCAATCGCTGACGAGGACGAAGTACTGGCCGTTAGACGTATTCCACTGGCTGCTGCGCTGGGATTCGCCGTCCAGATCAAACGTCGATGTGGACATCGACCACTCACCTTCGACTCCCGAGGACCACGAGTCGTAGAAGGAGACGAGCTCCTCGTATCGGTCCTTCGGGTACATGATGCTCGTACCCACCGAACTGGAGTCTTCGAACGATGTCGTAACGTCGCCACCGTCTGGCACCGGCACGGTGAGGCCGCCCGGCAATTCGGCGCCGGCACCGAACTGGATCGACCCATCGTCGGACTCGACGCTCAGTGAGAAGTCTTCACCGTCGCCGGATATCTCGACGTCGGCGTTACCACCGATCGCCTCCTCAGCGATCTTCTCGGAGATCTGCTCACCACCACACGCCGCGGCGACAAGGGCAAATACGAAGAGAATGGATAGCCGTCTCATTTGGCCCCCTATTTTGACCAGAGACTCTACTCAGTAGCGCAGTAGCTCAGAAGTCGGAACTTCAACTCTGGCCGAGCTACTCGGCTACTGAGCTGCGCTCAAAGGGCGAGCGGTTCGGGGAGCGTGGAGACGATGGGTCCGTCTTCGGTGATGAGGACGGTGTGCTCGAAGTGCGCCGAGAGCGACCCGTCGGCGGTGACAACCGTCCATTCGTCGTCCATGACGGCGGTGTCGGAGCCGCCAATGTTGAACATGGGCTCGATCGCCAGCGCCATCCCCGTCTTGAACTTGAGACCTTGTCCCGGTGTCCCGTAGTTCGGCACGTTTGGCGCCTCGTGCATCTGGCGCCCGATGCCGTGGCCGACATACTCCCGCACGACTCCGTACCCGAATGGCTCTGCGGTGGAGTTGATCGCGTCGCCGAGATCACCGAGGCGTCTGCCGACCCTCGCCTGGCGTAACCCGTTCCACAGCGCCTTCTCGGTGGTTTCGAGCAGCCGCTGAACGTCCTTTGGTACCTCGCCGACCGCAACGGTGAAGGCGGCATCGCCGTGCCAGCCCTCGTAGATAGCGCCGGCATCGATCGATATCAGGTCGCCGTCTTTCAGCGTGTAGTCGCCGGGGATCCCGTGGACGATCGCCGAGTTCGGTGAGGTGCAAATCGTGGCCGGAAATCCGTGGTACCCGAGAAACGATGGGCGGCATCCGTGCTTCCTCGTGACCTCGGCGGCGACGAGGTCGAGCTGTGCGGTGGTCACTCCCGGCCGGATCGTCGCACGGACGGCCTCGTGGACGGCCGCGACACAACGGCCCGCCACCACCATCTTCTCGAAATCCTGGGGAGTCTTCTTAGTGAGAACCTTGCCACCGAACATCAGACCAGCGCTCCCTGGACCCGGGCGAAGACCTCGGCGACAGATCCGATGCCGTCGACAGGAATAACGCGGTCGGCATAGGCATCGAGCAGCGGCTGGGTCTCCTCGCGGTATACCTCGAATCGCCGCCGGATCGTCGCTTCTGCGTCGTCGGCACGTCCTTCCTCTGCACGTCCGAGCAACCGATCGACGAGCTCGTCTTCGCTGACGTCGAAAAGCAGCATGGCATCTATAGCGTCGTCGCCGAGAGCCTCTTGGAGGGCCTCGGCCTGCACGACGTTGCGGGGAAAGCCGTCGAGGATGTAGCCCGCCTGGGCATCGTCCCTGGTAAGCCGCTCCTCGATCATCGCCACCACCAGATCGTCCGGAACGAGATTGCCCGCAGCCATGATGGATTCGGCTTTCCTGCCGAGCTCGGTGCCCTCGGCCACCGCCTCACGCAGCATGGCACCCGACGAGATATGGGGGATGTCCAGCGCCTCGGCGAGCATCGCTGCCTGCGTCCCCTTGCCGGCCCCGGGCGGCCCGAGGAACAGGATCCGCCGGGCCATCAGCGGAAGCCCCCTCTGTCGCCTCCGGCGACAGCTCTCCCACCACGGGTAGGGGAGATCAAGACAGGAATCCTTCGTAGTTCCTCATCATCAGCTGGGACTCGACTTGCTTCATGGTCTCGAGCGCCACGCCGGCCACGATGATGATCGACACACCGGAGAGCCCGACCGGAACGCCCCAGATCCAGCCGAGGATCGAGGGAAGCACGGTCACGAACGCCAGGTACGTGGCACCCGGGAAGGTGATCCGGCTGAGCACATGCGCCAGGTACTCCTCGGTGGCTCGTCCCGGTCGGATGCCGGGGATATACCCACCCTGGCGCTGGATCATCTCGGCCTGGCGCTGTGGGTCGAACTGGATCGCGGTGTAGAAGTAGGTGAAAAAAACCACGAGGAGCGCCAGCAGGAAGATGTACCAGAGACTCGGCGAGAACCCTCCACCGGTCGAGGTGAGCAGGTTGTTGTTGATCCAATCGCGGATGGCGTTGCCCCAGCTGTTGGGTGGCAGCACCGAGGCAAGCAGAGCGGGGAAGTACATGATCGAGGTGGCGAAGATCACCGGGATGACTCCGGCCATGTTCACCTTCATCGGGATGTAGGTGGTGTTTCCGCCAAGGACCTTGCGGCCGCGCACGCGTTTGGAGAACTGCACCGGGATGCGGCGCTGACCCTGTTCGATGAACAGGATCCCGATGGTCAAAAGGACCATCGTGGTGACGATCAGGATGAAAACGCCGGTTGGCGAGCTCGTGAGCAGGATGCCGAGCTGTGACGGGATCTGGGAGATGATCGAGATGAAGATCAGCAGCGACATGCCGTTGCCGATCCCACGCTGGGTGATCAGCTCGCCGAACCACATCAGGAGCGCGGTGCCCGCCGTCATCGTGATGACGATGATCACGACGTTACGAACGGTGTAGTCGGGGATCAGGTCGATGCCGCCGGTCAGCTGACCCGAGTGGAAGAGGAAGCTGAACCCGGTCGCCTGCAGCAGGGCAAGGATGACCGTCAGATACCGCGTCCACTGGGTGATGACCTTGCGTCCGGTCTCTCCCTCCTCCTGGAGCGCCTGGAGACGGGGGATGACGACGGCCAGCAGCTGGAGGATGATCGACGCCGTGATGTAGGGCATGATGCCGAGGGCGAAAACCGAAAGCCTGGTAAGCGCTCCACCCGAGAACAGATTGAGCACGCCGATGAACCCGGAATTTGCCGCCTGATCGGCGAAATCGGACACCGCACCGATGTCGACGCCGGGCACCGGCACGGCAGCGCCGAAGCGGTACAGGGCGAAGATGAAGAGGGTGAAGAAGATCTTGTTCCGCAGATCGCTGATCCGGAACGCGTTCCTGGTTGCGCTGAGCATGGCTGTCATGAGTTACCGGTGGAACGTTACCGGAGCCACCGACTCTTGCTCACGGCTCAGAGCTGATAGCTCACGTCTCATTCAATCACCTCGACGCTGCCCCCGGCCGCCTGGATCTTCTCAACCGCGCCCAGCGAAAAGGCGTGCGCCTTGACGGTGAGCGCCCGATCGATGTCTCCCTCGCCCAGCACCTTCACGAGCCCCCGATGTTTGACCAGGCCGTGGGCGCGCAGGTCGTCGACCGTCACGGTGCTGCCGGCGTCGAACTCGGCAAGCCGGCCGACGTTGAGCACGATGTACTCGACCCGGTTCGGGTTGGTGAACCCGGGGAGCTTTGGCATACGCCGCTGGAGGGGCATCTGGCCGCCCTCGAAGCCTCGGCGCACCTTGCTGCGCGCCTTGAGGCCCTTGGTGCCTCGGCCGGCGGTCTTGCCTCGCCGTCCCGACTCACCGCGGCCGACCCGAATCTTTCGTTTCCTCGATCCCTTCGGGGGTCGAAGGTGATGCAGCTTCATCCCACTTCCTCCACGTCGAGCAGATGCTTGGCGCGGAACACCATGCCCCGGACGTCCGGGGTGTCAGGCCGCTCCACGCTCTGTCGAATCTTGCGAAGCCCAAGGCTCTCCACGGTGGCACGCACCTTTGGCTTCTCACCGATCGTGCTCTTCACCAGCGTGATCTTGAGCTGCTTGGTCTTGGTCGCCATCAGCTCCCGCCTTCGCTCTTCATGAGCTCGGCCGACCGATACGCAGCCAGCAGCGCCGGTGGGAACAATTCCTCAGGAGTCTTCCCGCGAGCCTTGGCGACCTCGTCCGGGCGCTGCTGGGATAGAAGCGCCTCGACGGTGGCCTTGGCAACATTGACGTGCGTCGCAGAGCCAAGCGACTTGGCCAGCACGTCTTTGACGCCGCCGGCCTCGAGGATCTGGCGCACCGCCCCACCGGCGATCACGCCGGTACCGGGCGCGGCGGGCTTCAACAGCACCTTCGATGCACCGTACTCACCGATGATGGTGTGGATGATCGTCTGACCGGCCATGGGCACCGAGAACATGTTCTTGCGGGCAATGTCCATGCCCTTTTGGATGGCCATGGGGACTTCCTTGGCCTTGCCGTATCCGATGCCGACCTTGCCCTTGCCGTCGCCAACGGTGACGAGCGCGGTGAAGGAGAAGCGACGTCCGCCCTTCACCACCTTGGCCACGCGATTGATAGCAATGACGCGTTCATCGAACTCGGACTCGCGGCGATCTCTGCGATCAGTCATCAGAACTCCAGTCCTGCCTCGCGGGCGCCGTCGGCGAGCGCCTTGACCCGCCCGTGATAGGCGAAGCCGCCGCGATCAAACACGATCGAGTCCACCCCTGCTTCCTTGGCCCTTGCTCCGACCAGCTTGCCGATGTCGGTGGCGGTCTCGACATTGAGACCGGCCTTGGCAAAACGCCCCTCACGAGAGGATGCCGCAGCGACTGTGACGCCGGCATCGTCGTCGATGACCTGGGCATAGATGTGCTTGTTGCTGCGAAAGACCGCCAAACGCGGGCGCGTCGAGGTGCCATGCACCTTCTTCCTGACACGGAAGTGCCGGTGCCGCCGGGCGTCAGTGCGTGAGCCTCTCATACGGCAACACCTGCCTTGCCGGCCTTGCGGCGAACGTACTCGCCGACGTAGCGGATCCCCTTGCCCTTGTACGGCTCGGGCTTGCGGACCGCACGGACATTCGCCGCGACCTGACCGACCTGCTGTTTGTCGATCCCTCTGACAATGATTTTCGTGTTCTCCGGTACCTCGAACTCGATCCCTTCGGGGGCCTCGACGGTCACCGGGTGCGAGAACCCGACCGCCAACTCGAGCACGTTTCCCTTGAGGGCAGCGCGATAGCCGACACCGACGAGCTCCAGGTCCTTCTGGTACCCCTCTAAGACCCCGACCACCATGTTGTTGACCAATGCTCGGGACAGCCCGTGCAGCGCCCGGGTGTGGCGCTCCTCGTCGGCGCGGGTGAGCGTGACCACGCCGTCGTCGACGCTGGTCGTGATCCGCGAGTCAAGTCGCTCGCTCAGGTCCCCCTTGGGGCCCTTGACCGAAACCACGTGGTCCTCCACGACGACCTCGACGCCGGCGGGCAATTCGATCGGTGCGCTTCCAACGCGGCTCATGTCACCACACCTCGCACAGGATCTCGCCGCCGACGTTGCGGCGCCTTGCTTCGCGGTCGGTCATGATGCCATCGGAGGTGGACACGATCGCCACTCCTATGCCACCGCGGACACTCGGAACTTCGGTTGCACCTTTGTACACCCGACGCCCCGGCTTGGAGATGCGGGTGAGCCCGCTCAGGGCCGGCACGCGCTCGTCGTTGTAGCGGAGGCGGATGATGAGGTCCTTGCCGACGCTGGCGTCCTCGACGGCGTAACCATCGATGTACCCCTCCTGCGACAGAATCCGCGCCAGCTCTTCCTTGAGTTTCGAGGCGGGCATCGTCGTCTCGGGCTGCAACACCGCCATGGCGTTGCGGATGCGGGTGAGCATGTCGCCGATCGGATCGGTGTGCATGGCTACCACGACGCCTTTCTGACACCCGGGAGCTCGCCGTTGTGGGCGAGCTGGCGCACGGTGCTGCGCGACATCCCGAATTTTCTGAAGTAGCCGCGAGGGCGGCCGGTCACCCCGCACCGGTTGCGGTAGCGAGTGGCGCTGGCGTCGCGGGGCATCTTGGCGATCTGCTGGTATGCCTCGCGCTTGTCCTCGTAGGAAGCCTCGGGATCCTTGATGATCGTGACGAGCTCTGCACGCTGGTCGGCGTAGCGCTCGATGATCTTTGCTCGCTGGTTGTTCTTTGCGATCTTTGAAGTCTTTGCCATCACACACCTACCTGTTCACGACGGAACGGAAACCCGAATGCTTCGAGCAGCGCCTTGCCGTGGTCGTCGTTCTCTGCGGACGTGACAAAGGTGATGTCCATCCCACGGACCGTGTTCACCTGGTCGTAGTCAATTTCGGGGAAGATCAACTGCTCGGTCACGCCGAAGCTGTAGTTGCCGCGGCCGTCGAAGCCCTTCGGGCTGAGGCCGCGGAAGTCTCTGATCCTGGGGATGGCGAGGGCGACCAGCCGGTCAAAGAACTCCCACATGCGGTCGCCGCGAAGTGTGACCGATGCGCCGACCGGTACTCCCTCGCGCAGCTTGAAATTCGAGATCGACTTGGTCGCGTACGAGACCTTCGGCTGCTGTCCGGTGATCACCCGAAGCTCCGCAACCGCCGAGTCGATCTGCTTGGCGTCCTGAGCGGCTTCGCCAACACCCATGTTGACGACGATCTTCTCCATGCGGGGGATCCGCATGACGTTGTCGAGCTCGAGATCCTTGGCAAGGGCCGGTGCGATCTCGCTGTTGTACTGTTCCTTGAGGCGCGGCGCCATCACAGATCCCCTTCACACTTGCGACAGATGCGGTGCTTGCTGCCGTCGGAGTCGATCCGGTGGCCGATCTTGGTCGGGCCACATTCGGGGCAGATGATCATGACGTTGGATGCGTCGATCGGCATGTCCTTATCGATGATCCCGCCCTGCATCGCCTGGCCGGTTGGCCGCTGGCTTCGCTTTGCGGTTGCGACGCCCTCGACGATGATCCGGTTTTCCTCTGGGAACACCTTGGCGATCTTTGCCTGGGTTCCGACGTCCTTGCCGGAGATGACCTGAACGGTGTCGCCGCTCTTCAGTTTCATCACAGCACCTCCGGTGCCAGCGACACAATCCGCATGAACTTCCTATCGCGCAGCTCGCGCCCGACCGGACCGAAGATCCGGGTGCCGCGCGGCTGCTGCTGGTCGGTGATGAGAACGCAGGCGTTGTCGTCGAAGCGGATGTAGGTGCCGTCCTGACGACGGTTCTCCTTCTTGGTCCGCACCACGACGGCCTTGACGATCTCGCCCTTTTTGACGGATCCGCCGGGGATCGCGTCCTTGACCGTGGCGACAACGGTATCGCCAAGGCTCCCGTAACGCCTTCCTGAGCCGCCGAGAACGCGAATGACCAGGACCTCCCTGGCGCCGGTGTTGTCGGCGACCTTGAGTCGGGACTCCTGCTGAATCATCTCGCCCGCTCGACGATCTCTTCGAGACGCCATCGCTTGGACTTCGAGAGCGGCCGGGTCTCGACGATGCGAACCGTGTCACCGGCGTTGGCGTCGTTGGTCTCGTCGTGGACGTGGAACCGCCTGCGCACCGGCACGGTCTTGCCGTACTTGGGGTGGCGCTTGGAATCCCGTACCTCGACGGTGACGGTCTTGTCCCTGGCGTCGGAGACGACGATTCCCGTGCGCACCTTGCGACGTGTCCGTTCCATCTACGCCTCCTCCTGCTGGGTTTCCCAGGCTTCGATCTCTTGCTCGCGCATCAGGGTCTTGATGCGGGCGATCTCTCTCTTCACCTGGCCGAGACGCTCGGTGTTGTCTAGCTGGTTGCTCACGATCTGAAAGCGGAGGTTGAAAAGCTCTTCCCTCGACTCGCCCAGCTTCTCGTCAAGCTCCTTGTAGTTGAGCTCCCGGAGCTCGCTGGCCTTCATGTGTCTTCCCGCCTCACAAACTTCGTCTTGATGGGGAGCTTGTGCGACGCCAGCCGCATCGCCTCGCGAGCGAGCTCTTCATTGACACCGGCCATCTCGAACATCACGCGACCCGGCTTGACGACGGACACCCAGTATTCGGGGTTGCCCTTGCCGGAGCCCATGCGAGTCTCCGCCGGTTTCTCCGTGATCGGTTTGTCCGGAAAGATCGTGATCCAGACCTTCCCGCCACGCTTGATCTTGCGGGTCATCGCGACACGGGCGGCTTCAATCTGGCGTGCGGTGATCCAGCCGGGCTCTTGCGCTTGCAGCCCGTAGTCGCCGAAGGACACCTTGGTGCCGCCCTTGGCCTTGCCCTTCATGCGGCCCGTCTGCACCTTGCGGTATTTGGTGCGCTTTGGCATCAACATCACGACGGCTCCTTGGGATGCGTCTTCGCTGCGGTGAAGCCTGCCGCCTGGGCGGCCGCCTCGGAGTCGAACCAGACGTCGGCCTTGGTGCGGCCAAACATGCTGCTATCGGGGCGGTGGTAGAGCTTCGAACCATCCTTGCCCTTGATCTCGTATCCCTTGGGCGGGTCACCCTCGCCGCGCCATGTGCCGGTGTTTTTGGCTTCCTCGGCTGACGCCTCGACCATGTCTGTTGCTTCCTCGGCCAAGGCCTCGGAGGTGACTACGTCTTCTGTGGGAGATGCATCGGGCAGCGACTCAGTGGCGGGTTCTTCCTCGGTGGCTTCGACAACCTCTGGCGCGGCTTCCGCCTCGGCTTCGACAACCTCTGCCGCGGCTTTGGGTTTGCTTGCTTCGGTCGCGGCCTCGACTATGTCTGTTGCTTCCTCGGCCAAGGCCTCGGAAGTGACTGCGTCATTTTTGTCGAGCTTTTCGGGCAGCGATTCGGGGGCGACCACCTCCTCTGGGGTGACCACCTCGGGCGCGGATTCTGTCCCTGCTGCTTCTTCGAGAAGCTTTGCGGCTGCCAGCTTTTCAATTTCCTCGGCTTCCGCCTTTTCGGCTTCGAACTCTGCGGCCGCATCGGCGGCTGTGGCCTTTCGCTTTCCGCCACCAGCCTCGATGAGGCGCTTGCCGCCCTTCTCTCCACCTGCCTCGACCGTGCGCTTGCCTCCGCCGGCCTCGATGAGGCGTTGGCCGCCCTTTCCGCCTGCTGCGGTCTCGGCGCGGGAGCGTGCGGAGCGCCGTCGCTGTGACGGCCCACCCGCTGCCAGCCGTGCCTCGGCTGCGATCTTCTCGCTGCGCAATGCTGCGGTCGCCAACAGGTCGCCCTTGTACACCCAGCATTTGACACCAACCGCGCCAACACTGGTCCTGGCGACCGCCTGGCCGTAGTCGACATCGGCGCGCAGCGTGTGCAGCGGAACACGTCCTTCGAGGTACCACTCGCGGCGCCCCATATCGGCGCCACCCAGCCTGCCGCTTGCCTGGACACGGACCCCTTCGGCCCCTGCCTTGAGCGCCGTCGAGACCGCGCGCTTCATGGCGCGCCGGAAGGCGACCCGGCCCTCGAGCTGATCGGCGACACTCCGGGCCAGCAACATGGCATCCAGTTCCGGGTTCTGTACCTCGATGACGTTGAACTTGACCTGGCGGTTGGTGAGCTCCTAGAGCCCGTTCCTGAGACGATCCGCCTCCGAACCACCGCGCCCGATGACCACGCCGGGACGGCCGGTATGGATATCGATCTGCACCTTCTTCTCGCCGAGGCGCTCGATGTCGATCCGTGACACTGCGCCCCTGGTCAGCTCATCGCGCAGGTACTTGCGGATCCGGTAGTCCTCGTTGACCTGAGATGCGTAGTCCTTCTCGCTGTACCACCGCGACTTCCAGTCGGTGATAATCCCGAGCCGTAGCCCGTAGGGGTGAATCTTCTGGCCCATCAGGCAGTCTCCTCGTCGTCGTCATCGGCGACCACGATCGTGATGTGGCTCGTCCTCTTGCGGATCTTCGTAGCGCGGCCGCGGGCCCTTGGCCGATAGCGCTTGATCGTGGGGCCCTCGTCGGCGAAGGCCTCGGCGATATGCAGCTCCTCGGCGTCGAGGGCAAAGTTGTGCTCTGCGTTGGCAACCGCGCTGCGGAGGGTCTTGAGGATGGCGTCCGACGCACGGCGCTGTGTGTGGATCAGCACAACCTCTGCGTCCTCGACGGGCATTCCCCTCACAAGGTCGAGAACCCGTCTCACCTTGTACGGCGATTGGCGCACGTGGTTCATCTTGGCGTGGGCCTTCATGGCGCCTGCCTTGCTGCGCGCTCGCCGAGGTTGTGGCCGCGGAAGGTCCGCGTCGGGGCGAACTCGCCGAGCTTATGCCCGACCATTGACTCGCTGATGTACACGGGGACGTGTTTACGGCCATCGTGGACGGCGATCGTTAGTCCGACCATCTCGGGGATGATGTCGGAGCGGCGGCTCCATGTGCGGATGACGCGTTTGTCTCCGCTCTGGTTTACCGCCTCGACCTTCACCAACAGATGCTCGTCGATGAACGGTCCCTTTTTCAGGCTTCGCGCCACGGTCTACCTCCGACCCTTCTTGCTGCGGCGACGCACGATGTACTTGCTGCTCGCCTTTTTCTTCTTGCGGGTGCGGCCCTCCGGCTTGCCCCAGGGGCTGACCGGGTGCCGGCCACCGGAGCTCTTGCCTTCGCCGCCGCCGAGAGGGTGGTCGACGGGGTTCATCACCACGCCGCGTGACTGGGGGCGCTTGCCTTTCCAGCGGTTGCGACCGGCCTTGCCGATCTTGACCAGTTCTGCCTCGGTGTTGCCGACCTGGCCGATCGTCGCTCGTGCGTCGAGCGGGACCTGGCGCATCTCACCGGAAGGCAGGCGCAGCAGGGCGAGCTTGCCCTCCTTTGACATCAACTGGATGGCGGCGCCGGCCGAGCGGCCGAGCTTGGCTCCTCCGCCGGGGCGCATCTCGACGCCGTGGACGATGGTGCCGGTCGGGATGTTCCGCAGCGCCATCGCGTTCCCCGGCC
>Ga0255056_10000159_pt1 | contig 17900 bp, 16 predicted proteins | sample Cases_109_1_MG_FD_183639 | JGI IMG/M metagenome (GOLD analysis project Ga0255056, IMG submission 183639) | Seawater microbial communities from Amundsen Gulf, Northwest Territories, Canada - Cases_109_1 | ecosystem: Environmental > Aquatic > Marine > Gulf | place: Canada: Northwest Territories... | reverse complement strand
CCATCCTCAAGGCCCTGACGATTACTAGACAGAGGGGGGTGCGGTAGCAGACAGTCTGCAAGCGGCGGGGTCACCCTGTAGATGGCTGTCCCTTTCACGGTGCCGTAGGAGCCTGGAGGTTGCCGCGAGAGACGATGCTTGGGCCACACCTGGGCCACACCTGGGCCACGACACAGGTGCGACGGCGCGAGACACCGCGAGACACCGCGAGATATCAGGGTGGCGGGAACCCTAAGTGCCCCAAGGGGAATCACGGGAGACCGGTACGCCGCAGCAGGAAGGCCGAAACCGGCGAAACCGGACTGAATCGGATTAGGAAACCGGTGCTCTATCCCCTGAGCTACGAGGGCTCCTTCGGAGGCTAGCGAGCAACCCCCGGCAGCCCGGAGCGCGAAACCGGTGCCTTCAGCCATACCGCCGTAAAACCGAAGATTCTTGTATGGCAACCGCAGGCGTCTCCAAGGCACAGACAGCGCTGATCGGGGTGATCTTCATCGTTTGGGGGGTCACGTTCGGTGCCGTTGGATTGGGTTCCGACGGACTCACCGGACTGTGTACCGGCGCCGAGCCGGTCGAAGAAGTTGCCGGATACACTTGGGCTCGCGATCACACCAATGATTGTGCCTGGACCCTGTACAGCGGGACCTTCCCCATTCGCAACAAGGCATCCGACACGATCTACTACGCCAACAACCTGATCCCGCCCGACACCTCGCCGATACTGGCAACCTGGCAGATCGTCACCCTGCTGGTCGCCATCGCGACAACCGGGGTGCTCGGCCTGATCCATGAGCGTCTCGGCCACCGGATCGAAGAGGCCGTACCGATCGTCGCTACGTGAGTCGGCCGTCCTGGTGACTCCCGGGGATGTAGCCTCATCGTGTGATCACGTGCCCGAATTGCGCGACCGAAAATCCGAACACCAATAGCTTCTGCGGCACCTGTGGAACTGGCCTGGAGCTGGTGTGTGCCAGCTGTGGAACGGCGAACCCGCCGTCGAACGCCTTTTGCGGCAGTTGCGGCACCGGGCTGACCGGGGCTGCGCCCGCCGCGGCCCCGGTCTCCGAAAGCGCACCGACCGCCGCCGAGCGCCGGCTGGTCACCGTGCTCTTCGCCGATCTCACCGGGTTCACGCCCTTCTCGGAGGCCCGTGACCCCGAGGAAGTACGCAACTTCCTCACCCAGTACTTCGATCGGTCCCGCGAGGTGATCGAGACCTTCGGCGGGGTCGTCGACAAGTTCATCGGCGACGCGGTGATGGCGGTGTGGGGGGCCACGGCAGCCAACGAAGACGACGCCGAGCGGGCGGTCCGGGCCGGGCTCGAGCTGGCAGACGCCATCGCCAAGCTGGGAGCAGAGAACGATGTGCCCGAGCTTGCGGTCCGTGTCGGCATCCTCACCGGCGAGGCTTCGGTCGGGCCCGGCGGCAATGAACAGGGCCTGGTCGTCGGCGACATGGTCAACACCGCCTCCCGGCTCCAATCGATTGCCGATCCCAGCAGCGTGCTGGTTGGCGAGTCCACACGCCGCGCTGCCGGCGGGGCCATCGTGTTCACCGAACTGGGACAACAGACGGTCAAAGGGAAGGAGATCCCGGTTGCGGCCTTCCGGGCCGATCGGGTCCGCGGTGGGGTCGGCGAGGAGCCGAGCGATGGAATCGAGCCCCCATTTGTCGGTCGGGTCGACGATCTCCGCCTGCTCAAGGACATGTATGCCGCGGTGGAGCGAGAGGGCCGGATGCGGCTGGTGTCGATCGTCGGCCAGGGTGGAATCGGGAAGACCCGGCTCATCGATGAGTTCGGCAACTACATCGACGGGATCATCGATGACGTGTACTGGCACGAGGGGCGCTCACCCTCCTACGGCGATGGGGTGACCCTGTGGGCGCTCGGCGAGATGGTGCGCCAGCGCGCCAACATCGCCGAGATCTACGACGAGGACACCACGCTCGAGCTGCTCCGGGACGCGCTCCGCGACTGGATCCCCGACGACGAGGAGGCCGAGTGGCTCGAGCCCCGTCTGGCGAGCCTCCTCGGGGTCGGCGATGCCGCTATCGGTGACCAGGCGGAGCTATTCGCCGCGTTCCGCACCTTCTTCGAGCGGATCGCCGAGCGGGGCCCGACCGCCCTGATCTTCGAGGATTTCCATTGGGCCGACCCGGCGCTGCTCGACTTCGTCGACCAGCTCTCTGATTGGTCGCGCCAGCATCCCATCCTCGTCGTCACCCTGGCCAGGCCTGATCTGCTGGAACGGCGGCCGGGATGGGGCCAGGGCAAGCACGGCTTCGTCTCAATGCACCTCGGCCCGCTCGCCGACATCGACATGGTCGAGCTGGTCGATGGGATGGCCCCCGGCATCGCCACCGAGGTGCGCGATGCCATCGTCGAGCGGGCGGCCGGGATCCCGCTCTACGCCGTCGAGATCGTGCGGATGATGCTCGGGGGCGGCGAGTTGACCGAAACCGACGGGGTCTTCCGGTATTCGGGTGATATCGCCGAGCTCTCGGTGCCGGAGTCGTTGCAGGCGGTTATCGGGGCCCGCCTGGATCGGCTTGATCCCACAGACCGCGAGCTCCTTCAGGATTGCACGATCGCCGGGCACAGCTTCACGCTGGACACGCTCGCCCAGATCATCGGTGACGACAACGCCGACCTCGAGGAGCGACTCTCGCCTCTGGTCAAGGCGGAGCTGCTCGAGGTCAACCGGGACCCACGCTCGCCAGAACGTGGCCAGTACCGGTTCGTCCAGGGCCTGATCCGTGAGGTGGCCCACGGCCGGATCAGCAAGGAGGTGCGGGTCAACCGGCACGTCGAGGCGGCGCGGTACTGGGAAGGCTTCGGCCGCGAGTTTGCCGTCATCGTCGCCGATCACTACCGCCAGGCCTACGAGGCGGCATCGGGTGATCAGGCGGCCGAGCTCCGAACCAGCGCCCGCGATGCGCTGCTCGCCGCGTCCGACCGGGCCGCCGATCTCCACTCCTACGAGCAGGCGATCTCGCTCGCCGAGCAGGCACTCGAGGCCACCGACACCGATGCCGAACGAGCACCGATCTGGGAGCGGATCGGCGCTGCGGCCGCCATCGCCGCCGAGTACGCGCGTGCGATCGAGTCGGTCCAGCAAGCGATCGATCACTATCGCGCTGTCGGCGACGAGACCGATCTCAATCGCGCCGTTCGACTGCTGGGACATGTCTTCAACGAAGCCCAGCAACCCCAGCGCGCCGCCGACCTGCTCGAACCGTTCCTGCTGGCTGCCGATCTGATGTCGGATCCGAACCTGGCCATCGCCAAGTCCGACCTGGCACGAGCCCAGATGCTCTCCCAAGGTGACAGCGAGCCGATCGCAGCAGGCGCCGATGAAGCGCTGGCCGCGCTCGAGACCTTCGAGCTCACCGACCACATCGCCAACGCCATGATCACCCGGGGAACCGTCCTGGGTGGCGCTCTGCAACGCCCCCGCCAGGGCATCGCGCTCATCAAGGGTGGGCTGGAAATCTCGGATGCCGAGGGCCATGCGTCCACCTCGATCCGCGGCCGCATCAACCTGAGCTTTGTCGCATCGGTCGACGATCCCGCTGTCGGGTTCGAAGCGACCAAGGAGGCATACGAGATCGCCCGCCGCACCGGCCAGCGCGGCATGACGCTGTTCCTCAACCACCTGGTTGCCGGTTGGCACAACTTCCGCGGAGAGCTGGACGAGGCCGATGCGGTGACTGGCGATCCGATCCTTGAAGGCGCTCCGGGGGTGAACCTCGGTTCGAGCCTGGCCCAGCAGGGCCGAACCGCCGATCTCCGGGGCGATCGTGCCGGTGCTGCCGCCTTGTACGAGGAAGCCAAGGAAGCGTTCGTCGGTGTTGAAGACACTCAGTCGCTCGAGTTTCTCGCCGAGTTCTCCGCCTCCCGTCATCAATACGAGGGGCGATTCGGCGAGGCCTATCAGGAGTCGATGGACAACGCCCGCAAATCGGTGCGCCCGGTCGTCTACACCTCCGGCGACGCCTTCTTCACGGCGTTGCTCACCGGGACTCGGGAGTGGCTGGCCGAGCTCGGGGACGTTTACCGCGAGGCGGGTGTGATGGCACACCAACAAACCGAGGTCGCCGAATTGATGCTTGCGTTGGTGGACGATCCGTCATTGGTTGCGCTGCGGTCGGTCGAGGTGGTGCTGGCTCGATTCGACGAGCAAGTCCTGGCGTTGCCCGCCACGTATATTGCAGCCGGCCTTGCCCGGTACGGGCCGGAGTCGGAGCGGGAGCGGCTCGATGCCGACTTCCGCGCTCGTGCTGACAAATACGGGTTCCAGGGGATCGTCGATCTGTACGAAGGGCTGCTGGACGCCTAGCTTCGCTCGGTAGCCTGCGCTAGACCGACGTCGCTGTCACCGAGGACTTCGTTGTGGCCGATGCCGAGCGTTTTGATCCAGCGCTGCTGACCGCTGGTCAGGGCGATGAAGAACCCGAGCTCGACCAGTTCGGGCTCGGTGAAGTGCTGGTGCAGGTCGGCCCAGAGGCCGTCGTCCGCGACGTCGGAGTTCCAAAGAACGGCGCTCGTGTAACGGAGTGCGACCTTCTCCCGCTCCGAATAGCGACCCGAGGTCTCAAACTTGAGCAGATCGGTGTAGTCGGCTTCCTCGAGGCCTTGCCGTCCAGCCTGGACGGACCGCTGCGCCCCTCAGTAGTCGCACTCGATCGACTGTGAGACGTAGACCCGGCACAGCTCCTTCAGCTGATGGTCGACGACCCCGTCGAGGAATGTGGTTCGCCACGCCTGGGTGAAGGCATGCAGCACCGCCGGGACATGGGCCCTGATGGCCTGGCTCTCCGGGCGCGGCGTCGAATGCGTGTGCCCGTACTCGACGATTCCCGATCGGCCGGATCGATGTCGTCGAGGTCGGGGTAGCTGATGTTTGGCATAGGACCTCCTGGGCTGAATATACGCCGGTCGGGGACGAGGGCACTATCCGTCGACCGTGCCCACCCACACCATGGACGGAGCAGCGGGCAGCACGGCGTCATGAGCGCGGCCGTAGATCAGGATCCGCTGGTCGTCGACGACCGTGGCCGGTGGCCAGGGAATACGCGGGTCCCATCCTGCGGGGCCGGGAAGCTCGTCGAGATGACCCCACCTGACGCCGTCCCTCGACACCCACACCGCACCGTTCCCGCTCCACGACCCAACCGCTACCCATCCCAGTCCGCCGGCGTCGATGATCTCGGGAGACACGACACCGCCACCCTGGCCCCAGGGTGCCGCGATCGGTGCGATCGATTCCCACACCTGGCCGTCGGTTGAGGTCCATGCCTGGCCACCGCTGCCCGGCGTTGCCGCCGCCACGAAGCGCCCGTCGTATTCCATGGCAGCAGCGATGGTGGAGGCGGGCAGCGTCACTCCCGAATCGGTCGGCCACACCTCGATGGTGTCGAATCTTGTGATGAAGTTGGGCCAGGCCTCGGTCATCGCCGGCCGGTAGTCGAAGCCCGACTCTGCCTGGTACCAGGCCCCGCCGCGCGTGCTGAGGAAGACCGGGGTGCCGTCTGCGAGATACCCGGCGTCGAGCTGACCGCCCCGGGTCAGGCTGCCAACCGGGATGTGGACCGCCAGCTCGCCCCATGCCGCACCGTCCCAGACAAACGCCTGAAGCTCGTCGGTCCGCGGTGCGCCGCTCTCGGTATACGGTCGACCGAATACGACCAACTGGCTGCCGTCGACGGTGAGGAGCTGTGCGGTAAACGCTTCCTGTCCGCCCGGTTGCTCCGTGAGCGGGGTCCATTCGATGCCATCGACCGACGTCGCCACGAGGCCGGGCTCGGCGATCCCGCGGTACTCGGGCCGATGCGAAAGGGACGGATACAGCAGCGCCGCATACCCGCCCCCAAACGAGCCGACATGGGTGACCATGAAGTCGAGGTCATACATCTGCCACGTCATGCGACCAAGGCTGCTCAGGGTGCTGATGGTCTCGGGCTCGGGGAGTGCTTCGACCTCGATGGTGGTGGTCGTTGCAGTGGTCGTAGGCGGCTGGGTCGTGGGCGGCGGCGTTGTTGTGGGGGGTTCGGTGGTCTCGGCCCCGACCGCGGTGCATGAGGCGGCTCCGAGCAGGAAGGCCGCCGCGGTGACGAGTTGCCGCAACACCCCGACGACGTTAGGCCGGTCGCGCCGGGCTCTGTGACGAGTGACGACTTGTGCGAAGATGCTTCGATGCCAATCGCCATCCAGGACACTTACCCGGAGCCGGCGGCGCACTGCTACGGATGCGGACGACTCAACGAGTTCGGATACCAGATCAAGACGAGGGCCGATCGTGACGTCACCGTCACCGAGTTCGTGCCCGCTTCGTACCACACTGCATTTATCGACTCCACATACGGTGGGTTGATCGCTTCAATCATCGATTGTCACTCCACCGGCTCGGCGGCGATCTTCGCCATGCACGCTGATGGAGAGGAAATCGGCTCCGATCCATCACCGCGATTCGTCACCGCCCATCTCGAAGTCGACTACCTCGCTCCGACACCACTCCTCCCAATGCGACTCGTTGGCAGCGCGCTCGAGATCAAGGAGCGCAAGGTGATCGTCGGGACCGAGCTCCTGGTCGAAGGCGAGGTAACCGCCAAGGGCTCGGCGGTCCTGGTGAGGATCGACCAGGACTAGCAAGCGGAGAATCGGCTTTCGCTGCAACGGTTGGGGCAGGTTGACCCCACATTGTGCTCCGTGGCACTGAACCAGCCGCTTTGAAACTGGGCGTGGCCCGAGGGGGGATTTGTCCCAAGCTGCCCGACACGGCGTCGGTGTCGCTATCTGTCATCGGCGATACGATTCCGCCAAATACAGGTGTCCGTCGGATGGGAGCTCCACTTCTCCCGTCCTCCCCCGGCGGAACTCGGGGGGTTGGTGGTGATGCCGGCTTCCCGAGAAAGCGACCGCCCCGCACGGTGTCCCCCCTTCCGTGCGGGGCGGTTTCATGTCTGACGAACCCCGGCCGATACTGTTGCGGTAAACCTTTCTGCGCCCCGAGGCGTGTAACCCAGTAGCAAGCATGACCGCACAGCCAAGATCCCGGTCGGCCAGCAGGGACCTGAGCACCGGCACCGAGGCGGTGCCGATCAGAGCCGTTGCTTCGTTCGAGCAGTTTTACGAACGTGAGCTGCGCTCGGTGATCGGCCTTGCCTATGCGCTGTCGGGGAGCCGCTCGGCGGCGGAGGACCTGGCACAGGATGCCTTCGTGGCTGCGCACAAGAACTGGGGAAAGATCTCGCAATACGACAAACCGGAGGCCTGGGTACGCCGGGTCGTGGCGAACTTGTCGGTATCGCGGTTCCGCAAGAGCATCAGCGAAGCCAAGGCGGTGGCCAGGATGAATCGCAACCAACATGTGCTGCCGGAGCTCCCGGGCGAGGCCGACGAGTTCTGGGCCGCAGTGCGATCCCTGCCAAAGCGTCAGGCCCAGTCGATCGCCCTCCACTATCTGGAGGACCGGCCCGTGGCCGAGATCGCCGAGATCCTCCAGTGCAGCCCAAGCACCGTGAAAGTTCATCTGCACAAGGGAAGAGCCGGGCTCGCTTCGCGACTCGGCCTCGATGGGGAGGCAGCATCATGACCATGCTCGATGACCGTGCCCGCGATGCCGTCGATGCGATTGGCCACAGCGTTGCCGACTACCGGCCACCCGCCGCAGGCTTTGCCGCGGCGCAGCGTCGTCACGCGATGTGGGCCGGAGCCGGATGGGCCTTCGCTGGAAGCGCCGCGGCGGCCGCGGTAGTGGTCGCGGCCATATTCACCCCCTCACCCGATCCGGAGGTGGCGACCACCCTCCCGGAGTCGACCGTCGTCACCACCGAGGCACCGATCACGGAGACAACGGTCAAGCCTTCACCGGAGCCGGAGGCGCTGCCCCCACCGGTTACCGAACCGACAACGACCGAGGCTCCGGCGACGACCGAGGCCCCCACGACGACGCTTGACGCAACGCCGCCCGGGCTGACCATCACGTCGCCGGCCGATGGGGCCCACGTTGAGGAGAATGTCGTGACCTTCTCGGGGGAGACCGAACCCGGTGCCACGGTGATCGCGGGTGGCAAGTGGGACGCGGGGTTGACCGAGGAGGGGCACTGGTCGATCCAGCTCGTGCTTTCGGCCGGTGCCAACGGAGCGAGTTTCGTTGCCACCGATGCCGCCGGGAACGAGACCTCGGCGCGGATCACCGTCCACTACGATCCGCCGGCGCCGCCGACGACGGAGCCACCGAGCGAGGGTGTCGAGTTCACCGCAAAGGCCACCTATGGATCGTGCGAGCTCGACCCTCCGTACGACATCTACTACGGCACCGCCGACCCCGAGACCAAGGTGACGATCAGCTCCGAGTACGGCTCGGGCACGGTGTACGCCAACGGTGAAGGCAACTGGTCCAAACAGGTGTTCTTCCCGGAGGCACCCTATGGGAAGACGTTCGTGGTCACGGTGAAGGATCACACCGGAAAGAAGAAGTCCTTCGAATTCGTCTCCTGGGCCGGGGCATAAACCCAACCGCTACCAGCCCAGGGCTCGTAACGGTTATATGACGCTGCCGGCCCACAGAATCGTTGATCGCTACCAGCCCAGGGCTCGTAGCGGTGTATATGACGCTGCCGGCCCAGGGCTGGTGTGCGTTAGGCGTCGACGCCGAAGAGCTGATCGAGGGCATCCACCAGCTGGGCACCGGTGAGGCCGCCCCGCTGCACGTGGACGAGGGTTCCCTCGGCGTCATAGAACGCGGTCATCGGGGAGCCCCGCATCCCAAATGTGCCGGTGCTGAGCCCGCTCCCATTGCCCCCGCCGATGTCCACGGCGAGCGGCCACTCCCCGGCGATGCCCCACTTCTCGGCGTCGCCGAGGCCGGCGCCTCGGTCCTGGGTGTTGATGCCGACGAAGTGCACTTCGTCTACGACCTGGCGCGACACCGCCAGAAACTCGGGAACCTCTTCTTCGCAAACCTCGCACCATGAAGCAAAAAAGGCCGCAACGGTTGGCTTGCCCCGGAAATCGGCGAGGGCCACCCGGCCTTCGCCGTCCAGCTGGGGCAGGTCCCAGGCCTCTGCGGAGGTATCACCGACGGCCGGCGCCGGCCACAGCAGCACGAGGGCGACCACGAAGGCGCCCAGCACCGATGCTGCGATCGCAACGTTGCGTACCGTCGCACCACGAGCCTGACGCCTGCGCTCCTCATCGCGCTGGCGCTGCTTTTGCTCGAGCGCCTGAGCCTTGCTGACACGGGCCATCCCTTGTCGAACCCCGCATGCCCCAGAGAATTCCCGTGGAGATCCCTGAGGCCACCCCGGAGTACTCAGGGTGATCCCAGGGACATACCCAATGTTCGAAGGACGCTCTTGTCCCCACAATCGCAGAGGCACGTTTCACCACGCCATTGCCAAAGCCATTGCCAAGCACAGGAGGCATCTGATGACCACGAGAGTATTCGAATGGGTCAACCGGCACGCGGGGCTCGTTATCGCCGCTGTCGTGCTCACCGCGCTGGCGCTTGGCGTCGCCGCACCGATGGTTGCCAACAGCGACGAGCCGGATTTCGACCCGTCCGGCGAGGTCTTCGATCTCTACGACCGTTCCGGTGAAACGCTGAATAGTGAGTCGACAATCGAGTCTGCGGCGTTCATCGTCGAGGCCGTAGACGGCGGAGACGTGCTGACTGCCGATGCGTTTCGCGAGTGGCAGCAGGCCTCAGACCGAATTCGCACCGATCCTGGCCACGCCGCGCATCTCGTTACCGAGTTTGACCCCGACCTTGGATCCGAGGTCCCCGGCGTCCTGTCGATCGTCGACCTCGTCTCGGAGCAGATCCCGGGAGGGCTTGCTGTCGCCACCGATGCCGACGTCAAGGCGGCGCTGTCGGCGATTCTCGACCCTGCCTCGCCGACGAGCGATATGCGATTCACCCTGTCCGAGCAGGCGACCAACGACGGCGGGGCGTGGACTGCGCCGGCGTTCATCTCCCGGGTCACCTACGACTTCGACACGTTCGACGCCTACATCGACTCCGAGCTCTGGCTCCGTGAGGTGCAGGCCGACTTCCGCGACGGTGCGACGTACACCAGCTCGATCGGGCTGGCGATCGACTTCGATCAGACTTTCGACGAGGCGATCCAGGCCTCGGCGCCATTCATCTTCCTCGCGGTCGCCCTTATCGTGCTGTTGGTCGCAGCAGTGCACCGGTCGTATTGGTCGGCCGTTCTCGTCGCCGGCGGCCTCGGCCTGACCATGCTCGCCTACAACGGCGTGGCAGGGTTGATCGGACTCAAGATGGGATCGCTGTTGCTGGCCTTCATGGTCCCGATCGCGATGATCAGCTTCGGAGTCGACTTCTTCATCCACGGATCGGGCCGGGTCCGAGAGATGCAGGTGGAGCACGGGATGAGTCGCCGCCAGGCCTATCCAGCGGGAATGAAGGCGGTGTTCCTTGCGATGCTGCTGGCCGTGTCATCGTCGGTGGCCGCGTTCCTCTCCAATGCCAGCTCAGGCACCGAGGCCATCATCCAATTCGGCGTCGGTGCGGCGATCGCACTGGTGCTTGCCTATGTGATACTCGGGCTGTTGGGGCCGCGGGCGCTGGTCGGAATCGAGTCGACGGTCGGCGCCAATCCCATCAAGGGGCGCAGCAAGTTCATATACGGGCTGGCGATCCTTCCGGTGGCCATCGTCGGCGGGCTCGCCGTCGCACTGGCGGCGGTGATGCCCCAGATCGGAGCGGCTGCGGTCGCCGTAGTCATCGTGCTGTTTGTTGGGGTGCCGATGCTGCTGACCCGGCGGCGCAACCGCGGCGCGGTTGCCAAGGGCCGCCCGGTCAGTGACAAGGTCGCGGGCGCCGGCCACGGTCTGAAATCAGCCGGTGGCGTGGTTCACGGGCTCGCGGCGAGGCGTTGGATCACGATTCCTGTGATCATCGCGCTCGGCGGCGTCGGCCTGTTCGCGGCGCTTCAAGTGGAGTCCGGCTTCGAACTCCGCGACTTCCTCTCCGGCAACACGAGCGTCGTTCAGTCCATCGATCGATACCGGGAGCACTTCCCCTCGGACGGGGAGGGAAGCAGCCTCGTCTACGTGGAGGGCGACCTCACCCACCCTGCGACCCTGGTTTCCCTCGATGATGCCGTCGATCGCCTTGACCGGAGTAACGCCGACTTCGGGCGCCGGCCGGGTGGAGCGCTCATCGTCGCTCCATACGCCACCGAGGTAGTGCGCATGACCATGGCCTCACCAACTGCGATCGATGCGATTACCGCCGGCGGCATCGAGATCACGGACACAGACGGAAACGGATTGCCGGATAGCCCGAACCAGGTCGTCGCGATCTACGACTACGTCACGGCCAACGGCGTCCCAACACCGGATGGAGCCGTTGCCTACCAAGCGGACGAGATCGCCGGCTTCCTGTCCCACGACGGAGGAAGCCACCAGGCGACGGCTCTCGTCGTTCAGATCGGGTCGTTCACCGACGGTGCGGTCATCCGCCCGGCCTGGGAGGCCCTCGAAGACGCCGCGGCATCGCTGCGCCAGGCCGCTCCGAGTATCGATACGGTTGGGGCGACGGGAGACGTGATCACGAACTTCGAGTCACTCGAGGCGTTCAGGGACTCGATGCTGATCTCGCTGCCATTGGCAATCCTGCTGACCCTGGTGATCGCCGGCGCCCTGCTCCGATCGGTGCGCTACGCCGTGGCCTCGGTGATCCCGATCCTGTTCGTGGTGGTCGGGCTGTATGCCTTCATGGCCATCGCCGGGTTCACCATCAACGTGGTCACGGCCACCATTGCCGCCATCGCGGTTGGGGTGGGCATCGACTTCTCCACGCACTTCACGGCGAGGTACCGCGAAGAGCTCGAGAACGAGCCGACCCGTCTCGACGCCCTGCGTCGCGCAGGCGAGGGCACCGGTGGTGCGTTGGTCCTGTCGGCGCTGACCTCGGTGCTCGGCTTCGCCGTGATGGCGCTTGCGCCGACGCCGATCTTTGCGACCTTCGGTCTCCTCACCGTGGTGATGATCGCGCTGGCGTTGGTCGCCGCCCTTGCGGTCCTCCCCAGCGTGTTGCTGCTGGTAACCAAGGCCCCGCAGCCCGCGGCGTCGCCGACAGCCGAGGAGCGAGAGCTCATCACCGTGGGCTGACCAGGAGAAAGCGGTAGAGGGGGCTCGTTCAGCCCCCTCTACCGCCAAGGTCCGGCCAGCATTCGGCGGGGCCGGCAACAGCCAGGATTGAGGCCGGGACCTGGGCCTGGCAACCGTGGGGGTTGATACGTGTGGGCCTCCGTCGAGGGAGGCCCACACGTTCGCCGGGTAGTCTTCCCCCAATGTCGAGCCGACGACTGGTTGATGCCAACGGGATCCAGCTTGCCGTGACCGGGGCCGGTGACGGCCCGCCGGTGGTGCTCGTCCACGGCTTCCCCGAGATCGCCTACTCATGGCGGCGCCAAATTCCCGCCCTTGCCGATGCGGGTCTCCGGGCCATCGCCTACGACCAGCGCGGCTACGGCGGATCCTCCAAGCCGGAGGCGATCGACCAGTACGGGCTCATCACGCTGGTCGACGATCTCATCGGGCTGCTCGACGCCGAGGGCATCGATCAGGCCGCCCTGGTCGGCCACGACTGGGGCAGCATCGTGGTGTGGAGCGCCGCGTTGATGTTCCCGGATCGGGTGTCGAAAGTGGTCAGCCTGAACGTGCCCTACCGCGGATGGTGCGCCGGGTTTTCTTCCACCGAATTCATGCAGCAGGATGAGACTCTCCGCGAGCGGTTCAGTTATGTCCTGTACTTTCAGGAGGTGGGCAGAGCCGAGAAGGCCTTCGCCCGCTCCCCGTCGGACTGGCTGAAGCGGTCCTTTCTCGGGGTGACCGCCGACACCGATTTCCAAACCGCCGACGAATTCGCGGTGTACGTCGATGCTTTCACCGACGGGGGAATAGCCGGACCGATCAACTACTACCGCAACATCGACGCCAACCTCGAAGCGACCGCCCACCTCAAGGACGCCGCGGTGACCCAGCCGGCCTTGATGGTCACCACCGACTACGACCCGATCCTGCCGGCGAGCCTTGCCGAAGGCATGGACCGCTGGGTGCCGGATCTCCAGGTGGCGCAGGTGGAGGGCAGCGGCCACTGGACCCAGCAGGAACAGCCGGACCGGGTCAACGAGATCCTGACAAAGTTCCTGGCAGTCTGACGCCGCACGCTGGGCTCCTGATACCCTGCCGATCATGGAAGAAGAACGGATTGCGGTATTCCTCGACTACGAGAACCTGGCGATTGGGGCCAGAGATGATCTCGGCGTCGAATTCCAGTTCAAACCGATCGCCGACGCCCTCGCAGAACGCGGCAGGGTGGTGGTGCGCCGGGCCTACGCCGACTGGACCCACTTCGACAAGGATCGACAGATGCTCACCCTCGGCCAGGTCGAGCTGATCGAGATTCCCCAGCGCAAGGGAACCGTGCGCAAGAACGCCGCCGACATCAAGATGGCGGTCGACGCCGTTGAGCTCGCCTTCGAGCGCGGCTACGTGACGTCGTTTGCGATCTGTACCGGCGACTCGGACTTCACGCCCCTCGTGCACAAGCTGCGCGAGCTCAACCGCACCGTGATCGGGATCGGACTCAAGGCATCGACCTCGGCGCTTCTGCCGGCGGCATGCGACGAGTTCCTGTTCTATGAGAATCTGGCAGGAGTTGACGAACCCGACCGCAAACCCGCTGCACAGCCGGAACGAAAACCCACAACAGACACCAAGGCGCCCGAGACCGTCATCGTCCCCACCCTCACCGGGCTCAACCGGGCAGGCGGCCCCGTGCGGGCGTCCGGGATCAAGCGGGCGTTGCTGCGCAAGGATCCGACCTTCACCGAAGGCGACTATGGCTTCCGAGGTTTCCTCGAGCTGCTCCACCACCTGGAGGAGAAGGGTGTGGTGTTACTCGACGACGACGGGGCGGTCGGCGATCCCATCGTCACCTTTCCCGAGCAGGGGAGAGGCGAGGACTCTGCGTTCGCGTTGCTCCACGACCTGGTGGTCGAGCTTGGCAAGGAAGGCGATGCGGTCCACCTGTCGGGGCTCAAGGATGAGATGCGCAAACGCGACGGTGGGTTCTCCGAGAAACCTCTCGGGTATTCGGGGTTCCTTCAGTTTGTCAAAGCCGCCGACGCCCGCGGCTATGTCGACTACGAGTGGTCGGATGACGCCGACGGGTACGTGCTGACCGCGTCTTAGCGCTCCTCGGCGCACTTGACAGACTGACTTGACAGATATATCCGTGTGCGATATAACTGTGGTCGACACACCGTGGCCACGGTTGTCTCTGTAAAGGAGATCGCACTGTGACGGAAGCCGAGAAGGAACCCAGCGACCTACTGCCGCTGCCACCCGCTCAGCTGCACATCCTGCTTGCCCTCGCCGACGGCGAGAAGCATGGCTACGCAGTGATGAGCGAAGTCGAGCGGATGACCGACGGCGAGGTCTCGATGGGTCCGGGCACCCTGTACGGGGCGATCAAACGCATGTTGAACGCTGACCTGATCGAGGAATCCGACGATCGGCCCGACCCCGAGCTCGACGATGAGCGGCGTCGCTACTACCGGGTCTCCGGCTTCGGCGCTCGCGTGCTCACTGCCGAGCTCGCCAGGCTCGAACAGCTGGTGCGCGCAGCCGAAGCCAAGAAGGTGGCCTCGCGGCTGCAACCCGGCTGGGAGGGCGCACCATGATGCGCTCGGACCGCTTGTATCGCGCAATGTTGCTCGTCTACCCCGAGGAGCATCGCCGCAGGTACGGCGATCCAATGGCGCAGCTGTTCCGTGATCGATTGCGTCGCGATGGCGGCGGCATCGGTACAGCTAGGGTGTGGGTCCACGCCGGATTCGATCTGGCCGGCTCAGCGTTCAGGGAACGATTGGAGACAGCCATGAACGTGCAGACCTGGACCAACCGCTGGTGGGAAGCCACCGTGATTCTCTACGGCGTGACTCAGGCCGTGATGGGCGTGGTGATCGTCGGAAACGATCATCCCGATTGGGCGATCGCACTGGGGTTCTTACCCGCGGTGCTGCTCCTCGGTGGGCTTGCCCTAAGGGCGTCCCGTCGCGCAGTGGCCAGCACGATGATCATCGTCGGCAGCCTGATCCCTGCGATTGCCTTTTGGATGATCTATCCGTTCGTACTCGGCGCAATCGTCATCATTGGTGGCTTGTCGAGCGGCAAAATTGGTCGCACCCGGGCGCCGGAACCGGCTTCCGCGTAGGCCGCGCCCCGACGCATCCTCGTTCGCGGTAGGTTCACCCAGCGACGACCATCGCGAACGAGGAGGTCCCGGTGTCCGCAGATGACAACAGAGCACTAGTCGAGCGCTACATCCAGGAGATCTGGGTTGAGCGAAACCCGGACGCGATCTCGCGGTTCACCGCTCCCGACTATCAGCGCCACATGTCTCCGCGGGAAGCGGCGCTTGACGCTGAGAGCCAGATCGAGCGGATCAGAGGCTTTGGTACCGCGTTCCCGGACATCGCCGTCGTGGTCGACGATGTCATTGCCGACGACCATGGCGCGTCGTTTCGCGCCACGCTGCAAGGAACCCACCTCGGCGACTTCGCCGGCATACCGGCGACGGGTCGATCGATAGAGGTGCAGCTCGTCGATTTCATGCAGATCGAAGACGGCAAGATCGTCGGGCAGTGGGGCGGCCCGGACATGCGGGACATGGTGCAGCAGCTCGGCGCAACGCTGAGCCTCGGCGAGTGATCAGCCCGGCTTGCTGTGACGATCACCAACCCGGACCGCGTCCTCTTCCCCGATAGCGGGCTCACCAAGGCGGACGTTGCCGACTACTACGAGGCCGCCGCCGATCGGATGCTGCCGCATCTGGAGGGGCGACCCCTCACCGTGGAGCGCTTCCCCAAGGGAATCGACGGCCAGGGGTTCATGCAGAAGAACCGGCCAAGCCATGCACCCGAGTCGGTCGGGTCGGTAACGCTCGACAAGAAGGACGGTGTCACCACCTACCCGGTGGTGAACGACCGCGATGGTCTGCTGTTCTTTGCCAACCTGTCCGCGATCACCTTCCATGTCCCCACCGTCACCGTCGAGGATGGGCTGCACCCCGATTGGGTGATCTGGGACCTCGACCCTCCCGAGGGCGCCGACGAGGCGGTCGTTGCCGCGGCCGAAACGATGCGTGGCTTTCTCGGGGACCTCGGGATCCCGACGCTGCCAATGGCGACGGGTTCGAAGGGCTTCCATCTCCGCACGCCCATCGAACGCGACCTCGACGCCAGGCGGGTCGACCGTCTGGCCAGGGGCGGCGCAATGCTGGCCGTTGCCGCCCACCCCGATCAGTTGACCACCGCGTTCAAGAAGGCCGATCGAGACGGAAGGGTCTTCGTGGACTGGCTGCGCAACATGCCGCGGGCGACGTCGGTGGTGCCCTACTCCCTCCGGCCCAAGAAGGGAGCACCGGTCGCTGCACCGCTTGATTGGGGCGAGCTTGCACCCATCGGCCCAACCGGGGTGACCCTGGAGACCATCGAGGCCCGCTTGCATGAAGCGGATCCGTGGGATGACACCCAGCCGCTCGATCTGGAGCCGATCGCGGCCAGGGTCGACGCCGCCCTCGAAGAAGCCGGGATCGAGTTCGAGCCGTTCGACCGATTCAGGGGCTGATCGTGCTGCTCTCCCGGATCGTCGAGGCATCCGACGAGGTGCGGTCCACGCGGGCTCGATCCAGGAAGATTGCGATCCTGGCCGACCTGCTCCGCGGCACCTCGCCAGCAGACGCGCCGATCGCGGTGGCCTACCTGTCTGGGCAGCCGTTGCAGGACCGGCTCGGGGCCGGATACGCCGCGGTCTTTGCAATCGACGAGCCGGCTGCCGACGCAGCCACCCTGAACATCGCAGAGGTCGACGACACCCTGGGGCGCGTGGCAAAGACCAGTGGCGCAGGGTCGAAAGCAGCAAAGGCGGAGCTGCTTGGCTCGATGTTTGCGCGAGCAACAAATGCCGAGCAGGACTTTCTCCGCGGACTCATCCTGCGCAACCTGCGCCAGGGGGCATTGGAGGGGGTGATGGCAGACGCCGTGGCTGCGGCCATCGACGCCGATGCCGACTCCGTTCGGCGGGCGGCGATGCTGGCGGGGAGCCTCACCACCGTCGCCACCGATGCGCTGGTCAGCGGTCCGTCGGTGTTGGACCGGTATCGCCTGACCGTGTTCACGCCCTTGCAGCCGATGCTGGCCAAGACCGCAGAATCCGCCGAGGCGGCCATCGAGGCGCTTGGCCGGTCGGCCGTCGAGTGGAAGCTCGACGGTCTGCGCATCCAGGTGCACCGCGATGGCGACCGGGTCGCGGTGTTCACCAGGAACCTCAACGATCTCACCGCAAGGGTGCCCGAGATCGTGGCCAAGGCCCGGGAGCTGCCGTTGGACACGGTCATCCTGGACGGCGAGGCCTTGCTCGTCGGCCCCGACGGCACGCCGGAGTCATTTCAGGACTCGATGAGCCGCTTCGGAAGCCAAGACGAGTCGGAGGTGCTCACCCCGTTCTACTTCGACATCCTCCATCTCGATGGTGTTGATCTCATCGACCGGCCCACCCTGAAGCGGCGGGAGGCACTCGAGTCGGTGATCCCTCCCGAACAGAGGATCTCTGCGATCGTGACCAACGATGGGACGACGGCCGCCGCCTTCTATGACGAGGCGATTAGGGCATTCCACGAGGGCGTCGTCATCAAGGAGGCCGACGCCCCGTATGAGGCGGGTCGCCGGGGCGGGTCATGGGTGAAGGTGAAGCCGGCGCATTCGCTCGATCTGGTGATCCTGGCCGCAGAGTGGGGCTCGGGGCGGCGCAAAGGGTGGCTGTCGAACCTGCATCTGGGGGCAAGGGATCCCGATG
>Ga0255056_10000158_pt1 | contig 17946 bp, 19 predicted proteins | sample Cases_109_1_MG_FD_183639 | JGI IMG/M metagenome (GOLD analysis project Ga0255056, IMG submission 183639) | Seawater microbial communities from Amundsen Gulf, Northwest Territories, Canada - Cases_109_1 | ecosystem: Environmental > Aquatic > Marine > Gulf | place: Canada: Northwest Territories... | reverse complement strand
CCGAGGTGATGTTCGACACTCAGGGCAAGAAACGCCTCCTCCTGGCCTGGGCACCCCTCGAAAGAGCCTGATCGAGTTTGCCGCCCCCATCGAAGAGGCCAATCGGGGTTATGTGCGTCTACTCGGCTAGAACGGCCATATTTTGGGGAGGCTGAGAAGCACAATCGTCGTCCCGATAAACATCACCGTGGCGATGATCACAGCGAGCAAACCGTTTCGGCTGTTGTTCAGCTTGGAGCTGACACCCACGAAAAAGAGCACCAGGGCAAACGCCACGACGGTGAGCACATAGTCGTCTGAGTTCTGGTTGGCTTGCCCGGCCGCGGCGGCGAAGTCGTCAGCTTCCTGCTGGAGGCGCTGGGCCTCGAGGCCGTCGGCGAGCACATACTCCTCCATTGCAAAGGGTGTCGGGGGAGCCGTTTCCTGATCTCCTGAGAATGCGACCAGCCACGCCTCCATTGCAGGCGCGAACTCAGGTCTCATCCTTTCAAAAAGAAATCCCGACAATGTGCCATCGGTTGGCTCGTAGAGGTCACCCGGCGCGAAGCTGATCAATTCGTCGCGTCTATCGGAATTGAAGGCGTCGAGCCAAGACATGTAGACGGCGACGTCGATACCAGCCAGCTGACCTGCTCGAGTGTCGAAACGGGTCGACTCGGTGCGCGCCGCTCCGGCCCTGCTGAAATTGGTGGCTTGCTCACCGCTCCATTTGGCACTTTCGAATGCTGCCCAAGCGGTGAAAATCGCAGCCAAGGCCAAGACAAGTGTCGCTACCAACTCGACACGATCCGAGGTTCCGAACAGCTTTTTCTGTTTCTCTTCTTTGGCCATGGCTTCGAGAAGTTAGTCGACTTCAGGCTGTCTCGACACCTGAAACCAACTCGTTCCAGCTGGTGACGAACTTGTCGACCCCTTCGTCTTCGAGAGTTTGCACCACGTCGTCGTAGTCGACGCCGACTGCGCCAAGCTGATCGAGATTGTTGCGAGCTTCTTCGATGTCGAGGTCACTGAGCTGTGATGGATTGGGGTTGCCATGATCCTGGTAGGCCTCGATTGTCGCCAGTGGCATGGTGTTGATGCTGTTTGGAGCCACCAGGTCTTCGACATATAGAAGATCCCGGTACTCCGGGTTCTTGGTGGATGTCGAGGCCCACAGTGGTTTCTGAGAACGTGCTCCATTCACTGCGAGCCCCCCGTACCTCGACGATCCAAACTCGTTGATGAACTCGCCGTATGCGACTCGAGCGTTGGCCACCGCGGTCACACCTTTCAGGGCCTGGGCGCGTGTCGACCCAAGTTCGTCCAGTCTCCGGTCGACCTCGCTGTCGAATCGGGAGACGAAGAACGATGCAACGGACGCGACTGATGACAGGTCGCCACCGATCTCCTGGAAATGCTCCAACCCTGAGAGATAGGCATCAATGACTTCGAGATATCGCTGGAGCGAAAAGATCAAAGTCACGTTGACCGAAATGCCCTCGCCGATGAGCTGACGGATTGCGGGAATGCCTTCAGGTGTCGCTGGAACTTTGACGAGGAGGTTGGGGCGGCTGATTTGCTTGACCCAATCTCTGGCTTCGCCAACCGTGGCATCGGTGTCTGAGGCCAGGGTCGGAGATACTTCGACCGATACGAATCCATCCCGACCCTGTGTCGAAAGATGAACATCAGCTAGCTCGTCACATGCTCGCGTGATGTCGGACGCCATGAGGCTCTTCACGATTTCTTCGGTCGAGGTGCCTCCTGACTTGAGATCCTGGAGGTGTTCGGTGTAGTCGTCAGATCCGACGATCGCGCCGGCGAAGATCGTCGGGTTGGAGGTGACCCCCGTCACTGCGTCGTCTTCGATAAGTCTGGCGAGTTCGCCCGAATCGAGCATGGCTTTGGAGATCTGGTCGGACCAGACGCTGACACCTGAGTTGGCAAGACCGTGAAGGTTCGATTGAGGCACACCTAGAGGCTAGGCCCGCCCCAACCCGAGCGGGTGCAGTTGTGGTCGCTCGGCGACCACAACTGCACCCGCTCACACCATGTTGGATGGGCCCAGGTTGAAGTGATGCTCCTGCGGTCAACTAGCCTTCCCCGTCGTTCATGCCCCGACGAATTCTCATCGCCAAACCCGGTCTCGACGGACACGATCGAGGCGCCAAGGTCATCGCCCGGACGCTTCGTGACGCCGGGTTTGAGGTGATCTACTCCGGTTTGCATCAGACACCCGCCCAAATTGCGGAAACCGCATTGCAGGAGGACGTAGATGCGGTTGGTCTTTCCTCTCTCTCCGGAGCTCACAACACACTTTTCCCCCAGGTAGTCGCCGAGCTTGCAGATCGCGATGCAGCAGACGTTGTCGTCTTTGGCGGCGGGGTGATTCCCGACGCCGACATCGAGGCTCTCCACGACGCTGGGATCTCGACAATCTTTACCCCGGGAACCCCACTTGACGAGATCTCGTCATGGGTCGACACCCACGTCGTGTCCAGGAAAGGAAACAATTGAAGATCCACGAGCATCAGGCCAAACAGCTCATGGCGGCCCGGGGCATCCCGGTGCCGTTGGGTCGGGTGGCCCGTTCGGTCGATGAGGCCGCTGCGGCCGTGCGGCCACTCATCGAAGAATCGGGAAATCCGGTTGTGGTCCTCAAGTCACAAATCCACGCCGGCGGTCGCGGAAAAGGCACTTTCAACGAGCACCCAGACGTGCGCGGTGTCAACGTGATTACCGACGGCATCGAAGGCGGGCCCGGAGCGGCTGAAGCCGCGGTCCGTGAACTGGCACAACAAATGCTTGGCAGCACACTCGTCACCATCCAGACCGGTGAGGAAGGAAAGGTGGTGAACCGGCTTTACGTCGAACAAGGCATAGAAATCGACCGGGAGCTCTATCTTGCCGTTCTCCTCGATCGGGCTACCTCGAGGAACATCGTGATGGCGTCCACTGAAGGTGGAGTTGAGATCGAGAAGGTCGCAGAGGAAACACCCGAAAGGATTCTTCGGGCGGAGATCGATCCGGCGATTGGCCTGGCTTCGTTCCAGGCGAACGAGCTGGCCCATGGTCTCGAACTCGAAGGCGACGCCGCCAAGCACTTCGCCGAATTCGTCAAAGCTCTCACACAATCTGCCACTGATCTGGACACCGACCTGATCGAGATCAACCCGCTGGTTGTCACAAGTGATGGTCTGGTTATGGCCCTCGACGGGAAGATGGCCTTTGACGACAACGCGCTATACCGTCATCCCGACATCGCAGACATGCGCGACGACACCGAGGAGGACTCCGCCGAGTTGGCCGCCAAGAATGCTGGGCTCAACTACATCAAACTCGATGGAACTATCGGATGTCTGGTCAATGGGGCCGGGCTAGCCATGGCCACAATGGACACGATCAAACATGTCGGCGGGGAGCCGGCCAATTTCCTCGATGTCGGCGGTGGTGCAACGGCCGACCAGGTGACCACGGCATTTCAGATCATCACAAAGGATCCCAATGTCAAAGGGATTTTTGTCAATATCTTCGGCGGGATCATGCGTTGTGACATCATCGCAACCGGGATTGTCGAAGCTGTTGAAAGGGTCGGTCTGGAGGTTCCGCTTGTTGTCCGTCTCGAAGGCACGAATGTTGAGTTGGGTCGTCAGATAATCGACGAGTCAGGGCTTGAAGTCGTCAACGCCGACAACCTCCGTGATGGCGCCGAGAAAATTCTCGAGCTGACTACATGAGCGTTCTCGTGGACAAGAACACCAAAGTCCTGGTCCAGGGTCTGGGTAAGACGGGCCAATTTCACACCGACAAGGCCATTGCTTATGGCACCCAGATGGTGGGCGCTGTCCATCCGTCGCGGGCCGGCACCGAGTTCCACTTCGAAGGTGAGACCGATCACTCCGGTGTGTCCGGGCGTGGTGACAATTACGCACTCGATCTGCCGATTTTCGCAACGGTCAAGGATGCGGTTGCCGCCACCGGGGCCAACGCATCTGTCGTCTACGTCCCGCCGCCGTTTGCCGCTGACGCTGTAATGGAGGCTGCGGCCGCCGACCTCGAACTTGTCGTCGCCATCACCGAAGGGATTCCGGTTGCCGACATGATCGAAGCCAAAAGGTACCTCCATGGGAGCGCCACTCGATTGGTCGGACCCAACTGTCCCGGTGTGATCACACCAGGGGAGTGCAAGATCGGGATCATGCCCGGGTACATCCATCAGAGAGGAAAGATCGGCGTCATTTCTCGCTCGGGCACACTCACTTATGAGGCAGTCCACCAATTGACACTTCTTGGGCTTGGTCAGACAACGGCCGTGGGCATCGGAGGCGATCCGGTCAACGGCACCAGTTTTGTCGACTGTCTCCAGATGTTCCAGGACGACGACGAGACCGAAGGTGTTGTCATGATCGGTGAGATTGGCGGTACTGCTGAGGAAGAGGCCGCCGAATTCGTGAAATCGGAGATGAGCAAGCCAGTCGCAGGTTTTATCGCAGGCACAACCGCACCACCGGGGAAGAGGATGGGCCACGCAGGGGCGATTGTCTCTGGAGGCAAAGGAACGGCCGCGGCCAAAATCAAGGCGATGACGGCCGCCGACATCGTCATTGCTGAGACACCCTCTGATATGGGGGAGGCAATGGTTAGTGCTCTCCGCTGAGAACCTTTCCTCAATCGAATCTCAAGGCCGGCGTCTCGCCGAAGCGGCTCGCCGCGATCCCGAACGGATGGTGCCTCAGTATCCCGATTGGACCTTGGGGGACCTGGCCTCGCATACCGCTTCGATCCACGCCCGCACCGTGTTGATCTGCCGCGATGTCCCTCTCGAACGCATTTCTGCACCTCGTCTCCCAAACGGGGTCGATCCGATCGATTGGTGTGAAGAGACTCTCGTCGAGATGATTGAAGCGTTGTCTGCTGCGGATCCAATGACTCCGTCTTGGGCATTTGGCCCCAACCAGGTTCTCGGGTTCTGGGAGACGCGGATGCTGATCGAAACCGGGGTGCATCGTTGGGACGCCGAGCAGGCATTCGGAGACGCTGAACCCCTCGACGTTCATGTAGCCGAGGCCGGGTTGGACGAATATGGCGACCTGTGGCATCGGCCTCTCGGAAAGGTCCAGACCCTGACGGTGGCAGCACTGGACGTTGGACGCTCTTGGACCTACGGCGAAGGCAAGCCGGAAGCCAGCCTCGATGGAGTGGCCTCGGAGATCTATATGAGGCTGAACTCCCGACCGTCGACCGTCGTACTCCCGGATGATTGGGCCGCAGCCGTCGACGCCCAGCCACGCCCGCCCAAGCGTTAGATCCTCCTTGTTGTCATAGCAACGGGTAGTGGAATCCGCTACTTCTTGCTATAGCAACGAGAGCGATGTGGTGACCATCTAACCTTCCCCACATGGGTTGGATCATCTTTCTGGTCGCGTTCGGTCTGCTGATCGCGATTTTCGTAATCATCTACAACGGTTTGATTCGCGACCGCAATCGGGTCGACAACGCCTGGTCGCAGGTCGACGTCCAACTGAAACGGCGGTACGACCTGATCCCCAATCTCGTTGAGACAGTCAAGGGTTACGCAACCCATGAGCAGGAGACCTTTGAGCGGGTCACCGAGGCACGTGGTGGGGCTCAAGCGGCTTCTACGCCCGGCGAGCAAGCCCAGGCTGAGAATTTCCTGACCCAGGCCCTGCGTCAGCTGTTCGCCGTCGCCGAGGATTATCCCGAGCTGAGGGCATCAGAGAACTTCGCCAGCCTCCAAGAGGACCTGGAGGAGACGGAAAATCGGATTGCCGTCAGCCGCCAGATTTACAACGACACCGTCTTGACCTACAACAACAAGGTCCAGCAGATACCGACCAACTTCGTGGCCGCTGCCACTGGGTTCAAGTCGCGCGAGTTCTTTGAGGCGGGCGACGAGGCGGAGGAGGCTCCCGCCGTCGAGTTCTGATGTGAAAACCAGAATCCTGTTGGCAGCCCTCGCCCTAGTGGTGTTGCCCGCTCTGCCGGCCATCGCCAAGTCGTATTGGATGGCAAACGCCGATGTCACCGTCACTGTCAACGATGACGGCTCGCTCGACGTCACCGAGTTACTCACCTACGACTTCTCCGGTGATTTCTCGGGCGCATTCAGGGACATCAATCTCCGGCCGGGGGAGAGCATCGGGGTGGTCTCGGTCGGCGATGAGAACGGTGCCTATGACCGCGGTGGGTGCACGATTCTCGGGTGCTCCTCACCACCCGGAACCTACGGCGTCGAGCAGAACGGGTCGTTCGTTCGAATCGTTTGGCATCACAGCAGCTCAGATACACAGCGGACCTTCAAACTTGTTTATCGGGTCACGGGACTGGCTGTGGTTTATAGCGATGTCGTCGACGTCAATTATCAGGTCTGGGGCGACAGCTGGTCTGTTGGGCTCGACCGACTCAGTGCCAGAACTGTTCTTCCGTCGGGCGCAACCGCTGGCGATGTTCTGGTGTGGGGCCGTCCCTACACCGTCGAGGGTGCGAGCAGTCTCGGTGATGACGGAATCTCTCCTTCCCTAGAAGCCAGACGAATCCCGGCCGAGCAATGGGTCGAGCTGCGGGTTGTTTTTCCAACCGGGCTCTTGACTTCCAATGCCGGCGCCCAGGTGGTCAACGGTGATGGTCTCGAAAGGATTCTTGCTGAGGAGGCCCAATTTGCCCTGGACGCAGAGGAGGCGGCCCGAGCATCCCAGACTGGTCTGATCGCGGGTGGGGCCGTCCTGATCCTCATTGTTCTCGGCCTCGGAGGACTCGTTTACTTCTTCTATGGCAAGGAGCCGAAGGTCGCCTACGACCGTGAGTATGAACAGGAGCCCCCAACTGAGCTCAGCGCGGCTGAGGTGGGTGCCCTACTTTCTCAAGGAGCGGTCACCGAAAAGGAGTTCACCGCAACCCTTTTTGACCTCATCAGAAAGGGCGCGATCGATGCCATGCCGACGCAGGTCGAGCGGAGCACTTGGGGTGGCCTCAAGACCGAAACTATCACCGACCTCGTTCTCTCACTCACTGACAAAGAAACTGGTCTCAGAGACTTCGAGCAATCGGTAATGACTGTCGTGCGACGCGCACTCGAATTGGGACCCCGCCCCCTCCACGAGTTCAAGTCAGCGATTCGGGATGACGCCGCCTCGAATGCCAAGACATATCAGACGTTTCGCGATCGCGTGTTGGGCGCGGTCCGTCGAAGCGGGATGGTCGATGATGCCGGTCACGGAATCGCCTGGCTCGTGAGAATTGGTTTGATCGTCATTCTCATTGTGTCGTTTTTTGTGCTTCCAGATGTTCTGCGGGGAAGACCGGGCGGAGAGACCATTGCCGTGTTGATTCTCTTCGGGATGCTTCTTGGCGCCACCATTCTGTTTGTGGTGCTCAGTTTCCGGCGTGTGCGCACCAAACGCAGCCCGGAGGGTGCGCTGGAATCGGCACGATGGTCGGCCTTCCGCCGATACCTGACCGACTTCTCCCGGCTTGAGGAGGCACCGGCGATCTCGCTCGAACTCTGGGACCGATTCCTTATCTATGCGATCACCTTTGGGGTTGCCGAAGAGGTGTTGGAGCAGGCCCGTCTGCACGCGCCACCCGAGTTGGAGACGAACTCGTCGCTCTACTGGTTCGGTCACTACGGCTATTCCGGCGGTCATACCGAGAACGCCTTCGTAGGCCTTCAGTCAGCATTGTCAGGTGCGTTCACCCCGCCGGGATCCTCAGGAGGTGGCGGTGGCTTCTCTGGAGGCGGTGGAGGTGGCGGCGGTGGCGGCGGGGGTGGGGCCTGGTAACTGTGGCGGTGGAGCCTGATAAAGCCGAGGCCCACCTACCGTTTTGTTCGTCATGAGGAGATTCTTGGTTGGTGCTGCAGTTTCCGCACTCCTGCTCAGCAGCCCATCGCGGGCCTTGGCCGAAGACATGCAACCTCCCGAATACACGGGTGACGAGTTCCAGTCCCTGTACGAATATGCCGTCGCCAACACTCTGCCCAACCTGGATCCCCCAAACGGTCGTTACGAGATCACGGGGAACGAGGAATTGGACGCCCGGATTTGGGATTTGGCCCTTGAGCGGGGATATGTGCTCCGGCCTACCGCCTCTGGAAACCTCGGCAGCGCCGATGGTGTCACCATGCAGCCGCAAGCAGCTCAAGCTTGGCGGGGGCTCAAAACCGAAGCCCGCGCCGCGGGGATGGGCTTCGTCGTCTCATCCGCCTACCGCCCTCCGGCAGCGCAACGCACCCAATTCCTCTCCAAGCTGGAAGGAACATCGGACGCCGCAATCAACGCAGCCCTCACCTGGTGGTCGATACCCGGAACTTCGAAGCATCACGGCGGCTACGCCCTAGATTTTCGATATCGCAGCGGGACCTTCGGGGAATTCCGCTCAACGAAGGACTATGTATGGCTCCAGGACGGGAACTTCGCTATTCCAATGCGACACGGTCTGATTCCGTCGTACCCAGATGACGCCCGGAGTCAAGGTCCAAACCCTGAACCTTGGGAGTTCGTGTGGGTGGGCACTGGGCTGATTCAGTGTGGGCTTCCCCAGTCACTGGTCTCGGTCCCTGGGCCGGCCGCGGCGATCTTGTTCGACATCGGACGGTGTCCCGGAGGAATGGAGCCAGCCGGTGCCCCCACCTGGTTGCCTAGTCTCTAGTAATCCGCCTACCGGCCACAAAAACGTCGGTTACGTCGGCGCCTGTGGCAGAAAAGATGACCTGGGCAACACCTTCGGTTGGGGTAAGACCTGAGGTTCGCGGCGATGACGACGAGACGGTAATGAAGTCCGCATCTGCCCCCACCACAAGGCCCCCGGCGTCGAAACCGAGAGCAGTGGCTCCGTTTGCGGTTGCCGCCTCCAGAAGATGGCGAGGAGCGAAGTCGCCCCGGCGTCCGGTGGCGAGACGATTATGAAGCTCCAAACCCCGGGCCTCCTCAAACGGATCGATGACAGCATTGGAGTCGGAGCCGATGCTGAGTGGTGAACCTGCGGCCTTGACCGCCACTGCCGGGCCAATTCCATCTGCCAGTTCGCGCTCGGTCGTGGCGCAGTAACAGACCCCGGTGCCCGACGCACCCAACAAGTCGATGTCAATGTTGGTGAGGTGGGTCGCATGGATGACTGTGGTGCTCGGTCCCAGCAACCCCACTCGATCCAGCAGACCAACTGGGGTGACTCCTGTGAACTTCAGGCAATCCTGGTTTTCTGCCGGTTGCTCGGAGACATGCATGTGCGTGGGCGCGTCGGGTGCCCGCCCTTCGGCAACGGCTGACAGACCCGCTTCGGGTAGGGCTCTCACTGAATGTGGTGCCAGGCCGATGCGAACATCGGGCTGATCTCTGTAGAACTCGGCGAGACTCCCAGCCCGTTCCAGCCAGGCTTCGACTGTGCCGTCGCTGAATCGCATCTGCACAGGGTTTAGCGGAGTTCCATCCAGATTGGCCGTGAGGTAACCGGAGTCCAAAAGCGCGATTCTGATCCCCACCCGTCTCGCGGCGCGAATGAGGACGTGTCCCATCTCGTTGGGATCGTCGTAAGGGTGGCCACCGGCTTGATGGTGGACATAGTGAAACTCACCCACCGTGGTAAAGCCGGCTCGCACCATCTCGATGTACACGCGGGTGGCGATCTCTTCGTATGACTCGGGAGTGAGGTCGGCAGCGGCCTCGTACATGAATTCGCGCCACAACCAAAAATCACCGCCCTGTCGATGGGTTCGGCCTCGCAGCATCCGGTGGAACGCGTGTGAGTGGGCATTCACCATTCCGGGAAGGGTTACCCCAGTAAGCCGTGACGCAGACGCGCTGTCGGCATCAGGGGTGACAGTGATGAAACGACCATCCTCCACTTCGAGAAGGACATCTCGATCGAGGTCCTCTCCACCGAGCCATGCCAGATCGGCGATCCACCGATCCGTCACGGCTGCAACAGGTAGAACGCCGAGAAGCGGTTTGAGATCTCGTCAAGGCGCTCGAAGGTGGTGAAACCGGCATCGGTGGCGTAATCCTTCGCCGTCTCCTCGCCCCATGCGGTGCCTAGACCAGCTCCGTTGGAGGCCAGGGACTGTGTCATGCAGAAAAGCGTCGAAATCCCATAAAGCAATGCACCACGGTCGGTCAGGTTGTTCTCCAGATGAGAGCTGGCATTGGGTTCCATCATCAGGTACGACCCATCAGGTCGCAATGCCTCCTTGATTCTCGTGAGTCCGGCCATGGGATCGGCAAGGTCGTGGATCACGTCGAAGGTCGTGATCAGGTCGAATCCGGGTTCTGTGGGTATTTCCTCGGCCGTGTACCCATGAAACTCGACATTCGGTATGTCTTCAGACCGACTCCGCGCCACGGAGACCGAGTCTCCCGAAACGTCATAGCCGACGACCTCAGAATTGGGGTATGCCTTGGCCATCAGAATGGCGGCGGTCCCCGACCCGCTGCCGACGTCGGCCACCCGAATCCCATGCTCCAGTCGGTCGGCCATCCCGGAAATGGCCGGCAACCACCTGGAAGTGAGGAACGTATTCTGCGACGGTGCATTTCCCCGGTCGATTCCTCGAATGACCGTCCGCCCGAACTCCTCGAAACCGACACCTCCACCGTGCACAGTGGCACCAGCGACCCCTTCTATTTGGCTCATGATCGATGGCAGCATGTCGAGCCATCCGCCCATGAAGTAGGGGCTGGCATCGTCGGCCAGGAAGAGAGCGTGTTCCGGGGGAAGGGTGAACACCGATGTTGACGGTTCGTATTCGACCACACCGGCTGCTGCCAAGCCGGAAAGGAGTTCCGTCACATATCGCGTGTCGAGTCGTGCACCTTCGGCGATCTCAGAAGCTGTGCCACTCTCGTGTTCGCCCAAGTATGCGCTGAGCCCCGATCGGTCAGCCACGGCCAGGAGGCCCAAAGTCGTGGTGCCGGACAGAATGCTTGTGAACTTCTCCAGGAATGCCTCGATGCGGTCACGGTCCAAGCCGAACTCCTCAATAGTGGGACGATGTATTCAAGTCTCCACCACTGACGATGACGCCTTCTTTGATGGTTGTTGCGACGAGAGTGGTAGCGGGGCGGTAGGGAATATGCGCTGGCGTAGGCGCGTCAATTACAACAAGGTCGGCGGCTGAGCCGGGACTGATCATCCCTCGATCTTCGAGGCCTAGCGACACGGCGCCACCTCTGGTGGCGGACCACAGTGCTTCTTCAACGGTGAGCCCCATTTGGACCACGGCGAGAGAGACGACCAAGCTCATTGTCTCCAAGTAAGAAGTTCCCGGGTTGCAGTCTGTCGCAAGTGCCACGGTGCAGCCGGCATCCCAGAGCATTCTCCCCGAAGGTTGAGGCGTGTTCAGCGTGTAGGCAGCGCCCGGAACCAACACCGCCGGCACACCAGAATCGGTCAAGGAGACTGCATCATCGGGAGTCACATGGTCGAGATGATCCGCCGAGGCGGCTCCGATCTCCGCAGCGAGTGCAGCTCCACCGAGATGACTCAATTGCTCGGCGTGCACACGAGCGGCCATGCCGTGGGCATCGGCCGCGGCGAAGACCTTTCGCGCCTCGTCGACTGAGAAGACATTCTCTTCCACAAATACGTCGCAGTAGTCGGCAAGGTCCGCAGCCGCGGGGAGCATCTCAGTTACGAGGAGGTCGATGTAGTCCTCTCGATCGTTTGTGTATTCGGGAGGGATTGAATGAGCACCAAGGAATGTCGTTTTCACAGTTACGGGAAGCTCATCACCGATCCGTTTTGCCACTCGGAGCAACCGAAGTTCGGTCTCGAGATTGAGCCCGTAGCCCGACTTGATCTCGAGTGATGTGGTTCCTCCTCGGATCATGGTCCACACCCGAGTAGCCGCCAGGTCGAATAGCTCGTCCTCTGAGGTCGCTCGGGTCGCTTTCACCGTTGCCAGAATCCCTCCACCTGCTGCCGCGATGTCGGAGTAGGCCTCGCCTTGCAGCCGTCGGGCAAACTCCCCGGACCGGTCGCCGGCGAACACCAAGTGGGTATGGGAGTCAACGAAACCCGGGATAACGGCACGGCCGCCGCAGTCCATCAATCGTCGCCCACTTTGTCCGGGGGCGTCTTTCGAGGCGCCGGCGTAGACGATCAGGCCATTGTCGATGACAACAATCGCATCAGTGATGGAGGCGCCGACATTGGTGGTCAAGTCACCGATTCCGGTGAGGAACAGATCACTCATCAGACACCGAATGCGCCCTCCGCGATCAGATTCGCTATCGCCTCGATGTCATCAGCCGGCGACCTGTCTTCAACCAACGGTGGCACATGGTCCCTGATCGTGGCTGCTGCGCGTGCTGTTCCGGCAGCAGGAAGGAGAGGTGCGCGATGTTGAATTCCCTGAGCAGCACACATCATTTCGATCGCGATCACTCTGCGAACATTGTCGAGAACTTCGAGGAGCTTCTTGCCTGCGCCCCAACCCATCGACACATGATCCTCTTGGCTGCCCGACGTTGGTATCGACTCGACTGATGCCGGGTGGGCGAGGACCTTGTTCTCGGCAACCAACGCCGCCTGAACGTATTGACAGATCATGTAGCCGGAGTTGACGCCGGGGTCTAGTGCGAGGAAGGCGGGGAGGCCTTGTGACCTTGCCGGATCGAGGATCCGATCGGTGCGACGTTCTGAGATCGAGGCCAGCTCGGAAACAGCGATTGTGGCGTAGTCCAATGAGAAAGCGAGCGGCTGGCCATGGAAGTTTCCGCCAGACAAGACCTCCCCGGATTCCGGAAAAACAATTGGGTTGTCCACCACGGACGCCATTTCCCGAGTGAGCACCACCTCCAGGTAGTCGAGGGTGTCGGCAACGGCTCCATGCACCTGGGCGGCACATCTCAGGGAGTAGGCGTCCTGGACCGCGTGGCTGAAGTCATCCTTGTGGCTTTCAACGATCTCGGATCCGGCGAGTAGCCCGGCGATGTGGTGAGCAGACTCCACCTGACCGGGATGAGGCCGCAGTGCGTGGATTTCCGGTCGGAACGGTGTGACGCTCCCGAGAATCGCCTCAACGGTGAGGGCAACAGCAACATCCGCCGCTTCCACCAGTAGGCGTGCCTTTCCGAGAGCCAGGGCACCCATCGCTGTCATGCCTTCGGTTCCGTTCAGGAGCGACAGGCCTTCTTTGGTTTGCAATTCAATCGACTCAAGACCGGAATCCGCGCTAGGCATGGTGACGCCGTTGACACGGACGTTGCCCTCTCCGATCAGCGGCAAGGCGAGGTGGGCGAACGGAGCAAGGTCTCCTGATGCCCCCACCGAGCCCTGTGACGGGACAACGGGGAGAATGTCCCGTTGGAGCATTTCGACCAGTTTCTGGACAATGACAGGTCGTACACCGGAATAACCCTGGGCGAGTGTGCGGGCTCTGAGCAGGAGCATCGCTCTCACCAGTTCGTCAGGGAGTGGGACGCCTACGCCGGCGCTGTGAGATCGAAGCAGGTTGTACTGGAGAGCTTCACCCTGCTCGCGACCGATGTGGGTCGAGGCGAGAGCTCCAAAACCAGTTGTGATCCCATAGATAACCTCACCCGACTCGACCGCCTCGTCGACGATTCTTCGCGCAGGCGCGAGACGTTGCGCTAAGTCGTCCGAAACGGCGACTTTCGACCGTCGATGAGCAACTTCGACCACTTGTTGTGGGGTGAGCGGTTCCCCGTTGATGATGACGGTGTTCACGGCGCCGGACGCTAGCCGTTGATGTCAGAATCCCGGGATGCCCACAACACAGAAGATCAGATATTCGGACTGTGACCCGCAGGGGATTGTCTTCAACGCCAACTTTCCGCGGTATTGGGACGATGCTTTGACAGATTGGTATGAGGAGTCCGGTTTTGCCGGCCAGGAGCTTGGTGGCAATGGGGTGGACATTCTGACGGCCCGCATTGAAATCGACTTCAAGGCATCGGCGACTCTTGGCGACACTCTGGAGACGACCATTGCGATTGAGAAGTGGGGCACCACTTCGATGACGATCGCCATCGAGACCAGACGACTCTCCGACCAGGTGCTGTGTGTGCAGGGGCGAGAAGTGATCGTGTATGTCGACCCAGACAATTATCGACCTGTGCAGGTACCAGACTTCATCAAAGAAGGGCTTGCTGGGAATCTGAACGGCGTCGGGTAGCGTTTAGTCATCTATGGACGACCTCACACATCTGCTGTCAGAGCCTGGGACATCGCTTGCGATTGTGGGTGCTACCGATCGTCAAACCAAGTACGGCAGCATCATCTATCGCGACATGAAGTCGAAGGGGTTCCCAGTCTTCGCCGTCAACCCTTATCGCAGCACTGTCGACGGTGACCCTTGTTGGGCGAAGGTGACCGATCTGCCCACAGAGCCCACCATCGTTGTTCTTGTTGTTCCAGCTAAACGGGGTATCGGAGTGCTCGCAGATTGCGCTGAGGCTGGGATCCGCAACATCTGGATCCAACCGGGAGCCTTCTCCACAGAGATGAAAGACGTACTCGAGGCCGGCGACTTTGAGTGGCTGGCCGAAGCCTGCGTGATGGTCCGGGCCCGCACCGCCGCCGTCTGAGGTCAGATACGTCCGCGGAAGAGTTCTCTGGCGATGATGTTGCGTTGTATCTCCGAGGTACCTTCGTAGATCCTCGGGGCGCGCACTTCCTTGTAGAGGTGGGCCAACGTCGAATCTGATTCCAATCCCCGGGCACCCAAGACCTGAATCGCGACGTCAACCGCAAGTTGCGCTGTTTCCGTCGCGTGAAGCTTCGCCATGGCAGCCTTGCCGGTGAGCGAATCCCGATCGCCGGAGTCGTATGCATCGGCGGCCGCGTAGACAAGGTGCTCTGATGCCTCGATGGCCATTCGGACATCAGCCAGCTGGTGGGAGACCCCCTGGAACTCGGCGAGTGGCGATCCGAAGGCCTCGCGACTTACAGCGTGTTCCACAGCGATTTTGAGGGCGGCCTCAGCCATCCCAATTGCAAAGGCGCCAACGCTGGGTCGGAACATGTCGAGCGTCTGCATGGCGACCACAAATCCTTGGTCAACCACACCGAGGATGTGGTCGGGTTCGACTAAGACCCCGTCGAAGACCCACCCTCCGAGCGGGTGTGGCGAGATCATGTCAAGTGTGACTGGCGTTAGGCCGGCGCTGTCGGTGGGGACAACAAATGCAGTGACACCCCTCGCACCCGCCCCTTCGGTCGTACGAGCAAACACGGTGGCCACATCGGCGCCAGGCGCGTTGGAGATATACCGCTTCTCGCCTGTCAGTCGGTACCCCTCGCCATCGGGTTCTGCTTTCATCGTCAGATTGGCCGCGTCCGAACCCGCTCCCGGTTCTGTCAGTGCAAATGCCGCCAGAGCCTCACCGCTTCGAAACGCCGGCACCCAACGCTCTCGAACGGCTGCGGTCCCATTGAGATGGATCGGGCTTCCTCCAAGACCCTGGACCGCAAGAGCCGTCTCAGCCTCGGTGCACACCCGCGCCAACCCCTGACGCATTTGGCAGAGTTCGGCGGCGGCGATGTCCTCGGACCCGAAAAGCCGGTCAAACATCCCGGCGCCTGCAAGAGCGGCAACAAGGTCCCGGTTGATGTGGCCCGGAGTCCCACTCTCTGCCACCGGCACCAGTGCTTGCCCCAGCCGTTCCGATTCTTCAATGAGGAGGCGTGTCCTCATGACAGGTCAGCTCGAGCTACGGAGTTGAGTGAGAATCTCCTTGAGACGTGCTTCGACTTCTTCGACCCCGTTGCCGGCATCGATGGCGTTGTTGATGCCCATGGCAAGCTCGCCCCAGACTGCGTCGTCCCCCACTGACGAACCCGACAGCCGCTCGTCGTGTAGGTGGTCGCGTACTTGAGCGAGTCGGTTGTAGGCGGCCTTTAACGCAGCGGCATCGTGGAGCTCCTTGTCGTCAACCATCCGGTGCGACAGTTGTCGCAACTCGTTCTGACGATCTTTGAGCCGGGATCGCCGGTCGTAGGCGTCCGCGGGCAACTCCAAGAGTTCATCGTGAATGTCGGCAAGCTCTTGTCTGACCTGATCAAGCGTCGGTTCCATGCCTCTGAAGATAACGGCTGCTCGGCGATGATGCCGATCGGCGGTACTCTCCGTCGCCGTGAGTCCCTTTAGATCATCCGCCGGCTTCACCGATAGTTGGGACCACTTCTCGTTCGAGGTGGACGACGGGGTAGCAACTGTCACCTTTGATCGGCCTGACAAACTCAACGCCCTTACCTTCGATGTCTACGCCGATCTGAGAGATCTGGTCGCGGAAATCGAGCATCGTGACGACGTGAGCGTGCTTGTCATAACCGGCTCGGGAAGGGGCTTTTGCTCGGGTGGTGATGTCAACGAGATCATCGGTCAACTCGTCGAGATGGACACGAAGGGGCTGCTCGAATTCACCAGGATGACGGGTGCTGTTGTGGAGAACCTACGACGACTCCCCATGCCGGTCATTGCGTCGATCAACGGCGTTGCAGCTGGTGCAGGATCGGTGATCGCCTTGGCGGCCGACCTACGGCTGATGGCGGAATCCGCGTCATTCCATTTCCTGTTTACGAAGGTTGGGCTCGCTGGGGCCGACATGGGCTCGGCTTACCTCCTCCCCAGAGTGATCGGCCTCGGTCGAGCTAGCGAACTGCTGCTTCTTGGCGAGAAGGTTGATGCCAAAAGGGCTGAGGCGATAGGTCTGGCAACGTCGGTTGTGAGCGATGAGAAGCTTGCGGTCAATACGGCGACTTTGGCTCGAAGACTGGCCGACGGCCCAACTTTGGCCTACGGAACAACCAAGGTGCTCCTCGGCCGTGAGATGGACATGGACTTCGGTTCTTCGATCGAGTTGGAGGCGCTTACCCAGGCCTTGCTGATGACCACTGAAGATCACGCCGAGTTCTTCAAGGCCTTCACCGAGAAGCGTGCACCCGAGTGGAAGGGACGATGACCAGACACAACCTCTTCAACCCTGAGGGGATGCCACCCGCATCGGGGTTTTCCTACGGTGCGATTTCCGCTGAAGGTCGACTGCTTCACATTGCCGGCCTCACCGGTCATGGGGCCGACGAGAGCATCGCCGACAGCATCGTCGAACAGTTTTCCCAGGCTTGTCGCAGTGTTGCGAAAGTCATCGAGGGGGCAGGCGGGGAGCCTTCCGACCTGGTCTCGATGACTATTTACACCTCTAAGACCGACGAATACCGCTCCCATCTCAAAGAGATCGGAGCGAGGTATAGGGAGGTTTTTGGGAAGCACTATCCACCGATGGCGCTATTGGGAATCAGTGAGTTGTTTGATCCGAGCGCAAAGGTGGAGTTGGTATGCGTCGCAGTGGTTCCGGAGGATGCTCCGCCAACTAGTCATCGAGGATGACGACAGTCTCCTCATAGCGACGGATGCGGCCTGACTGGGCGCGAGCGGCCAGCATTGACTCCAGGGCCTTTTGCTTGTCCTCGATGGTGTCGGGTGAACGCAGCAACTCGAGATCGAGATTGAGACGTAGGGCGCGTTCCGGCACCAGAAACCTGGTTATCCCGGCGGGCAAGAGGTCGTCGCTGACCGCTGCCTCCATCACGTCTTCAACAGAGAGAGTTGGGAACTCGATCACAGTTGCCCAAGTCGGAAACTTCCACGGCACTGTCTCGTCCCGCGGGTTGGTGACTCTGCTCACCGTTCGACGACCGCTGTAGCTGTGAACCAATGCAGTTAGGGCTGCATTGGCAGTCACGCCGTTGCCACTGACGGTGTAGACAGCACCGCTGGACATGTGAAGGGCGGGATTGGCCGACCCTTCTGAGACCGATAGTTCTTCGGCTGCTCGGATGTCGCCAAGGATCTCCTGCTCGGTGCATTTTCTGACCACGTGGTGCCAGGTTTCCAGGTTGACCCGTTGGGGATCTACGACCTGAACCACCGCACAATCAAATCTGAGTCGACGCAGTGCCTCGGTGCGGGTAGCCCCGTCGAGCAGTACCAGC
>Ga0255056_10000156_pt1 | contig 17954 bp, 12 predicted proteins | sample Cases_109_1_MG_FD_183639 | JGI IMG/M metagenome (GOLD analysis project Ga0255056, IMG submission 183639) | Seawater microbial communities from Amundsen Gulf, Northwest Territories, Canada - Cases_109_1 | ecosystem: Environmental > Aquatic > Marine > Gulf | place: Canada: Northwest Territories... | reverse complement strand
CGGGCTGCAGGGTGGTGATCTCGGCTTTTTCGGCCGTGGACAAATGGTGCCCCCGTTTGAAGAAGCGGCATTCAGCCTGCAGCCCGGGCAAATCTCCGCGGTCGTCGAAACCCAGTTCGGCTTTCATATCATTAAGTGCGAGGAGCGGCACGAAGCCCTCACTGTGCCGGTGGAGGAAGCTGCAGCAAGGATTCGTCCCTACCTGAAACAGCAACAGTTGCAGTCGGAGCTTGAGGCGCTTGTCACAGCACTGCGAGAAAACGGTGAGGTAGAAATCGGTCTCAATCTTTAACAAAATCTCGCTCAGGAGTCGCGGCATTCAAAAGCAGCGGATGAGTGTGCTGTGTTATGTCAAGAAGTGGCAACGAGGAGAGCCAATAGACGTTTAAACAGCTAGATGGGCTAATAACAAGCGCATGGAATTGACCGCAATAAATGTCCCAAAAAACTGGCCTTTCGTACAGACAAAAGCCGCTCTATTGGCGGAGCAAAAACGAGGGGCCGTTGTGTACGCTGTTCACAGTGACTTTCGTCACAAGAGCCGTGGGGCCACGCCATGGTTTTTCTCTGAACAAAGAAATCGTGGAACCAAAAAATCTGCGGAGGACGAAAAATGAAGATACGTAAACTGGCAGCAATGCTGCTGACTCTCAGCCTGTCGCTGGCGGCATCGCCGTCGGCCCTGGCTCACGCCCACGTCTGCTCGCCTGCACTGGACGCACTGGGTGCGACCATTGGTTCGTCGGATTTCAAGAACCAGCGTGATCAGGACCGGCTGGGCCTAAAAGTCGTCGCGGCCGACAGCAAGCTGCTCGACGGTAAGCCTTACGATGCACTGCAGAAGCTCGACAACATCCGGACGAAGATCGACGGATTGTTGGCCGATAGAAAGACGAAGATCAATAAGTACGATGCCGCCGATATACTCGGCGATGTCGGGGACGCCGAAGACTGCATCCTCGGCCACGTCGCCGAATTTTGACGTGCATCGGCGCATCGTAGATTGCTGAATGGGTAAATTTAGTGATCGCGGTGATGGGCCGCGGGGCCAGCAGAGGAAGATGTGCAGTTGCCGGAGTTTCGGCAGCGGCATGATGCGGGACAAAAAAATTGGTGCCAGTCGGGTGGTTGACGAGTATTTGCCCGGGAAAGCATCACCTGCAAAGTGATGACTTCCCGGGCAATCCGTCTCTCGGAGTTGTCTCGCCGGATTCGAATGCTTGCGTGACGAACCAGTATCGAACTGGCGCTGGTGGATAACAGGATGATGGTTGCGGGGTCAACGGTGGGCTATAACACCACTCTGGTCCTCCGCAGTTCCGGAGTTAGTGTTCACACGAGTCTCCGCGAGCTGATGCCAAGAGTCCGCCAGCGCCTTCTTCGCATCTGACCACAAGCCTACAGGCCGCGACCGGCCAGATCCGCCGATTGCTTCACATTTGGTCGGAAAGTCCCGCACTGACATTGTTAAATGCGCGATCGTCGGCTAACCGATCGCGGTGTCGGAAGACTGAAAAAAAGGACTTTTGGTGATTTTTTCCCTTGAGCAAAATATTGGCTTGATTCTAGCTATATTCGTACAGGAATGAACGTCGCATACCGGTGTTGAACAGGGTTGAGGGCGCGCAATGGACCGCAGCATCGGCGCCACTCCTGCAGGGACATAATAAGAAAAAAAGCAGATGCAATTGAACATGCGATCGCTATCCGTGAATTCGCTGATGGTTGGCATAGCCGCCGTCGGGCTGCTTTCTATCGCCATTGTTTTTTACTCGCAACAGCTCACGACGCGTGATTTCGAGCAAAACACGACCCTGATCCGCGTTACCCAATTGGTTCAGCAAGAAATCGCCACTGCGCACTTGTGGTTTGAAGAGGCGCTCGGTGGCGATGGATTTGTCGATCTGGATAGGGACGTGCGCAGCCACATACAAATCGCGCAAAGTCTGGTGACGGCGGCCATTGACGGCGGCCCCACGGTCGCCGGACTTATTGAAGCAATACCCGAGCCGCGAGCGGAGCTGTTGGAACTTAGACAGAAGATTATTCTTTTAGGCGAACTCACGACTACCCGCTGGCGGGAGCGAGATTCGGCAGGCGCCATTGGGGGAGCGCAAGACCAGGAGTTCGACGCTGTGTTTGGCGAGATTCTTGCCTTGTCCACAAGTGTGGCGGAGAAAATCGACATTGTGATTGCCGAAAATCAACGACGCATTTTTATTCTTCATTTGGCGACGTCAGCGATTCTGGTGGCATTGTTTTCGTTAATCATTCTGCTGGTATGTCGCAACCGAAGCGAACTCGACCAACGAGCAGAATACCTTGAGGAAATGGTGGCCTCGCGCACCAGTGAGCTGGCAGCGGGGGCGACAGAAGCCCGACAACGAAACAGGGAACTCGCCGTTGCTCGCGACCAGGCCAATGCTGCCAGTGCGGCGAAGAGCCAGTTTCTCGCCAATATGAGTCACGAGATTCGCACACCGATGAACGGTGTTATTGGCATGGCGAGCCTCTTGTTACGAACGGACCTGTCCGCGGAACAGCAGGAATATGCCGAGGTCATGCGATCGTCCGGCATGTCGCTCCTTAAGATCATCAACTCGGTTCTCGATTTTTCCAAGATTGAGGCGGGTAAAGTTGTGTTGGAGTCGGTGAATTTCTCAATTCGGGAAAGACTCGGCGAAGTTACGCAACTATTTAACGGCGAGGCTCAACGCAAGAACCTGACGCTCAGTTACCTGGTGGCCGAAGACGTGCCCGATGTGGTACTTGGAGATCCGGTACGCGTCGGCCAGATCATTGCTAATCTGGTCAGCAATGCCATCAAGTTTTCTAACGATGGCAACATTAGCGTTTTGTGCGAGTGCAACGAGACGCCGGGCGCCGCCGACGGACAAGTCGGGCTCAAGTTCGTCGTCAAAGACTGTGGTATTGGAATCAGTGTCTCGGACCAGATAATGCTTTTTCGACAATTCAGTCAGCTGGATGCGTCCGATACACGCAAGTACGGCGGTACTGGTCTGGGGCTCGCGATCTCGAAGGAACTGGCCACACTGATGGGTGGCATGATCGATGTGGAGAGTGAGCCGGGCAAAGGGAGCAAGTTCTGGTTCACCATACTGGTCCAACGCGCCGATCCGGATGCGTTTGGGGCTGTCGCTGGTAGTCAATCTTCTACGCGCGCTCTGTTGGATTTGGATGACGGGCCCACGCCAGACGTGGCCGGTGGGAAAGTACTTGTGGTTGATGACAATGAAGTCAATCTTCTTGTCGCGCAGCGAATGCTGGAACAGCTCGGCTATTCCGTTGATCTCGCGACGAACGCCAACGAAGCAATCGACGCAAGCGCCGAGCGTGATTATAAGGTCATACTCATCGACTCGCAGATGCCAGGCATGAGCGGCAATGAGGCCACGCGACTCATTCGTGCGCGGGAAGGTCATGAGGATCGTATTCCGATCATCGCGTTGACAGCCAATGCGTTGGAGCACGATCGACGCAAAGCATTCGATGCCGGTGTAGACGATTATCTTGTTAAACCCGTATTCGTCGAGGATCTGGAGGCATCGATGGAACGTGCGCTGAACGTTGCGTCACGCGGGCGCCGGCGTAGCGTCGCAGACGCTCAATCGCCTTCCCGCGACGTAATGCCAGACCGCGTCTTCGATGCGTCAATTATCGACGAGCTGAGCAAGATTCGCGGCACGGGAGAAAACGATCTGTTTAGCGAACTTGCGGATCAATTTCTGCAGCATATGCCGGCATGGTTGCGGGAGCTCGAAGCTGCGGTTCGCGATAACGATACCTATGAAGTCCGCCGCCAGGCACATCGCTTGCTGGGACTCTGCCGACAGATTGGAGCAGAACGTATGGCGGCGCTCTGTAACAGGCTGGAAGCGATCGAGGATGAGGCCGCGGAAGGATTGTTGCTCGACGAGGTCACACAACTGCAATTCGAATTCGAGGCAGCGTACCGGGAACTGGATGATCGTCACCTCGGTGACTAGCAGGCTGGCCTCAAGCCGAGAGGCGATAGAAGCCGGCGACAGCGCCACTCTGGTCCTCCGCAGTTCCAAAAGACTTCATGGCTAGTGCCGCCGCCGGCATATCTTCGCTGCATTCAACCTTAGCTGAAAGTCTCGCCGTCTGTCGTACTTCACTGAACATAATTCGAACTGGTTTTTCTCTGCAGGCGGACGTTGATTGGCGCAATTTTGATGTCGCGACGCTGCGCCTGCTCGCAGCATCAAAAATAAGCCCCGCTATCGATTGATAGCGGGGCTGAGCCATTTGACGTAGGAGCTGCGCTTGCCCTGCGATGATCGCGCTGCAAGCAGCGCTCCTACAGGCGGGGTTTCTACAATGGCTCCAACAGGTAGACGCCGATCTTGTACGCCGAGAAGACGTTGGTATCGGCATCGTACAGTCCTCTGGCATGCATCGAGCGGGCAGTGGTTGCGCCGTCGAGACTGTTCGACAGATCCGCGGCGAAGTCGTCGAAGTCTGAGTAAAGACGCAGGCTGTCCGCTGACTTGATATAGAACAGCATCCGTCCCGTTTCGCGAGGCGCGATCAATGTATCTGACGAGAGGGCGGTCAGATCAATCAGGAGGGGATCTTTTTTAATGTGATGACGCACATCAATGTCCATATTCTGATTGTCGAGCAACAGCCCATCGGTGCCGACGCTAAGATAAGGAGCGATCGTTCCTGTACCTCCCCAGCCAACGCCCAGTGCGGCGCGAACATCGGTGTAGTCGATGATCGTACGACCCGTAAAGTCAGGCGGTGCCATTCCGAAAGCGGTCGGAAAGCCTGTCGCAACGATCGGCTTGCCCTGAGAAAAGCTGGCGAGCGTCAGGTTCCCCGTCGCGACTTCATAGTTGTCGGGGTCTGCGTCCGCGTCCGGTGATACCCCCGTGCCGGTGAAGTCGAAGATGCCCGCCCGGCGGCGGTCAATGGAATACAGCGTAATGTCGGTCTGACCCGGGTTTACGGTGTTGACGATGCCCGACAGATACGTCAGATGCATGCGCACCGCGCCATCGGTGGCGTCAAATAGTATTTGCGGCGCTAATGCGTCGCTTGTCGGCGTAGGCTGATTGCCACGAATCGTGACGCGCTGTCCGATCGAGATCGCATCGATACAGATCCGATACGCGGTCACCGTCCTTAAACACCTTGGTGTTCGGACCCAGCTCGACAAGCACGTCATCGTGGAAGTGTGCGCGGCGGTCATGAGGAATGATCGTGGCGCCGCGAATCGTAAGGAAATTGCCCTCACGCTTGATCACGTTGCCTGCGATCGCATCGCGATCGATTCCAGGAACACTCGATCCCGCAAGAACAATTCTCGCTGTGAATTCGCGTGCCGCGACGTTCAGGGTGCCCCCTGCGATCGTCGGCGTGCCACGGCCTGCGACATTGAGTGCACGCAAGCCTTCCGCGCCAACAAACATGTCCCCGTTGACTTCGAACTCAGTTTCGCTGGTCACCTGAACCGTTATTTCGCCGAAATCACCAATCCGATCATGAAACGGTCGAACGCCGACGACATAGTTGCCGGCATCTTCGTTCACTTCCACCAGCGGCCCGCGTACGCGTGTGTCCTTTTCCTCAACCGGCGTAACCTCGGCGATGATGAACTGTTCCGAGGCGGCCGTAGCAGGTGTCGATACGATATCGACGACGTGCGAAACGCCGAGATCGAAGTCGAGTTGCAAGAAGGACGTGCGGCCGCGGGAAACATGCAACTGATCGCGGTTGGACAGAACAATTTTCACCTCTGTTTGTCCGAGCGCGTTGCCATCGAGATCCGTGACGATCGCTTGTTTGGCCAGATCGCCCGCTTCGACGAAAACCTCCGCGTCGCTGTAATCCAGCGTTAACGTGCCGGAGATATAGGTCGCCGGCGGAACAGTTGCGGCCGTTAACAACTCGCTCACCGTGACATAATCAGTGAAATTGATGCGTGTACGCCGCGGCAATGTGTCTACGACACGACCGTCCGCCGTTTCGAGTCTCAATTGGACGACGTCCACTGTGTAATTGAGGAAATCACCATCAGCGTCGGTGAGTCCGACAAAGACGGTGCCGCATTCGCTGTGCGTAGCGGAGTTGGCCGGATCGCAGCTCTGTGCTTGCGGTGCTGCAGTGTCGACAGCGCTGCTACCGCCGCCGCAGGCGGCCAGTATCAGTGCAGTCAGTAGGACCGATGTCTGGCTGGCCCATTTTCGTGTTAGCGCGATGTTCATTGCTCTCTCCTAAGTAAGCGAATATCGGTACTTAGGGGCAATAACGCGTAAAATACGCCGTGGTTGACGCCGGGCCTTAATTAGTCGCATTCGGCCTTTCGTGGCGGGCATATAACATAAAAAATACAGGTACTTATCTTGTATTCCTTCTGTAACGTGTCAAAATGCAGAACCAATGACCTCGACGTCTGACAGCAGTATCACGTCCGGGATCCGGCAGCGCCGGCCGCGCGCCGGAACACGCACCCGCGGCTCCGTCGACGCCCTCCAAACCAAAATTGCGATCAGTCTCCAGACCCTCGAAGTCGGCGACTACAGCGAGCAATTGCAGGCCAATATTTCTGAAATGCCGGATGCCGTCGGCTGCGATAGCGCATTCCTGTGCCTGATCAGCGAAGACGGGCGCTCAATCGAAACGGTGTACGCATCAAAAACCGGATTTGCGCAATGCAGCCCCGAAGTATTGAAGGACGAAAACCTGGGCGACTGGCCTTGGCTTGTGAAACGTCTCGGGCATCTGAGTGTCGTTGAAGTCAACGACACACTCGCGGGCTCCAAGATGGCCAAAGCGGAACTGGGCAGGTTGTCGGAACTCAAGATCGGTTCGACACTGATTCTCGGATTTGCAGTACAGGGTGAGATCGCAGGTTTCCTGGCATTCGCGAACGAACAGCAGATCGAATCCTGGGACGCAGACCTGCATTTACTGATCAAACTGATCGGCGCCTCCCTGGCGACCGGTATGGAACGCCTTAAAGATCAGGGATTGCTGACCGAACTCACAGAGCGTCACGAACTTGTCTCGCTAACGGCGAACGACGGCATCTGGGATTTCGACGGACAAACCAAACAAATCGATTTGTCGCCACGCTGGCGCCGAATGCTCGGTTACAAGGAAGATGACGAGGATGTGATGCTTGATTGGTATCACCTCGTACATCCGGATGACATGGCACGCGTGCAGGCGCGCATGCGGGAGCATCTCGAAGGCAAGTTGCCGTTTTTTGATTCGATGCATCGAATGAAACACCAGAATGGCGAGTGGCGCTGGATGTCGAGTCGTGCAAAAGCGGTGCTGGACGAGAACGGGCGATTGCTGCGCCTGCTCGGCGTTGAAGTCGACATTACCGAACGCAAACTCTACGAAGATGCACTGTTCCGCGAGAAGGAGTCTGCACAAATCACCTTGCAGTCGATCGGTGACGGCGTCATTACAACCGATGCGGAAAGCAAGGTCGAATACGTCAATCCGGTGGCGGAAGATCTGACCGGGTGGAAGGTCGATGATGCCAGCGGCCGTTCAATCGACGAAATATTCCGTGCCTTCCATGAGGAAACCTGCGAACCGCTGGAAAATCCGCTGGCCGTGTCGATTCGACGCGATCGCGCGATCAAGTCGGTCCGCCCAACCTTATTGATTCGCCGCGACGGTAACGAACTCTATATAGAAAGTACGGCATCACCTATTCGTGACGGCAAAGGTACTGTGACGGGTGGTGTACTCGTGTTCCACGACGTCAGCGAGTCGCGCGAATTGAATCGACGCCTCAGCTACCATGCAAGCCATGACATTCTTACCGGGCTTGTGAATCGCCGCGAGTTCGAGAATCGCCTTGAACGTGCGCTAAAAAGCGCCAGGGCGCGCGAAACATCGTACGCGTTACTGTACCTGGATCTCGATCAGTTCAAGATCGTCAATGATTCCTGTGGTCACAGCGCCGGCGACGCATTGCTGAAACAACTGGGTGCGCTCCTGAAGTCGAAGATCCGCTGGCGCGACACGCTCGCGCGGCTCGGCGGCGACGAATTCGGCGTCTTGCTCGAAAGCTGCAGCCTCGACGAGGCGATGCAAACGGCTGAGGCGCTCCGGGTTGCAATCGGCGAGTACAAGTTCTCCTGGGACGATCGGACGTTCCGTCTCGGCGTCAGCATCGGTGTTGTGCCAATAACGGCGGATAACGAGGACGCGGCTGCGTTGCTAAGTGCTGCCGACAGCGCCTGCGCCGCGGCGAAAGAAGCCGGCAGGAACCGGATTCACAGCTTCCAGGAAAACGATATCGACCTCATGCGCCGCCGTCGCGAGATGCAATGGGCGGCGCGACTCAACAATGCGCTTGAAGAAAACCGTTTCGAACTATTCCGGCAGACGATTCAGCCACTGCAAGTGGAGGAGGAGGGCGCGCACTACGAAATATTGTTGCGCCTGCGCGATGAACAAGGCGGGATTATTTCGCCGGGGCTGTTTATCGAGGCGGCGGAGCGTTACGGCATCACTCCGGCCATCGATCGTTGGGTCATTCGCAGTGCGTTCCGCTGGCTGGTATCAGAAGCCGACGAACGTGAACGCCTCGCACTGTGTTCAATTAATTTGTCGGGGCAGAGTTTCAGTGACGAGAAATTCCTGCCATTCGTGATCGATCAATTTCAGATGAGCGGTCTTGACGCAACCAAGATCTGCTTCGAAATCACGGAAACTGCGGCGATTGCGAGCTACTCGCAGGCTAATCGCTTTATTAACGCACTCAAGGAACTCGGATGTAAATTTGCGCTGGATGACTTCGGGACGGGACTGTCGTCATTCGGCTACCTCAAACACTTCCCGGTGGACTTTCTTAAAATCGACGGCAGCTTTGTAAAGGAGATACTGCATGATCCGATCGACCGCGAGATGGTACGTTCGATTAATGAAATCGGTCACCTTACCGGCAAACAGACGATTGCCGAATTTGCGGAGAACGAAGAGATCATTACGATGCTCAGAGGTATGGGCGTCGACTATGCGCAAGGCTATGGTGTATCCGAACCCAAGCGCGTAACCCGCGCTGTCGCCTGATTGCCATGCGTATCAAATTGCGTCCGGCGCGATTCGCTTTGTACGCGCTGCTAATTTTGCCCAGCATCATCGTCGCGAATGACAGCACATCCAAGCCTTGCACCCAGTCCGAATGGGATGACTATTTCGATCTGATTCGAGGCCACGTCCGTAGCTTCTGGAAGCCGCCGATGAATTATCGAGCGATATCCTGCACCATCCTCGTCCGACAGGACTTTCGCCAGGAAGTGGAGCACGTAGAAATTTTGTCCTGCGATCAGGACGCGGGCGTGCGCAAATCGGCCGAAGATGCCGGCTACGCGGCGTCGCCGCTGCCCGGTCCAGAGAATAGCAGCTGTTTCTCGAAGCAGATGACGGTGCGGCTGGTTTTTAACCCGTAGCCTTGGGCGGTGAGCGTTCTCCCTCATGGCTCGCTGTGTTGCGGTTGGACGGTGCCTGCGGCACCTCGCCTTCGGCGCCTGTCGACCGGCTTCGCCGGTCTCGGAGTACTTCGGTCGAACATCTCCCCGCCCAAAGCCACGAGCTAGCGATCGATCGTTTCGGCAGAGCGCTGCTGCAATCAGTCGATTCGAAACAGCATCGACAAATCGACCGCCGCGACGTTTTTTGTCAGTGCGCCAACCGAAATGTAATCCACCCCCGTCGCCGCGATGTCACGAATGTTGTCAAGGGTGACGTTACCCGAAGCCTCGAGTTCTGCCGCAACGTATCCATAGGAACTGTTGATATCGACGGCTTCTCTGAGGTCGTTGTTCGAAAAGTTATCCAGCATAATTCGTGTAGCACCAGCATCCAGTGCTTCACGCAACTCGTCAATCGAATCAACTTCGACTTCGACGAGTACGTCATCGTTCTCTGCACGCGCCGCGGCGAGTGCCTCTGTGATACTCCCGGCGCTCTTGATGTGATTCTCTTTAATCAGTATGGCGTCAAACAGACCAACCCGGTGATTTAAGCCGCCTCCAATTCGGACGGCGTACTTTTGCGCGTGCCTGAGACCGGGCAGCGTTTTTCTCGTATCCAGTACGCGTGTCTTGGTCCCATCGATTGCGCCGACGTAAAGCGCCGTCGCGGTCGCGGTCGCTGAAAGGGTTTGCAGGAAATTTAGCGCGGTTCTTTCGCCAGTCAGTAGTGCTTTGGCGTTGCCGACAAGCTTGCAGACGACGTCCCCGCTTTCGGCGGTCTGGCCATCGCTGACGTACCAGTCAACTAATATTGTGTCGTCGAGTTGACTAAAGACTTCGTCAACCCATGCTTGTCCGGCGAGGACGCATGTCTGACGCGCGATGATCGTGGCGCCGACGATTTCGTCGGCGGCCACGAGGTCTGCTGTCAGATCGCCGCTGCCAACGTCTTCGGCAAGCGCTGCGGTGACATTGCGGTGAATTGCGGCATTGAGCTCTGGGTCCTTCGCGCTGATTACATGACCCAGCCGTGATGGGAGCCGATCATGCTCATCACCAGCGGAACCGACATGAGTGTATTGGAACGCGACGCGAGAAACGCAATGTTCTTGGCCTTCGCAATCTCATCAGCACTCGCTTCGACGATGCCAAGAATCTTCTTCTGGTTCGGCCAGATCAGCACCCAGACATTAAACAGCATGAACGTGCCGAGCCATGCGCCAACGCCAATCGTGAGCGCGTATTGATTAACGGGGTCACTGTTCATGCCAAGCATGAATGCATTGGCCAGCGTTGTCGGTGCGCCTGGATGCAGCAGAAAGGCGGCACCAGTAAGCCATGTCAATAACGCTCCCCAGCGGAACCACCACAGGGCGCGCGGCGCAACATACTTGGTGATGCCCGCGCCACCTGGCCCGCCGTCATCACTAAGGGCGTCGCCGAGCGCCGGTACCTGGACAAAATTGAAGTAATAGAGAAGACCGATCCATGTGATACCGGCCAATACGTGCAACCAAATAATCACCGCGCCGCCAACGTTGCCGGCCAACATGTGATCGCCCCTGGTGGCGAACATAATGATTAATGCCAGTACCAGGCCACTAACCAGTGTGCCGCCTATGCTCTTCAACGGATTCATCGTTTGCTTCTCCGGGATTTCTTGTTATTGGATATGCGCGATCGTGCGCTGGCGGTATTATATACGATATGTCTGGCCCTCCGCACAGGCCGCCAGCGGCCAGGACAGAGCGCGATTCACGTCCGGATTCGCCCTGCATCCTGAACTGTACGCTTGATCTGGATGATCGCTGTCTGGGTTGCGGGCGCAGTCTCGACCAGATAGTTCGCTGGTCGCTGATGAGCAAGGATGAACAATGGGCCGTTATCGATGAACTGGCCGCCCGTCAGCCGGACTGATCAGGTTACAATCAGCACGACGGCGCGCATGCCACGGAGACTTTGATGCGATTTTTGACAACAGCCCTGATTTTGGCGTTTTTAGGCGGATGCACCGCCATGATGGTTGGCGGAGGCGATGCGGCGACCTATCCGCCCGCGGAGGATTGCCCGGAAGGCCAGGCCAGGACCGAAAACGGCTGTGAGTCATAGGTGGCTCGCGGGACACTATTGAATTGATACGCTCCGGCCCAATAATGGGGCTTAGAAGCCAAGCAACAGGTAACACACGTGGACGTAAATTCCAGAATCGAAGAACAGCTTAAATCACACGATATTTTGCTTTACATGAAAGGCACGCCGGATTTCCCGCAATGCGGGTTTTCGGGCCAGACGGTCGCCGCGCTGAATGCGATTGGCAAGCCCTACGGATTCGTAAATATTTTCGAGGACCAGGAAGTCCGGGAAGGGCTGAAGGCATATTCGAACTGGCCGACGTTTCCGCAGCTTTACGTCAAAGGTGAGCTCGTAGGGGGTTGCGACATCGTTATTGAGATGTACCACTCCGGCGAACTGAAAGACTTGCTGGATTCGTAATTGTAGGAGCGCTGCTTGCAGCGCGATCGCAGCTCCTACGGCAGACTCGCCTCGAACACATCCCTGAAGCGGTTAACGATTTCGCAAAAGACGTCCGCCGTTATTTCGGCGTCGTAAGCGGCCGAATGCGCCGCGTCTTCGTCAAAGGGAAAACCGGCGGCTTTCGCGGCGCGAGCCAGTACGGTCTGGCCAAACGCCAAGCCGCAAAGCGTGGCGGTATCGAAACAGCTGAACGGATGAAACGGATTGCGCTTGATCCCTGCACGCGCAATAGCCTCGTTGACGAATCCTAAATCGAAATGAGCATTGTGGCCGACAAGAATTGCGCGGCTGCAGTTGTTCTCTTTTAGTGCGCGACGGATTTCGCGAAACAGGCGACCGAGGGCATCGCGCTCATCGATGGCCGGGCGCAGGGGGTGGTCGGGATCAATGCCATTTACCGCCAGGGACGCAGCCTCGACGTTCGCACCTTCAAAAGCCTTGACGTGATGGCGGTGCGTCTCCCGCCTTACAAGTTCACCCGAGTCATCGAAGCCGACGATCACAATCGCAATTTCGAGCAAAGCGTCGGTCTTGCAATTGAAGCCGCCGGTTTCCACATCGACAACGATGGGCAGAAAACCGCGAAAGCGGTCCGACATGTGAATCTCTTTGTCCATCACGTCGTCGCTTCGAGAATGTTCTCGTCGAGGACGAGACTCATCGTGTAGCGCACGCCGAAGCCGGTTACCTTACTTGGCACATGGCCAAGCCCACCTTCGTGGTCACTGGCGCTTAAATCCATGTGTACCCAGGGAGTGTCGTTTTCGATGAACTCGGCGAGAAAGCTGCCAGCAAGAATGTGGTCACCAATGCCTTTCACGCTGCACTGCTGCAGGTCCGCGATATCGCTTTTCAACTCCTCAAGGAATTCCTTGCCGATGGGAAATGGCCAGACGCGCTCACCGCAATTTTGTCCGTTGCGTTTCAGTCGCGGATGCCATTCCGAGCGATTCGTGAATACGCCACAGTAACGCGTCGTAATCGCGTTCACGCAGGACCCGGTCAGCGTTGCGAAGTCGATAATGACGCCGGGCTTGTCGCGGCTGGCTAAGACGAGCGCATCGGCGAGCGCCATGCGTCCTTCGGCATCGGTATGAATTGTCTGGATGGTTGTACCGTTCGCCGCGGTGACAACGTCCTGCGATTTGTACGCGTCGGGTCCGGTCCGGTTCTCAGTGATCGCGAGCCAACAGTCAGCGGCGATATCGAGGCCGAGTTCGGTGATCGCTTGAAAGGTACCGAGTGCGACAGCGCTGCCTTGCATGTCGCCATGCATGTCGAGCATCGAGAGAAACGGTTTCAGGTTGGTGCCGCCGGTATCGAAAATAATGCCTTTGCCCACCAGGCTGATCGCCGCCTTGGCGCTTTTGGCGGCGGGACGGTAGCGCAAGCGGATAATGCAGGCGCTGTCGTTCTCGTTACCTTGCGCAACCGCAAGAAATGCACCGGCCCCCAACTTCTCAAGATCCTTGGTCGAGAATCGCTTGAAATCCCAGCCTTTGTCTTTGGCCAGCGAGCGAACGATGTCCGAATAATTTACGGCATCGAGTTTGTTCGGCGGCATCGCTGTAAGCCAGCGTGCAAGATTATTGCCGTTTGCCTCAGCGCGTACGCGATCGATGTCAATCTTTGCGTCAAGACCAACGACGCGAATGCTGCGAATTTTAGCTGTGGAGGGCTTGCTCTTGTATGCCGGCATTGAGAATCCAGCGGCCAAAGCAGCGGCAATCACGTTTTTCACGATGGGCGCCTGCTCATCGGCCGTGAAGCCGTGAACGCAGATGCCGAGACACCCGGCATTGCCCGCCGTCGCGGCTGTCACCAGCTTGCGAGCGAAGGTGCTTTGTTCAAACGTGCTTGAGTTCGCCGCCAGCATACCGCCCACAACCAGGCTTTGCTGCTTGTTCGACAGGCGTGTGGTCAGGCCAGGAACAGATCCTGCGGTGCTTTTTTTCGCAGCGGCCTGCAGTTTCGCGCCCTGCGGCAATGACCGCCAAACGCTGGCTTTTGCCCGCTCGGGAAGTATCAACAGTAACTGATCAATCGCGTCGAGCGACCGGGCCGTAACCCGACCCGTCTGCTGAACGATGCGAATTTCGCGGTCGTCATTAAGAAGTGGATGCATACCTATGAATTTCCTGCAGTGAGCTTGACCCAATCGGCGCAAACGCGGAACATTGCTGTCCTAACAAGAAGGCGCACAGACCGGTGCGGGCCTGCCGTGATCCTAGCAGGACACCCCGAGTAATTCATTATGACGAAGTTCGATCCATACGACGACGTTGATCCGGTGGAGACCGGGGAGTGGCTTGAATCGATCGATTCAGTGCTGGCGCAACACGGTCCTGAGCGTGCACATTTTCTGCTCAACAAGATGATCGACTTCGCGCGTCGGTCGGGAGCTTATCTTCCTTACAGTCCGAACACGGCATACCTGAACACGATTGCACCCGGCCGCCAGCCTGAATACCCGGGCGACCGCGCGCTGGAGCGTCGCCTGGAGGCCTACATTCGCTGGAATGCCATGGCCATGGTCGTGCGTTCGAACCGGATCAGCACCGAGTACGGTGGTCATATCTCCAGCTATGCGTCGTCCGCGACGCTGTACGAGGTTGGCTTCAATCATTTCTGGCGCGGCGATTCCCCAAAACAGGGCGGCGACATGATTTTCATGCAGGGCCATTCGGCGCCAGGCATGTATTCCCGCGCATTTCTGGAAGGCCGCCTGGACGAAAAGCAATTGTCGCGCTTTCGCCAGGAGGTCGGTGGCGGCGGTCTGTCGTCCTATCCGCATCCCTGGCTGATGCCGAAATTCTGGCAGTTCCCGACCGTGTCGATGGGGCTTGGCCCGATGATGGCGATCTACCAGGCACGCTTCATGCGCTACATGGAGAATCGCGGCATGGTCGAACCGTCGGATCGCAAGATCTGGGCGTTCCTTGGCGACGGCGAGATGGACGAGCCCGAGTCGATGGGCGCGATTACCATGCCGGTACGCGAAGGCCTCGACAATCTCGTGTTCGTTGTGAACTGCAACCTGCAACGACTCGACGGGCCCGTCCGCGGCAACGGCAAGATTATTCAGGAACTGGAAGCGGCTTTCGGCGGCGCCGGCTGGAATGTCATAAAACTGGTTTGGGGCTCGCGTTGGGACCCGTTGCTGGCGAACGACAATGACGGCCTGTTGCGGAAGCTCATGGAAGAAACCCTTGATGGCGAGTTTCAGGCCTACAAGGCGAACGACGGCGCCTATGTTCGTGAAAAATTCTTCGGCAAGTATCCGGAAACAGCAGCGATGGTCGCCAACATGTCCGACGAAGAGGTTTGGCGCCTCAATCGTGGCGGTCATGATCCGCTGAAGGTTTACGCGGCCTACGATGCGGCGACTAAGCACCAGGGTCAGCCGACGATCATTCTGGCGAAGACCGTTAAGGGTTATGGCATGGGTGCTGCGGGTGAGGGACAGAACACCGCGCATCAGCAAAAGAAAATGGATATGGATGCGATTCGTGAATTTCGCGATCGCTTTAATATTCCGGTGTCGGACAAGAATCTCGACGACGTGCCTTTCTACAAGCCGGCGGCCGATAGCGAGGAACTCGAGTACCTGCAAGAACGGCGCAAGGCGCTTGGTGGTTATTTGCCGAAACGACGCGTCAAGTCAAAGGCGCTGGCGGTGCCGCCGCTGGAAACCTTCAAGACCCAGATTGACGGTACTGGTGAGCGTGAGGCGTCGACGACGATGGCGTTTGTGCGCATCCTGACCGCGCTGACGCGCGACAAGCAGATCGGCAAGCACATCGTGCCAATCGTTCCGGATGAGGCGCGCACCTTTGGCATGGAAGGCATGTTCCGCCAGATCGGTATCTACTCGTCCAAAGGACAGCTTTACGAGCCTGTCGATGCGGGCGAGCTCATGTACTACCGCGAGGACACCAAGGGCCAGATTCTTGAGGAAGGCATTAACGAGGCGGGCGCGTTTTGTTCATGGGCCGCAGCCGGCACGTCGTATTCCAATCACGACGTACAAATGGTGCCGTTCTACATTTACTACTCCATGTTCGGCTTTCAGCGCATCGGCGATTTTATCTGGGCGGGCGGTGACCAACAGACTCGCGGGTTCCTTATCGGCGGTACAGCCGGCCGCACTACGCTCGCGGGAGAGGGGCTGCAACATCAGGACGGACACAGCCTGGTCGCGTCTTCGACGGTGCCGAATTGCATTTCCTATGATCCGACCTACGCCTACGAACTGGCAGTGATCATCCAGGACGGCTTGCGTCGCATGATCGGCGAGCAGGAAAATATCTTCTATTACATTGCGTGCATGAACGAAAACTATGTTCATCCTCCTATGCCGTCGGGCGTGGAGGAGGGCATCCTCAAAGGCATGTACCTGTTGCAGGTCGGTGGTCAGGGCAAAATCCGAGCACAACTCATGGGCTCCGGCACAATTTTGCGCGAGGTCATCGCAGCCGCCGAATTGCTCGAGAAGGATTTCGGCATCCCGACCGATGTCTGGTCGGTAACAAGCTTCAACGAACTCCGCCGTAACGGCCTTGAAGTGGAACGCTGGAATCAGTTGCACCCGAACGAAAAGCCGCGCAAGCCTTATGTCGAAGAGTGCCTTGGCAAACGACCCGGGCCCTACATTGCTGCGACGGACTACATGAAGATTGTGCCGGATCAGATCCAGCGTTGGGTCCCGGGTACGTTTGTGTCGCTTGGCACCGATGGCTATGGCCGTAGCGATGCCCGCGATGCGCTGCGTCAGCATTTCGAGGTCGATAAGCGCTTCGTTGCCGTTGCGGCGCTCAAGGCGCTGGCCGATGACGGCGTGCTCGACCAGAAGACCGTTGCGCAGGCGATTGAGAAATACGGTATCGACCCGGATCGTCCGGATCCGGTAACCCTCTAGGGCGGGAGAGACGCGTGGCGAACCCAATCGACATAGTCGTTCCCGATCTCGGCGACTTTTCCGACGTTGAAGTCATTGAAATCCTGGTCGCTGCCGGCGATCGAGTGGCCCGGGAAGATGGCCTGATTACGCTTGAGACGGACAAGGCGGCGATGGATGTGCCGGCACCCCAGGGCGGCACGATAAGCAAAATCTCAGTTGCGGTGGGCGATAGCGTGTCGGCGGGTTCGGTCATCGGCCAAATGACGGTAGAAGTGGGAGATACCGTAGTAATCGCACCCGCAATGGCCGCGCCACCGACCGGCGACACAACGGTCATGGCAACCCCCGTGGGCACTGAACAGAAAAAGGCGGGCAAACAGACGCTGGTGGTCCCGGACCTCGGGGATTTCGAAGATGTCGAAGTCATCGAAGTACTCGTTTCGGCAGGCGACAAGATCGACGTGGATGATCCGCTGGCAACACTTGAGACAGATAAGGCAGCAATGGATGTCCCGGCTGTTGTCGGCGGCACGATCAAGGATGTGCTGGTAAAGGTCGGAGACAAAGTTTCCGAGGGTTCATCGCTCGCGATCATTGATGCCGTGGCGCGCGAAGTCACTGCTGAGCCCGCAGCAACACAGAAGCCGGTAGAAACCGCCGCAACCCAGAGCATAAAGGCCGCACCGGAGCCGCAAAAGCCGCTTGCTGCGCCACACAAGTTACCGGGCATTAATGAGGCAGGCTTTGCGACTGCTCATGCGAGCCCTTCCGTCAGGAAACTGGCGAGAGAACTTGGCGTGAACCTCTCACAGGTCAATGGCGGGGGCTTGAAGGGTCGCATTCTGCATGACGACGTCAAAGCATTCGTGAAAGCAATTCTTAGCGGACAGGCCGCTTCACCTGCCGGTGGTGGATTACCGAAAACGCCCAGCGTCGACTTCGCCAAATTCGGCGAGATTGATGTTCAAGCGCTGACGAGAATTCAAAAGATATCGGGGCCGCGACTGCAGGCAAGCTGGATAAATCTC
>Ga0255056_10000154_pt1 | contig 17978 bp, 17 predicted proteins | sample Cases_109_1_MG_FD_183639 | JGI IMG/M metagenome (GOLD analysis project Ga0255056, IMG submission 183639) | Seawater microbial communities from Amundsen Gulf, Northwest Territories, Canada - Cases_109_1 | ecosystem: Environmental > Aquatic > Marine > Gulf | place: Canada: Northwest Territories... | reverse complement strand
GATCGGTGTGATGGTTCGAGCCCGCAGCGGAGCTCAAACGACCATTTCTTTTGACGGCTTTAGGGTCTGGGATCTGGCTTCAAGCCAGCTGGATGACTGAGATGGCGAAGAAACGGCCCTTTCAAAACCGCTTGAATGATATGGATCCCAAGCAGTGGATCAAGTTCCAAAAATCCTGGTTCGTCCACGATCCGCCTGCCAGACGCAAGGACGTGAAGTTGCATCCTGCCAAATTCCCAGAGACTTTGGCGCAAGAGTTCATTGAGTTCTTTACAAAGGCGGGTGAGACCGTATTGGATCCGATGGTCGGCACCGGCTCTACCCTCATTGCCTGCCTTCGCAGCGGGCGCAATGGAATCGGAATCGAGCTCAGTCCAAAGTATGCAGAACTAGCAGCTCAGCTGGTGGAGGAAGAACGGGCTGCTCTCGGATCAGAGCGATTGCGAGCAGATGTGATTCAGGGCGACTCCGCCAACTTGCCTGGCTTCGATCTACCGCCCATTGACTACGTACTTACCTCGCCCCCCTATTGGAACATGCTCCACGCAAAAGGCGCTGGGACGCAAAAGCAGCGCAGGGAGGACGCCGATCTCGACGTCACCTACTCAGACAATTCTGCGGATCTGGGAAATGTCGAGAACTACGACGAATTTCTGGAACGCCTGGTCGCGATCTACTCCAGTTTGCAGGATGTATTGCGACCGCGTGCCTATCTGACCATCATCGTCAAGAATGTAAAAAAGGGTGGCAAAATCTATCCCTTAGCCTGGGATCTCAGCCACCGGCTGGGCCAGATCTTCACTCTTAAGGACGAGAAGATCTGGGTGCAGGACAATATTCGCCTGGCTCCCTATGGAATGGGGAATGCATGGGTCAGCAACACATTTCATCACTACTGTCTTCAATTTCGATTCGAGCCTGATTGACGTGAGAATCAGCGGTTCCGGTTGCCACTGCGGCACAACCCGGGTATCCTAAGTCTGAAGCACCCCACCGTATTTCTGAATGTATCTCGCAATAGAAGGTGTGATCGGCGTCGGGAAGACCTCCTTGGCGCGTCTGCTCCAGCCCGTGTTCGATGCGGAGTTATTGCTGGAGGTTTTTGAGGAGAATCCTTTCCTCTCAGACTTTTATTCAGACCGCCAACGGTATGCCTTTCAGACCCAAATCTACTTTCTGCTGAGCCGATACCGGCAGCAGCATCATGCCGTTCCTCAAGCACTTGCCAATAGCGACCTCATCGCTGACTACACGTTTTCCAAGGACGCATTATTTGCAGGACTCAATCTATTTGGTGACGAGATTGAGACTTATGGTGAAGTGCACAATGCCCTCGCCGAGCGCATTCCGCTGCCTGATTTAATCGTGTACTTGCGCGTTACGACCGACGTGGCCATGCAGCGGATCTCGACACGGGATCGCTCCTACGAGCGTAATATGGAGTACTCATATATCGACGAGCTCAACGCGGCCTACGAAGATTTCTTTGACCGACACGATGAGATTCCCGTTCTATTTATTGATTCGACTGCCCTCGATTTTGTTTCTCGCCCAGACGACCTGGAGCATGTAGCCGACCGAATACGTCAGAAATTGCAGATCCCCCCATACCAACAGCACCTGCCGCTAGAGCAATCTTGAGGATTACAACCGAAAAGCTTTTAGAGCTGGCGCGAAAAGAGGCCGAGGAACGACATGGAGTCGTCTCGGGCTACGTCATAGGCTCAGCCGCGGGGGGAGATCCAGTATTCGGAGGTGCGGCAGATGTGGATCTTGTTTTGATCCATGAATACGAGCCCACAATACCAAGAGAGATCGTTCTGCTTTCAGATGAAGTACACCTGGACATTTCACACCACCCGAAGCGAATGTACGAACAGCCGCGGGATCTGCGTGTGGATCCCTGGCTTGGGCCCGCGATGTGCGAGCCAGTCTTTCTGCACGACCCGGATCACTTTTTCGAGTGGGCACAAGCCTCGGTGCGGGGACAGTTCCACCGCCCAGATTACCAGTTAGCCAGAGGTACAGCATTTCTAGAGAAGGCTCGAGCCTCCCTTGAGGGCCTGGAATCTGATCGACTGTGGCTATCAGGCTGGACGCGTGCATTGCTGGAGTCCGCCAATGCAGTAGCTTCGCTGGATGGGTTCCCCGCTGCTGGTCGACAAGTGATGCCGCAGCTCAAAACAAAGTTAGCCAGCCTGGATCATCCTGAAATCTACGGACACCTCCTTCGTTTGCTTGGAGCTGAGGAATTCGATGCTTCGCTGGCAGATGAATGGGTTGATAGCTGGGCCACGACTTTTGATTCGGCCAGCAAACTATCCTTGGATCCCGAGCTGAGCGAAGTTCGCCTGAGCTACTATCTTGGTGGTTTCCGCTCCATGATCGAAGATGGTTCAGCTGACGAGATTCTTTGGCCGATGCTGTCCACATGGGACCGAGCTAGCCATGAACTTACGGTAGCAGATGAACCCCAACCCCATTGGCCTCAGATATTGAATACACTGGGGTTGTCTGTCGATCACGCCAGCGAACGTGAGCAGGAATTGGAAGAGCTACTAGATCAGGCCGAAGGTATTTTGGAGAACTGGGCCGAGAAAGTCGGAGCATAGTCGAGTGAGCCGTTTTGTAGCGGTCGCAGGAAATATCGGCGTCGGTAAATCTACGCTCGTTGAACTTCTTGCGGAGCGAATGCAATGGACGCCATTTTTTGAGCCTCAATCGCAGAACCCATATCTCGCAGATTTCTATCAGGACATGCAGGAGTGGTCCTTTCAATCCCAGATCTTCTTTCTCTCGCGGCGCTTGCGAGCCCACAGAGATATTTCGGATCATCCAGGGCCGGCGGTGCAGGATCGGAGCGTGTACGAGGACGCGGAGGTATTCGCACAGAATTTATTCCTCGAAAGAAATATGTCCGACCGCGACTACCGAACCTATCGCGATCTTTATGAGGTTCTGACCCGCTTCCTGCCACCCCCCGACCTGGTTGTATATCTGCGAGCATCAGTCGACACCCTTGTGAACCGGATTTCAATGCGCGGTCGGGATTACGAAAAAGGGATTCAGCCGGAGTATTTAACGCGTCTGAACGAGCTGTATGAGGAGTGGACCGAACGCTTTTCTCTCTGCCCGGTACTTACCGTGCCGGCCGATAATCTCGATTACGTCCTCAATGATGGGCATTTGGACCTCATCATTTCGAAGATTGAGAGCAAGTTATCGGGCAAGGAAGAAGTTAGGTTTGAAGCAGAGGAGATATTGGGTAACTAGAGCATTTCTTGCCCCCGCAATTTGAATCCTTTACAATGCGATAACGGGCTGCCTCCAATCCCCCCATCATCCAACAACGGGCTACCTCAAAATAACATTGCTGGCCCGATGAGCATCATAAAAGTCTCCGCTACTTCGCGAACCTCGGCCGTAGCCGGCGCCATCGCTGGCGTGGTACGGGAGCACAACCACGCGGAGGTTCAGGCAATCGGCGCAGGCGCGGTAAATCAAGCCGTGAAGGCCGTTGCGATCGCCCGTGGCTACCTCCAAGAAGACGGACTACACATCGTGTGCATCCCCGAATTCACTTCTGTCACGATTGAGGGAAAAGAACGAACCTCTATTCGGCTAGTCGTCGAGCCGCGCCAGCCAGATTCCTAGCGACTAGACGGTGGGCAGATCGAGCATCAGCGCTTCCATCGCGAGGCGCAAGTTTGCATTGCTATCCACTGCGGCCAGCGTTGTTGAGATGGCTTTCACCGCTCCGTACCGATCAGCAGGAGTGACGGATTGAGCGGCGTTTTCAAATGAGGGAAGCAGATCAGGATTGCGGGTCTGCACATCGGCTCGATACCCACTATAGAGCAGGTCGCGCCAGATGCTCAACCACGCCTCCAGTGTCTTGCGAACCCGGCGGCGTTGAACAACAATTTTTCCCCGCCCGACGATTCGTTCGGCCAGCGTAAATCGACCACCGATATCCATGCCCATGGCCTCGGTCAATTGGGCTAGCGCATCGGATCTGCGTTCAAGGAGATTGGGATCTGATTCCCAACGAATGGCTCTTCCCGGTCGGCCCTCGGACAAAGTAGCCAACATCTGAGCTCGCTCGGGCTCGGCGTGGCGATCTTCGAGTGCCGCTACGATGGTCGAGGAGGCGACTCCGCGCAATGGAATCACTTCGCACCTAGAAACGACTGTGGGGAGCAGCAGTTCTTGCGCAGACGCGGTCAGCAGGAGCACCACCTGATCTGGTGGCTCTTCCAAGGTTTTTAGCATGGCGTTAGAGGCGCTGATGCTTGCATTGTGAAAATTCTCAAGCAAAGCAATCCGCCATGGTCCTTCATAGGGTGCAAGAGCTAGCCGGCGCTGCAAGGCGCGAACATCATCCACCTGAATCGTCGGATCTGGCCTGATTACCTCCAGGTCGGGGAAGGCTTCCTCTGAGACGAGACGGCAGGCGCGGCACTCGCCGCATATTTCCCCCGGTGGGTCAGCTCGCTCGCAGCTCAGGGCTTGAGCAAATCGGGTGGCCAGCGTGCGTTTTCCGACCGATTCGGGGCCGACGAACAGGTATGCATGCCGTATGCGTTCATTTTCTATGTGATGCTTGAGCAGCTTGACCGCCCAATCGTGACCGACAAGATCCCAGCTCATGATTCCATTGTATCCTTTGGCATAGAGTGGAGCTCAAACCTCGAAACTAGAGTTTCGGGGGCATATTCTTCTGAGACAGGTCGGCGTGGATGGTAGATCAGCAAGGTGAGTGGATCGGACTCTCGGAAGCCGCAAGGCTACTAGGAGTGCATCCCTCAACAGTTCGATCGTGGGCAGATGGCGGAAAGTTATCCGTCCATCGGACCGCGGGTGGACATCGACGCTTCCTTCGATCAGAAATCGAAGTTATGCGGCGCGGCCCCGAAACAAGCGGCGCGCAGTTCATGATTGAGAATGTGATCGGCCGCACGCGGCTTGAAGTCGCCGAAGGTCGGCTGGAGGATCAGGCATGGTATCGGAGGTTGACAGAGCCGCAGCGCGAGGCTTATCGCGAAAAATCACATCGGCTTGTTGCGCAAGTCGGTGAGCTTATCGGCTCCGATACGACGGAGGAGCCGCGCAAAATCGGCCGCGAATATGCCAAAATCAGTCTTGACGCCGGAATGACACTGGTCGAAGCGGTTGAGGCATTCCTGTTCTTCCGCGGTTTTCTAATGGAGAGCATCTACAGCCTTCAAGATGCTCAAAGCGAGCCGGCGTGGACTCATTTTCAGCGGCAGGCCGCGGAGTTCATTGATGCTGTGCTAGTCTCAATCGTTGAAACTTACGAGACTCCTTGAAACGGTATAATCGGCTGCTCGAGGCTTCCCCCTATGCCCAATGCTCTCGCTAACCTGCTAAGTCAACCGTTGCTGATGCGCATTCGACGCAATCACGGCTTGGAGCATGCCACGATTCACATGCTGAGCGCCAAATATCCACGTACGCCGATCGCCGGTCGTGCCGATGCCAACGGCTTCCTCATTCTGGGCCGACTGCCGACGGATGCTATCGCTGAGAGCACAGAGGAAGCGGCGGCGCGACTCCGTGCAGGCGAAGTTCACCTGGCGATCCACCCAAATTGCGGAACGAACTTCCTTACTGCAGCCGTACTCGCCGGACTCGCATGTTTTGCCACCCTATTAGGGGGACGAACTGATCGGGCGCGGGATCGCCTGGAGCGCTTACCACTGGCAATCTTGGCTACCGTGCTGGCCCTAATCATCGCCCAGCCGATCGGCTTTGCCGCTCAGCGACATGTGACCACCTCCGGTGAGATTGGATCCCTGCGGATTAGGGATATTCAACAGCTGCGCAAGGGACGCACTACCGTGCACAGGGTGCACACACAGGGCTAGCGTGAGCCCGCCTTCTGTCTACCTCTTCTATGGGGACAATCCTCTCGGCATCTCCGAAACCTTGGCCGATCTCGAAGCCAAGCTCGGACCATCGTCCGATTTCAACGTGCAGCGCTTTTCGGGCGGTGCACTCGATCTCGAGCAACTCCGTGCCGCGTGCGGCGCTTTGCCATTCCTCTCCAGCCGGCGTCTGATCGTAGTTGAAGACGCTCAAGACATTCCCAAGGCGCGAGCTGAAGGATTCTCACAACTCATGGACGATCTGCCGGATACGGCCGCACTAGTTCTTATCGAGCAAGTCCGGGTTGATCGCGAGCGGGATTACAAGAAGGCATCTTTCCTCTATGCCTGGACGCAGGAGCATCCCGATAAGTCTTATGTGCGCGCGTTCTTGATGCCAAAAGGGTCGTCATTCGTCCGCTGGATCGTCGAGCGGTCCGAAGGACGAATTGAGCAGGATGCAGCTCAGCTACTTTCTCATTACGTTGAGGAGAACACACTGCTAGCAGAACAAGAACTAAGCAAGTTGCTCAGCTATGTCAACGATGAACGGCCAATCAGTGTGGAAGACGTTGAGCGACTGACACCTTCTCGCGGCCACATGGACATCTTCGCTGTTGTTGACAAATTGGGCAACGCGCGGGGAACCCTACCTCGGCTTCAACGGCTGCTTGAGGATCAAGATCCTCCCTATGTGTTCTTGATGTTAGTGCGGCAGTTTCGTTTGATGATTTTGGCTCGGCGGGCGATTGACACCGGGGAGGACCCGGTCAAATCTATGAGCGTCCCGCCTTTCGTGGTAAAGAAGGTCAGCGCTCAATCAAAGCAATTTACGAGTTCAGAACTGAAGAGCATCTATCAACGATTGCTTGCTTTGGACGTCTCAGTAAAGCGGGGCGAGGCCGACCTGTCGCTAGACCTGCTACCTCTCATTGCAAACCTGTCCTGAACCCAAAGACCCTTCGGAGTTTTCTTGACGCTTCAGGACTCGAGCTCGCGGTTCTATTCAGCCGTCCCTAAATTGAACTAAATCTCCACCCCTTGCTTGACCAACCCAAGTTCCTTTGTGACATTCGTAGCCGGTGCCAGATCATCCACGGCATCGCTAGGCTCCGGCTTAATCCCCAACCAGAAGTGGTTCGGCTGCACAGCGTCAAGGGGCTGAATTTCAGTGCGGCCGGCTCTTGACGGCTCTGCGAGAGTCGACGGATGGACGAAGCAAAGCGTGGCTACCCTTCCATATTTTTCCTCATAGTATTTTGCGGCGCGCTCCACACGATCTGAGACCGCTAGATCTTGATTTGAGTCAAACCACAACATTCCAATGTCCATCCTGACCTCCCTTTAGCACCCTATCCAAACTAGCGAACAGATGTTCTAATTATACGTACATTTGTTCTACTGTCAATCCGGGCACCCTCCATGATCATTCAGTCGCGCAGGGAACTTTCACCGCTATGCTACAATTCCGCCGATTTCCCCATGGACGGCGAATCGCTACTACCAAACGTACTGGGACTGCTTGCAGTCGGGGTTCTGGTACTCCTGAACGCTTTTTTTGTGGCAGCTGAATTTGCCCTGGTCAGCGTGCGCGATACACGCATTGCGGAGCTTGTGGCCAGCGGCAATCGGGCCGCTCGGTGGGTAGCGCGCGGCCTCGAGAATCCCGACCGCTTCATCGCCGCTACACAACTCGGCATCACCCTCGCAAGCCTTGGACTGGGATGGATCGGCGAGCCCGCTCTATCGGGATTGATCGAGCCGCTGGTCGAGCTGTTCCCGGCCGAATTCGCGATCCCCATCTCCCACACCATCTCGGCGGTCCTTGCATTTGGCATCATCACTTTTCTCCATGTCGTTGTAGGAGAACTCATGCCGAAATCGATTGCGCTTCAGAGCCCGGAGAGGACAGCGCTCGCCGTTGGCCGTCCGTTGGCCTGGACAACCATTATGTTCAAGCCACTGATTTGGGCCTTGAACGGTACCGGGAATGCGTTATTGCGACTCATTGGCGTCCAGCCGGCGGAGGGACACGAGTTGGTCCACTCTGTTGAGGAATTAAAAATGATCGTGGCCGATAGCGCCGAAGAGGGCGTTGTTGAGGCATCCGAGCAGGAGATGCTGCGTGCGGTATTCGACTTTCGGGAGACGTTGGTCCGCCAAGTCATGACCCCCCGCACGGAAGTCATTTCCGTCGCGGCTGGCACCAGCCTGGAGACAATCCTCGAAACCGCCGCTTCGACAGGGTTTTCAAAGCTGCCGGTATATCAGGATGACCTTGACCATGTCATTGGCGTCGTCCATTTGAAAGATGTCGTGGAAGCCATCCAAAGCAATGGCTCCGTTGGCGCGCGCGATCTCATGCGCGAGACCGTATATGTGCCGGAAGCCGCTCAGGTCGACACGCTGCTGAAAATATTCCGCGCGCGGCACCAGCATCTTGCCATTGTGCTGGATGAGTACGGGGGAACCGCAGGCGTAGCGACCTTGGAAGATCTGCTTGAGGAGATCTTTGGCGAGGTTAGCGACCCATTTGACCGCGATGTGGAGATCCAATCACTAGCTGATGGATCTTCCCTCGTGAATGGCCTCACCACGATCGCCGACGTCAACGAGCACTTCGGGTTGAAGTTGTCTGACCCTCATTACGACACCATTGCTGGTTTCATACTCGGCCAGCTCGGCCGTCTGGCTGAAATAGGCGATAACGTCGCCGCGGATGGCGCCAGATTGAGAGTGGTCGCAATGGACGGTCGCCGCGTGTCTAAGGTCTGGGTATTTCCCCTGGCCCCCACCGATCGACAGACAGCAGAATAAACGCGTGAAATATGTCGAGGTAGCCGTAAACCTCCCCGCAGTGCGGGGAACCTTTCATTACCATCTTCCTTCACGGATGGAGGGCTTGGTCGGCGTGGGCCATCTGGTGACGGCCCAATTCGGACATCGCCCCGTGCAGGGCGTGGTCATCGACCTCCCCGAGGAGCCGGAGGTACCGGAGACACGGCCCATCGAAGATATATTGGACCCGGAGCCGGTTCTCACGGAAGCTCAGCTGCAACTGGCGCGCTGGTTGGCAGAGTATTATCACGCGCCCCTCATTGAAGCCATCACCTTGATGCTGCCATCCGGGCTTAGCCAGCCTGCGGATTCGGAGTACACACTGATCGCGCCGGATGCGCTGGGCGAAAACCCAACCCAGCTGCGCCTCATTCAGCTACTGTCCAAACGCGGCCCGCTGAGAGGACGCCAAATAGCGCGCTCCATGTCCCGCATGGATTGGCGACGCGCCGCTGAGCAGCTGGTACGCGACCAGGTCATCGTTCGTAAATCCATTTTGGATCCCCCCCGCGTCGCCCCGCGCACTGTTCGGACCATCCATCTTTCTAAATCCGCTGAGCAAGGAACCGACGATTTGGGGCGCCCTGGGGGTGAGCCAGCCAAACGTCGGAAAGCGGCGCTCGAGCTGCTGGCGGCGCGGGGCCATGCGCTCCAGGTCAGGGAGGTCTACTCGGAGACCGGATCCAACTCGGCTGACCTTCGTTTTCTAGAAAAGCGTGGGCTGGTCAGTTTCCACGAGATCGAAGTTTGGCGTGATCCGGTGGCGGAGCTGGAATTTGTTGCAGCTGATCCACCAGAGCTTACGGATGACCAGCAGCGGGTCTGGAAGGAAATTCAGCCCGCTATCGAAGCGCAGGTTGGGCACTCGTTTCTACTGCATGGAGTTACTGGATCGGGGAAAACGGAGATCTATTTGAGGGCCGTGGGCGAGGCACTCGCGCAAGGTGCTACCGCAATCGTATTGGTACCCGAGATCGCGCTGACGCCGCAAACGCTGCGCCGATTTTTGGCCAGGTTTCCGGACAATCTGGGCGTGCTCCATTCGCAGCTCAGCGAAGGCGAGCGCTACGACACTTGGCGTCGAGCGAGAGCGGGAGAGTTGAAGGTGATGGTGGGGCCGCGTAGCGCGCTGTTCGCGCCGTTGGAAAATGTTGGCCTGATCGTGGTCGACGAATCACATGACGAGTCATATAAGGAACAGGGTCAGGCGCCTCGCTACCACGCACGGCAGGCCGCCCTCGAGTACGCGCGTTTGCGGTCTGCGGTCTGCATTCTCGGGACTGCAACACCGGATCTGGTTACCAGCTTCCGATCGAGCAAAAGCGATCTCACGCGCTTGTCATTACCGCAGCGCATCCTTGGACATCGAGAGTATTTGCATCAACAAGCTGAACGGTTGGGTGTAGAGAGTCGTTACAAGCCCGCCAGTGGCGCGGCCGACACTATCGACCTTCCGCCGGTCCGAGTAGTCGATATGCGTCAGGAGCTGCGCGCCGGAAATCGTTCCATGTTCAGCCGTGCTCTGCAGAGCTCCCTCGGCCAGGTCCTGGACGATGGCCAGCAAGCCATACTTTTCCTCAACCGGCGCGGGACGACCACCTATGTCTTCTGTCGCGATTGCGGGCACGTCCTGCGCTGCTCCAATTGCGATTCGCCGCTTACCTTCCATTCCTCGCGCGAACGGCTGGTCTGCCACCACTGCGGCAATGACCGCCGAATGCCCGAAAAGTGTCCAAACTGCGGCAGCTCGCGGATCAAGCAATTTGGAGCTGGAACTCAGCGCGTGCAAGCCGAGGTCGAGGAGCTCTTCCCCAAGGCACGCACCCTCCGATGGGACCGGGATACGACCCGCACCAAAGGCGCGCATGACGCGATCCTCACGAGCTTTGCGGCGCACGAGGCGGATGTTCTGATTGGTACACAGATGGTAGCCAAGGGTTTGGATCTGCCACTTGTCACTCTCGTAGGAGTTGTGCTGGCTGATATTGGGCTGAATCTGCCGGACTACCGATCGCCGGAGCGATCCTTCCAGGTGTTGAGCCAGGTTGCCGGGCGAGCGGGACGCGGGTTGCTCGGCGGCCATGTTGTTCTGCAGACTTACGAGCCAGAACACTACGCGATACAAGCCGCGGCCGAACACAATTACGATGCGTTCTATGAACAGGAACTTGAGATGCGCCAGCAGCTGGATTATCCGCCCTTCCGAAGGCTGGCACGTATGGTGTTTCGCCATACATCCGAGGATGCAGCGCAGCAGGCCGCCGAGCGCATGGCAGGCTCTATTGAAGCTCGTATCCGTGAGCTTGGAGTGCGTCGCGCCGATCTTATCGGACCGGTTCCGGCCTATTTCCGCCGCGTGCGCGGCGAATATCGGTGGATGCTCGTCATCCGAGCCTCGGATCCCTCCAGCCTTTTACCTGAAGACCTCCCGCGCGGATGGACGGTTGACGTTGATCCGGTTTCGCTACTTTAAACCGCGACGGCCGAAATATGGCGCCGTCGAATGAATTAAGTTGTCCGGGGGGATCTCTATTCAGCAGCCAGCTTATCTGTAATGTCGATAAATCGGTAGGGATGGGTGAGGATGGTGAAATAGTGCTTGTCGGGCAAGAGCGCGAGTTCGGTTCCAAGGTACTGATTTAGTATCAGCCTGAACGAGTTTACCGGGCTGATGTCTTCGTAAAGATCAGAGTAGTCCCCATCGGAAAAATAATAGGCATTCAAGATCGGCATTCGTTCGCGGACCTCGGTCTCTTCTAAGCTGAGCGGATGCATTAAGGAGGCTGGCCCATGGTCACCCTGAATGACGATGATCACGGGCCGTTCGCGATCGGTCAAGATCCCGTCCACTACTTGCTCTAGCCGGTCGGAAACGTACTCTGTCTGCCCAACATAGCCCTCAATGTAGTCTGCGCGGGTCTCCCCGGTAATCAGGGTGAGCCCCCCATCAAAGGTTATGCTCTGGTCCTCACCGACCCGCTGACCATTAGGCCCGAACACGAATGGCGGATGCGGCACCATGAGGTGAGCCAGAACGAATTGCGGCCTATTACCGCTCTCGAACTCTGACAAGCCGTCGAACATAAACAAGGCATGATCACGGTGAAGATCGTATGCCGGAGTCAGAGACAGTAGCCGCAGTGCGGCGGGAACAGGGGTGGTATTGATAAATAGATTCTGGAACGCGTCCACCACCCAACCTTGCGGAGTTATGTAATTTTCAGCGCTTGAGATGTCGGTCAGCTCATACTCGTCGGCAAATACGTTGATAACATAGCCGCGCTTTCTGAGGAAATCGAAAAGACGGTTTCGGTCCGCCATGACTTCGAGCGGGAGCGTATCGCTTGCTTCTTCGCCGATGGTTTCCGGCAAGATGTCCAGATAGTCGAGGTTGAGAGTCGAAGTCAGGGATAATTCGGTCCAGGCGTAGTTAGCGCTGCTCTCATGGGCAACGTAGAAGCCTTTCTCTTCCAGGTGATTAATGAATGCAGAATTGTCATAGTCCAAATACTCGCTAAAGGCTTTTGATGAGCCAAAGCTGTCGGGAACAATGTAAAAGATATCTGGCAGCATATCTGCGGAAGAACTGGTAGCGAATATCGCCTCGGTTGCTTCGCCCCTATTCCATTGCTTGACGAAGTTCCCGACATTCGTTCGCGGTTCTGTGATCTCGCCAACCGCGATCTGGCCAACGGTCGCCAGCACAACCACCGCCGAAACGAACGCCAATCCCTTGTTTATCGGGCCTGCCAATCCCTTCGACCGCCAGAGCAACCACATCGCAGCTGCCCCGCCGACCCCGTACACAGCAATCCAAATCACATCACTGACCTGTCCTCGTATGAGGGCGCTCCCACCGCTCAGGGTGCCCGTCGATGCCATCAGCCAGGCGGTTGACTGAATCACGTGACCAAACGAGAAGAACAAAATAAGGAAGATCGAAGCAGCGGCCGATCCTTTCAACATGTCTTTCGTCAAATAGAGCGCCACTAGCCAGACAATAATTCCAAACACAATTGCAGAGAGCAGCACGGGAAAGATGCGATAGAAGCGCAATTGAGCCGCGTTGGCTCCATACAATGAAAGAACAGGGAAAATCGCGAACAGAATAGGATGGAACTGAATCGAACCCGTTCTCAGAGTCTTGCGCATATCAGTATCGTTTTTCCGCCGTCAATGGTTGGATTAGTCACTACATCAGCACCCTTTCTATGGCCCCGATTGTAGCCAATGGGCAAACTTCGTCATATGATCATCCACTCCTAGCGAGCCACCCATGTACAGCTATTACGCGTTGGCGATGACTAGATTCGTTTATCCGATTTGCGGGTCTTACTCGCGGTTCAGATCTAGAGTTGAACCGGACGAAAGTTCGTGTCCCGGTCAAAAGTGTCAATGCCTTCCGACCGTTTCAGCGAATTTACGACCCAGTAAGTGAGGGGTGTGGCTAGTGCTTCGTAAGCGCTTTTGACCAGCCATTGAGAGACAACGGCCGTCATCAGAGCCGATGTCGGGAGGATGCCGTAGAAGGCGACCGTAATGAAGATCAGCGAATCGGCGCCCTGTCCGACGATTGTCGATCCAATCGTGCGCATCCATAGGTAGCGACCCTCGGTACGCACTTTCATCTTTGCCAGGACGAATGAATTCAGAAATTCGCCGACCAGGTAGGCCAGGAACGATGCCACGAGCAGCCTTGGCGTGAAGCCTAATATCGCTCGGTAGGCCTGGTCTGCCTGCTCGGGGTTATCGTAAACGCCGGCGGTCCAGAACGAAGCGGCTGGGAGAACGCCCGCGAGCCAGATTGCGATCACAGCCACGAGGTTGCAGCCGAATGCGATCCAAATCCCGCGGCGCGCGGCCGGATACCCATACACTTCGGTGAGCACGTCCCCTACGATGTACGCAACCGGAAAGAGCACAATGGCAGCCGGCAGCGTAAGTTCGATTAAGTCGAAAAAACTTAATGCGATCAGCCGGACGGCAATGATGTTGGAAACAACGAGGGAAGTGGCGAGCAGCGCGACAACGGCCGGATACCAGCGGCCCATCTAGGAAGTATTCGAATTTGTCGAGGCGTAGAGATTGTCAGGATTATCCGCCCCCGAATCGGGGTCTGCCTCGGGTTCAACTCGCGAGGAAGGAGCCCCCTCACGGCTGCCGTGTTGGGCTTCTACGGTAATTCCAATCCCGCCTCGAACATTGAAGGCTCCCCGCACCCAGCACCAGTGGGGTTCTAGCGCCGCCACCAGATCATCCAGAATGGTATTGGTGACATGCTCATGAAAGACGCCCTCGTTGCGGTACGACCACAAGTACAACTTGAAGGATTTCGACTCGAGGATTTTTTCGTTCGGGACATATTCGACCGTGATGGTTGCGAAATCTGGCTGCTCCGTTGCGGGGCACACGCAAGTGAATTCATCGGACTCCAGGCGCACCACATATCGACGTCCAGAATGGTGGTTTGGAAAGGTTTCCAGCTTTTTGCTCGGGCGTGTACTGCTGCCGAGCAAAGTAAGTCCTTCTAAATCAGAACCTTCTGTCACGTCGCCATCTCCTGAAGATTTTCGATGCTGTTAGACGCAGCGAATCGCTCTTTTCCTCAATTTGCGCGATTTTCGACTCGCTGTAGACTCACTCGCCGGCAATTGTATCAGCGGCATGTACCTTGCAAGATTCAAGGTATGGTCGCAATCCCACTGAAAATGAATTCTCACCTGCCTCGCGTCCTGGTTGTGGACGATGACGACTCTTACTGCACCATTATTCGCGAGCTGTTGATTCGTAATGGGTATGATGTTCGTGTTGCCTACAGCGTCGGCGAAGCCCTGAACCTGCTCCAAGAAGAGCGCCCAGACTTGATCCTCACCGATTTGATGATGCCTGAAGTTGACGGCATAACTTTCATCCGACACCTGCGCGCCACACCTCCACACACCGAAATTCCGACCATTGTTGTCAGCGCGCTTGTGTTGGCCAGGGAACGAGCGGCCGCGGCTCAGGCTGGCGCAGACGCCTTCGTAGCCAAACCTTTCTCCATTAGCCAATTGCAGGCCACGATCCAGGAGGTCGTTGGTCAATAGATAGACATTTACTTCGGAATCCAAAAGGCCGCCTTAGGGCGGCCTTTTTCTTGTAGATGAACTCAAGTTTTAGCCGTATAAAAGATCCCGTATTGCGTGTACCTGCCGACGGAGGCCGTCATCACGCTCAATCAGATCCGATATGCGATCGTGGCCGTACATAACAGTCGTATGATCCCTGCCTCCAAGCGCTTGACCGATCTTCGGTAGGGAGGTTTCGGTCTCTTCTCGGATGAGGTACATCGCCACCTGGCGTGGCAAAGCGATCTGCCGCGTCCGGCGGGGGCCAAGCAAGTCTTCCTCCGGTATCTGATATTGCTGCGCGACGGCGGATATGATGCGGTTGGGGGTCATAGCCGCCGACCGAGGCGCTACATCAGATAGTGCGGATTCAATCGTGTCTTCGGTCAGCAATGCCCCCGTCAGGTCCGTATAAGCCAATACACGGGTCAGTGCCCCCTCCAGTTCGCGAATGTTCCGCTGTGCCCTCCGGGCAATCAGTTCGAGGTACTCATGGGCTACGTGCCTTCGCTCTCGCTCCGCCTTGGCGCGCAAGATGGCGATCTTGGTCTCGAGGTCTGGTGGCTGGATGTCCGCAGCTAATCCCCATTCGAATCGGGACCGAAGTCGTTCCTCCAGCGTGACGAACGCTTTGGGCGGTCGATCCGAGGATAGGACGACCTGTCGTTCCTGGCCATGTAAGGCGTTGAACGTATGAAAGAACTCTTCCTGGGTCGACTCCTTGCCTGCAATGAACTGCACATCGTCCACCAACAATATGTCTGCCTGACGGTATCGCTCCCGAAATTCGGCCGTGCTGTGAGAACGTATGGCATTGATCAGGTCGTTGGTGAATTCCTCTGAGGAAACATACACCGCTGTGCGCCCGGCGGCGATGCTAGCTCTAGTGATGGCGTGGAGCAGATGGGTCTTTCCAAGCCCCACTCCCCCATACAAGAAGAGCGGATTGTATGGGCCGGCTGGATGCTCGGTCACCGCCACCGCCGCCGCGTGCGCCAACCGATTGCTCTTTCCGACCACGAAGGTCTCAAATGTGTATTTCGGATTCAGGATTTGGGACGATGGCGTCGGCTCACTGATTGGGCTCTTGATAGGATCGACAGCTAGCTGAGGGGCTGGTGCCGCGCTCATTGCCTGAGGCTGCCAAACAACAAACCGCACGTCGACCGTTCGACCCGCGATCCCGCCGAGAACTTGTTTGATGGTCGGCCGCAGCCGATCGTCCAGCCAATCCCGGGCGAAGGCGTTTTTGACCCCGATGACAAATTCGCCGTCCTCATAACTCAACAGCTCCGCATCACGGATCCATGTTTCAAATTTGGCGCGTGGCATCTCAACTTGCAGCTGCCCCAAGGCTGCCTGCCAGAGTCGTTCCGACTGCATCCCACCTCCGTGGTGAATTTAGCTTTTTTTCTAACGTCCGATCGGGCTTTAGTTCCTGAAGAGGATCTGTCCCGCGCGACCAAGTTCTTGTTGCTGGCTCGCGGTTGGCATTCTAGCAGAAGGGTATGGCACTATCAATGCTCGCGACCCCTGCCAACCTAAAAAGATTCGAATCTTTAAGAACCGGTAATCTTAAGAAAAGCTGGAAGGAATAAACGCACACATATAAGGCGGGCTCTCCGACACTAGCCCAATATGGCGGCCTCTCCCAATGACACTCCGCCAGATGTTCGGGAATCTTCGGTCGTCATCCGACATGTTCCAGGCTGCTGCCAAACCTTAAGGCTTTGCTGCCGCGTCGATCGGGCCCAGGTATTCAAGCGAGATTCCAATCTGAGGCGTTCATAATTGCTGAATCGGGCGATTCTTCAAAGTCGTATGAGCGGGCGCGCTTAGGATGGCAAATCAGGCCTTGATCGCGAAGTCAAGTGCCTCGGAAAGACCCGACATCTCATGAAGTTTCAGCTCCGCTGGCAGATCGACTCCTCGGTTCGCGCGCTTGGGGATCACAACCGAAGAGAAGCCAAGCTTGACCGCTTCGCGCAACCGGGCCTCGAGGTTGGGCACGCGTCTGAGCTCCCCGGAAAGCCCGATTTCACCGATCAGCGCTAGGTCAGGCGGCAGCGCCCGATCGCGGGCCGAGGAAGCAATAGCAGCTGCAAGCGCGAGATCCGCCGCGGGTTCCTTGACCTGCAGTCCCCCAACAACGTTTATGAAGATATCTTGATCTGCTAGCTGGATGCCAACCCGACGAGTGAGCACGGCGGTGATGATCAGCAATCTGTTGGTGTCTACACCGTTGGCCGTGCGCCGAGGATGGCCAAATGATGTTGGGCTGGTTAGCCCCTGTACCTCCACGAGCAAAGGCCGGGATCCTTCCATAGTGACCGCGATCGCAGAACCCGGCGCATCGCTTCGTCTCTCGGCAAGGAATGCCTCCGATGGATTGGCAACTTCCACCATCCCCGAGGCGCCCATCTTGAACACGCCGACCTCGGTCGTGGCTCCATACCGATTCTTCACCGATCGCAGCAGCCGATAGGAATGGTAGGGATCGCCTTCGAGGTAAAGCACTGTGTCGACCAGGTGTTCAAGAACCTTCGGGCCGGCGATAGATCCCTCTTTGGTGACGTGACCTACGAGAAAGATGGCTACGCCTGAGGATTTGGCAACCGCCTGCAGGCGCAAAGCGCATTCTCGTACCTGAGAAATTGAGCCGGCAGCCGATTCGATATCGGCCGAGTGAACCGTCTGAACCGAATCGATGATCGCCAATTTGGGAGCTATGCTCTCAATCTGACCGACAACCCGATCCACGTCCGTCTCTGTCACCAAATATAAGTTCTCCGCCGGCTCCGTACCATTTGAAACCCGCAGCGCACGTGATTTGATCTGGGTGACCGACTCCTCTCCAGACACGTAGAGTACAGGGCCAGCCGCTGCGACCTCAGCACTAATCTGCAGCAGCAGCGTGGACTTTCCGATCCCCGGATCACCGCCAATCAGCACCAGCGATCCAGGAACTACGCCCCCACCCAACACACGTGCAAACTCAGAATTTTCCAGTGGGAACCTGTCTTCGGTGCCGATCTCGATATCAGTCAGCCTTTGTGGGGCAGGGCCGGATGCTGTGACAGCTGAAGCGCTGTTCGTACTTAGCACCTCTTCCACCATGCTGTTCCACTCTCCACACTGCGGGCAT
>Ga0255056_10000152_pt1 | contig 18004 bp, 16 predicted proteins | sample Cases_109_1_MG_FD_183639 | JGI IMG/M metagenome (GOLD analysis project Ga0255056, IMG submission 183639) | Seawater microbial communities from Amundsen Gulf, Northwest Territories, Canada - Cases_109_1 | ecosystem: Environmental > Aquatic > Marine > Gulf | place: Canada: Northwest Territories... | reverse complement strand
ACTTCTCCATGATGACCCTGCGTTTGTCGGCATCGGCAACCTTCAATGCCTCGCCCATCGCCGCGTCGAATTCGGCGTTGCTGAATGCGGTTTCGTTCCAGGCCTCGCCGGTGCGGTACGCCAACGCCAAAACCTGCACGCCGAGTGGGCGCATGTTCCAGGTCGTGATCGACCAGGGATACTTGGTCCAGTCGTTCCAGAAGGTGGAGCCCGGCAAGATGGTCCGCTTGATCTTGAAACCGGCCTCGCGCATCTGGGCCGCGATCGAATCGCCCGAGTTCCGTTGGAAGTCGTCGTCGATCGTGATCAGTTCGTGCTCGAAGTCCATCTGCCCGGCCTCTTTCATGAGAGCTTGGGCCTTCTCGATGTCACGCTTGGGTGGTGGAATCTGAGCGTACTCCGGGTGGATCGGGCAGACGTGATGGTTTTCCGCCAACTTGCCCGCACCGCCGTAACCGAGCTGCAGTACCGTATTATTGTCAACGGCGAGTTGCATCGCGTTCCGGACCCGCTTGTCGTCGTAAGGTTTGTTGTTGACGTTGGTCCGGCAGCAGATGGTCGCGGCGGTGACCGCCTCGGACTTCACGAGGGTCCCGAAGCTGTCGAGAATCTCCACGAAGTCGGCCGTCGTTTGATAGTTGGTGTCGATCTCCTCGGACTCGAAGGCGGCGACCTCGGCCGCCGGATCTGTGCCATAGTCGGTCCAGACGATACCGTCCAGATAGGCCTCGCCACGCCACCACTTTCCGTTCGTGCGCCGCTTGACCTCGGCGCGCGTGCCGACCTCGAGCGAAACTAGCTCGAAGGGGCCGGTGCCGACCGGGTTTCCCGACAGGATGCCGCCGTTCTTCTCGAAGTCGCGATGCACGATCAGCGCCGGATAGTCGACCATGCCGGGAATGATCGAGATGTCGGGCCGCGGCAGCGTGAGCTTTACCGTATGGCTGTCGACCTTCTGAATCGCGCCCGCCAACGCCTTATTGGTATTGGCATCGACCAGCGTGGCCATGCGGCCGGCCATCGAGTTGCCCTCGACTTCTTTTTCGCACCAGCGCGAGATGTTGAACACCACATCGTCGGCGTCGAACGCATCGCCGTTGGTCCAAGTCACGTCCTTGCGAACGTTGAGGACATATTCGGTCGCGTCGTCGTTGACCTCCCAACTCTCGAGCAGCCACGGTTCGAAAGTGAAGTCGCGCGTATAGCGAACCAGGTTCTCGCACATCTGGCGCCCGACGTTGCCCATCTCGGACCAGGAGAAGATGCGCGGATCGTCGACCGCCTTAACGCTCATGGAAACGTTGAGCACGCCCCCTTTCTTGCCAGCAGCACGTGCGGTGTTCGGCGACACAAGCCCGATCATGCTGTAGGCCGCGGCCGTCGTGGCGCCGAACGCCGTGGCCAGCGCCAGGAACTCGCGCCGGTCGATCTGGCCTTCGCGATATTCCTTGCGCAGTTTCGGGATAAAGGAATGCAGTCGCTTTCCGGCCATGTCTTTGAACTTCTCGGTCATCAATCGTCTCCCTGTTGCATGCCCATCCCGATCAGAGCATCCAGCCGGACCCTGGACCTTCGGGAACCCGAGGTCCGAATGATTCGGCCGGCTGACACCCAGGACCTACGTCAAACGCCGGCCCGGTGCGAATGTTCTGCCCGGAATATCTGTTCATAGCGTCGAGCCCGCGCGGCGGACCGCCCGGCGGCACGCGCCGCCGACGGCCAGGACCTTTCGATATCGTGGGCTCTTCGAGCCGCCTCCCATTTATCACCCCGCCCGCCCCGTTCCGGGATGGGCGGCGAATTCAGTTTTTTTCTTCAGGTCCTTGTCCGAAGACTAACAAACCTTAGGGGCCGCCGTCACCCGCTAGTTGCGCGATCACGACAATCACTAGGCTGGGAGCGACCCCGGGTCCCGGGCGCGCATCGCGCGCCGAAGGTCCAATCACACAAGTTCAGTGTTAATCTTGATCTCGCCGGTCAAGGTCCTGTGAACCGGACATTTGTCGGCGATTTTCAGGAGCTTTTCGCGCTGCTCCGCGTCGAGCGGCCCCTCCAGCTTCAGACGCCGGTCGATCCGGTCGATGCGCCCCTCTCGAGTCTCGCAGTCGGCGCAATCCCGGGCGTGAATCTTCTCGTGCGTGAGTCGCACCTCGGCCCGCTCCAGCGGCCAGCCCTTGCGCTCGGCATACATGCGCACCGTCATGGTCGTACAAGCGCCCAGTCCCGCCAGCAAAAGATCGTAGGGCGTCGGCCCGCTGTCGTCGCCGCCATAGTCGGCTGGCTCGTCGGCCGCGATACGGTGGCGTCCGGCGGCGATCTCCTGGGCGAAGCGCGCGCCGTCCCGTTCCCGAACCGCGACGCCACCCGGATCGGCCACTAGCGGCGGCGCCGGCTCCATACCTGCCCCGGCCCCAGCCCCGGCCCCTGCCCCGGCCCCCAGGTAGCGATCGGCCCAGGCCGCTAGGACCTGGGCGACGTAAATCGCGTCTGCCTTGCGGCTCAGCAGGTGATCGGCGTCGTCAAGAGAGACGAAACTCTTCGGGTGTTTGGCGGCAGCGAAAATTTTCCCGGCGTTGTCGATGCCGACGGTCTCGTCGCGCGGGGCGTGGAACAGCAGGAGCGCCTTGCGCAAGGCTCCGAGCGCCGGCTCCAGGTTCTGGGCCGCGATATCGTCCAGGAACTGTTTTTTGACCCGGAAGCGCCGCCCGCCCAGATCGACTTCCGCCTCGCCTTTGGCCGCGATCTCGTCCTCGGCGTCTCGGAACAGGTGGGCCACGTGCCCTGGATCGGAGGGCGCGCCGATGGTCGCCACCGCGACCGCCTCGGGAACCCGGGCCGCCGCGGCCAGCACCGCCGCCCCGCCCAGGCTATGCCCGATCAGCAGCTTCGGCGCGGCCCGGTTGGCGCGCAAATACTCGGCCGCGGCAACCAAATCGTCGACGTTGGAAGAGAAGTTGGTGTTGGCGAACTCGCCTTCGCTATGACCGAGACCGGTGAAGTCGAACCGGAGCACGGCGATGCCGCCCTCGGCCAGCGCGCCCGCGATGCGCTTCGCGGCGAAAATATCCTTGGAACAGGTAAAGCAGTGGGCGAAGAGGGCATAGGCCCGGGGCTCACCCGCGGGCAGGTCGAGCCGCGCCGCCAGGGTTTCCCCGCCCGCGCCCTCGAATGTCAGCTTCTCGGATTTGACGGCCATGACGCCTGGTCCCCAATTGGTTCTCGCGAAGCCACCATGGCAGCACGGGGCGTGACTGGAGACAAGGGTGCCGTGGTCCGCGATCTCGGGTTAGTCTAGGTCCGTTTCAATTGCATCAACCGCCGGAGATTCCCGAACCATGACCGAGACCCCCAACCGCGTGCAGGACGTCGAGCTAGTCGAGAAAACCAGGCCCTATGACGGCTATTTTCATATCGACGTTTACCGCCTGCGCCATAGGCGTTTCGGCGGCGGTTGGACCGAGGTCATGTCCCGGGAAATGTTCGAGCGCGGCCACGCCACGGTGGTGCTGCCCTACGACCCGGCGCGTGACGCCGTCGTGCTGATCGAGCAGTTTCGCATCGGCGCCTACGCGGCCGGGATCGAGCCCTGGCTGATCGAACCGGTGGCCGGCATCGTGGAGGCTGGCGAAACACCGGAGGCGGTGGCCCGCCGCGAGGCGATCGAGGAGGCGGGCTGCGAGCTCGCCGAACTCGAGCCTATTGCAACGGTAATGCCGAGCCCGGGCGGCTGCTCCGAAATACTCCACCTGTTTTGTGGCTGGGTCGACAGCGCGGGCGTCGGCGGTATCCATGGGTTGGCCCACGAGCACGAGGACATTCGTGCCTTCGTGCTGCCGCTGGATGAAGCCCTGAAACGCATGGCCATGAGTGATTTCAACAATGCCAGCACGGTCATCACCCTGCAGTGGTTGGCGCTGAACCGGCAGCGGCTCAAGAAAAAGTGGTCGTGACCCGGGCTCCCGGGAGCTTGCCCAGCCTTGTCGCGGGCCGGGTCCACGGGTAGTCTCGCGGGCCCGTATATGAATGGGTTTTCGCCTGAACAGCGCCATCTCGGGATTACCTTTCATGGACCTTCGCGACGGCTTTATCGGCACCATCGGCAACACGCCCCTGATCCGGCTCGACCGGCTCTCGAAGCAGACCGGCTGCGAGATCCTAGGCAAGGCCGAGTTCCTCAATCCCGGAAGCTCGGTCAAGGACCGCGCCGCCTGGTATATCGTCAAGGACGCCGTCGAGAAGGGGACGCTGCGGCCCGGCGGCACGATTGTCGAGGGCACCGCAGGCAATACCGGTATCGGCTTGGCCCTGGTCGGCCGGGCACGCGGTTACCGCACCATCATCGTAATCCCGGATACCCAGTCCCAAGAGAAAAAGGACATGCTGCGCCTGGCCGGCGCTGAGTTGCGCGAGGTCCCGGCCAAGCCCTACCGCGATCCGGAAAACTATGTCCATGTCGCCCGGCGCCTGGGCGAGGAACTGGCCGCGACCGAGCCCAATGGCGCGATCTTCGCCGACCAGTTCGACAACGTCGCCAACCGCCAGGGCCACTTCGAATCGACCGGGCCGGAGATTTGGCGCCAGACCGACGGCAAGGTCGACGCATTCGTCTCGGCGGTCGGCACCGGCGGCACCCTGGCCGGGGTCGGCATGTACCTCAAGGAACAGGACCCGGACATCATCATCGCGCTCGCCGATCCGCCGGGCGCCGCGCTGTACAACTACTACAAACACGGCGAACTCAAGGCCGAGGGCAGCTCGATCACCGAGGGCATCGGTCAGGGCCGGATCACCGGCAACCTGGAAGGCGCGCCCGTGGACGAGGCCTTCCACATCCCCGACGCCGAGACCGTGGCCATGGTGTTCGATGTCTTCGAGCACGAAGGTCTCTGTCTGGGCGCGTCGAGCGGCATCAACCTGGCCGGCGCCGTGCGCCTGGCCAAGCACCTCGGCCCCGGGCACACCATCGTGACCCTGCTGTGCGATTTCGGCACCCGCTATCAGAGCCGGCTGTTCAACCCGGCCTTCCTGCGCGAGAAGGACCTGCCGGTACCGGATTGGCTGGCGCGGGCAGGTATAGGAACGTGAGGCAACCATGGAACTGATCTTTCGCGACGACGCCTACCAGAAGTCTTGCGAAGCCACGGTAACCGCCGTCGACGAGACCGGTATACGCCTCGACCGCACGGTGTTCTATCCCACCGGTGGCGGCCAGCCCGGCGACGTTGGGACTCTGCATTTCGAGGACGGCGGCGAGCTGCGCATCGTCGACGCGCGCAAAGGCGCCGATCACGAGGACGTGGTCCATGTGCCCGAGGAAGGCGCCGCCCTGCCCGCAGTGGGCGCCAAGGTCACCGCCAAGATCGATTGGGACCGCCGCCACCGCATGATGCGCATTCACTCCTGCATGCACGTGCTGTGTTCGATCATCGTGGGCGACGTGACCGGCGGCCAGGTCGGCGACGGCAAGGGCCGGCTTGACTTCAACCTGCCCGACACCCAACTCGACAAGGAAGCGATCACCGCCGAGCTCAACCGAATCATCGCCGAGGACCATCCTCTGGCGGCGCGCTGGATCACCGAGCAGGCGCTTGGCGAAACCCCGGAGTTGGTCCGCACCATGTCGGTCAAACCACCGATGGGGGCCGGCCGGATTCGATTGATGGAAATCGAAGGCGTCGACCTGCAACCCTGCGGCGGCACCCACGTGCGGCGGACGGCTGAGATCGGTCCGGTCAAGGTCACCAAGATCGAGAACAAAGGGCGCCAAAACCGGCGCATCAATATCGCCTTCGCGAATTAGCCGCGGGCGGTGACAGACAGGGAGGCAAGACCGATGACCGCCCATGACGATTCGGCGCTGGTCGATACCGAGTGGCTGGCCGCGCATTTGGACGCGCCCGACGTGCGCATCGTCGACGCCAGCTACTACCTGCCCCACGAGGGACTGGACCCGCGCGCCGAATACGAGACCCACCACATACCCGGCGCGGTGTTCTTCGACATCGACGACATCGCGGATAGCGACAGCCCCCTGCCCCACATGCTGCCGAGCCCGGAGAAATTCTCCTCGAAGGTCCGCCGGTTGGGCCTGGGCGACGGGGTGCGCGTCGTGGTCTACGACCAGCGTGGCATCTGGAGCGCGGCGCGCGCCTGGTGGAGCCTGCGCGTGTTCGGCCATGACGACGTGGCGGTGCTCGACGGCGGCCTGCCCAAGTGGCTGAACGAGGCCCGCCCGGTCGACCAGGGTCCGCCGCAGGCACAGCCACGCCACTTCACGGCACGCATGAACACCTTTTTGGTGCGCGACAAGGCGCAGTTGCTGGCCAACCTAAAGAGCCGGCGCGAGCAGGTGTTGGACGCGCGCGCCGCCGGCCGTTTCACCGGCGAGGCACCGGAACCTCGCGCCGGCATGCGCAGCGGCCATATCCCGGGCAGCCGTAGCCTGCCGTTCACGGAGTTGCTCGATCCCGAGACCCAAACCATGCGGCCGGCGGCGGCGCTCCAGAAACGCTTTGCCGCGGCCGGTATCGACTTGAAGCGCCCGGTGGTGACCAGCTGCGGCTCCGGGGTCACCGCCGGCGTCTTGGCGCTCGGCCTGCACCTGCTAGGCCACCGCCAGGTTGCGGTCTACGACGGCTCCTGGTCGGAATGGGGCCTGCCGGACGGCGACACGCCGGTCGAGACCGGGCCGGGCGAACCCGCGGCCACGGGCTGAACCCTTGGCAGCGCGGGACAACCTAGCCTCGGAGCTCACCATCCGCGCCTACCGGCCGGGCGACCGCGACGCCGTGGTTGCGCTCTGGGAGCGCTGCGGGTCGATCGTCTGGTACAACGACCCGGACCGGGACATCGCGCTGTGGCGGGCCTCGCCCAACGCCGAGATTTTCGTCGGCGAGATCCAGGCAAGTAGCGGCGGCGAGCGCATCGTGGCCACGGTCTGCGTCGGTCACGACGGCCACCGCGGCTATCCCTACTACGTCGCCACCGACCCGGACCTACAGGGACGCGGCCTCGGCCGGCGCATGATGCGCCATGCCGAAAAGTGGCTGGCACGGCTCGGCGTGCCCAAGATGAACCTCATGGTGCGCGACACCAATGCCCAGGTCCGCGATTTCTATCTGTCGATCGGCTACAAGGAGGAGCCGCGCCTGGTATTCAGCCGCTGGCTCACCCTCGACGGCGAACCGCCCAAAGAGGGGCCCCGTGAAGTCGGCACCCTGGCCTGCACGATCACCCGTCTGGAGATGACCGAAAAACCGGGCCGGCCGGCCGCGCATCCCCCGCACGGCATCCAGGTCGCTCTGCTCAGGGCCCGCCACCCGACCGTCGCCTTCTACCGCTTCCTCTACAACAGTGTCGGCGCGGACTGGCTCTGGTACGAGCGCCGCGCCATGGACGACGACACCCTGGCCGCCATCGTCCAGGACGACGCGGTCGAAGTCTACGTACTCTACGTCGAGGGCGTTCCGGCCGGTTACGCGGAGCTCGACCGGCGCAAGAAACCCGAGATCGAACTCGTCTACGTTGGCCTGATGCCCGAATTCATCGGGCGCGGCCTCGGAAGTTATCTCCTATCCACGGCGATCGACATCGCCTGGACCTACGAGCCCAGCCGTCTCTGGATCCACACCAACACGCTCGACCACCCGCAGGCCCTGCCACTCTATCAGCGCCACGGATTCGTGCCCTACGACCAGGAGCAGCGGATCATCCCCGATCCGCGCCTGACCGGACTGATTCCCGCCAAGGGCTAATACTATAAATCGACGCCAACCATACCTAGGCGAAGGCGCGGCTGGCGAGATAGGCGCCGAGCAGCAGCAGCGCGCTGAAAAAGACGCGCCGAAACAGTGCCTCGGATAACCGCCGGCGCACGGCCTGGCCGAGCACCATGCCCAGCGCCGCCGGCGCCACTGCGACCGCCGACATGAGCCAGAGGTCCGCGGTCATCAGGCCCTGCCGCGCAAACGCGGCCGCCAGCGCGACGGTCAGGACGGTGAAGGAAATGCCCAAGGCCTGAACCAAATGGTCGCGCGACAAGCCAAGCGCCTGCAAATAGAGAATTCCGGGAATGAACGAGCCGGTCAGCCCGGCCACGAATCCACCGATTCCGCCCGCGGCGGGTGAGAGCACGGTCTCCCAGCGTCCGGGCGGTGGGATCTGCGGTGCCACCAAGCTGATCCCGGCGTAGCCGCAAATCATGAACCCCAGCAGGCCGGTCAACAGCACGGAATCGGCCTGGGCCAAAATCCCGACGCCGATCCAGGTGCCCAGACAGGCCATCAGCAGCAGCAGCCACAGCCGTCGGAACAAGGGCATGAAGGCGCCGCCCGCCAATCCCTGCCAGACGTTGGTAACCATGGAGGGGACCAGCATCAGGGCGATCGCCTCTTTCAGGCCGACCGTGGCCGCGAGCAGCGCTAGCGCTATCGTCGGAAGGCCGAGCCCGACCACCCCTTTTACCCAGCCGGCAAACAGGAAGGTGGCGCAGACGATCGCGACGATTTCGAAGGTCCACATGCGCGAAATCGCGAACTCCGGCGCCGCCTTGACGGCCACATGCCCCTTCGGCGCTTCCCTATTAATGCAGGATCTGGCTGAGGAACAACTTGGTGCGGTCGTGCTGCGGGTTGTTAAAGAATTCGTGGGGTTCGTTCTGCTCGATGATCTCGCCGAAGTCCATGAAGATGACGCGATTGGCGACCGCCGTCGCAAAACCCATTTCGTGGGTTACGCAGATCATGGTCATGCCGGATTCCGCGAGCTCGACCATGACCTCCAGCACCTCCTTGATCATCTCGGGATCGAGCGCCGAGGTCGGCTCGTCGAACAGCATGATCCTGGGGCTCATGCACAGCGAGCGCGCGATGGCGACGCGCTGCTGCTGACCGCCCGAAAGCTGGCCGGGGAATTTTGCCGCTTGCTCGGGAATCCTGACCCGCTCGAGGTATTGCATGGCAATTTCCTCGGCTTCGACCTTGCGCATATTGCGCACCCAGATCGGCGCCAACGAACAGTTTTCCAGGACGGTGAGGTGGGGAAACAAGTTGAACTGCTGAAACACCATGCCGACTTCCCGGCGGACCAGCTCGATGTTCTTCAGATCGCCGGTCAGCTCATTGCCGTCGACGACAATTTTCCCCTTCTGATGCTCCTCGAGCCGATTAATGCAGCGGATCAGGGTGGACTTGCCGGATCCCGAGGGGCCGCAGATGACGATGCGCTCGCCGGTTTTGACCGTCAGGTTAATGTCCTTGAGCACGTGGAACTCGCCGTACCACTTGTGGACGCCGTCCATTTCGATCGCGATGTCTTCGCCGACGGTCAGCTCTTTCGTCGGCTGCCGGACTTCGTCTTGCGCAACGGCATCGGTCATACTTGCCTCCTGGTTTTCCTATCCGGCCGGACCCCGGCGCCCTGACGGCGCTAGTGGCCGGTATGGAGTTTCTTCTCCAAATACAGCGAATACCGCGACATGCTGAAGCAGCAAATGAAGAAAAACAGCGCGATAAAGAGGTAAACTTCGCGCGCCAATCCCGCCCAGACGGCGTCGGCCAACGACGCGCGTCCGATACCCAGCGGATCGAGCATTCCGATGATCAGAACCAGCGTGGTGTCCTTGAAAAGCCCGATAAACGTGTTGACGATGCCCGGGATCGAGATCTTCAGCGCCTGCGGCAGCACGATTAGCGCTTGGGCTTTCATGTAGGTCAGGCCGAGCGAATCGGCGGCCTCGATCTGGCCCCTGGGAATCGCCTGCAAGCCGCCGCGAACGACCTCGGCAATGTACGCCGCCGAAAACAGCGTCACCATGATCAGCACCCGCAACAGCAAGTCGAAGACCGTGCCCGGTGGCAGGAAGAAGTTGAGCATCGACGACGCGATGAACAGCAGGGCGATCAAGGGCACGCCACGGATAAACTCGATGAACAAGACGCAGAGGATCCGCAAAACCGGCATACTCGACCGGCGTCCGAGGGCGAGGAGAACACCGATCGGAAGCGAAAATGAGATGCCGGTGACGCCGATGACCAGGGTCAGCAAGATGCCGCCGAACTGGTCGGTGTCGATGGCTTGTAAACCCAAACCGCCGACCAGGAGCCAGCCCGCGATGAACGGGAAGGCCATCGCGTACCAGAGTCCGAATTTCCGGCCGGGCATCTTGTCGTAAAGCACCGGCACGATCGCCATGACCAGGAGGATGAACGACAGGTTCACGCGCCAACGCGAGTCGTGGGGATAGAACCCGTAAACGAAAAGTTGAAACCGGCCTCTGATGAAGGCCCAACAGGCGGCGCCTTCCGGTTCCTCCATCTTGGCCCAGCATTCCTTGCGCGAGTCCGCCGTCCAGACCGCATCCAGGAACATCCAATCGATGAGCGGCGGCAACAGAATCCACAGGAACCACACGGCCAAAATGGTCAACGCCGCATTCAATGGCGTGGAAAACAGGTTGTGTTTGACCCACCCGAGGACACCGACCTCGGAACGCGGCGGCGGCATGTCCGGATGCTGGCCAGCTTCGTAAGATTGCGCGGCGTCAACCATGGTTCATCTCTCCACCAACGCCATTTTTTTGTTGTACCAATTCATGAACGCCGAGATTACCAGGGAGAAGGTCAGATAGGTTAGGAGGACCACAATCATGGTCTCCATCTCCTTGCCGGTCTGCATCAGGGTGATCCCGCCGACCGTTGCGACCACGTCCATGTAGCCGATCGCGATCGCCAGGGACGAATTCTTGGTAATATTCAGATACTGGCTCGCGAGCGGCGGCACGATCACCCGAAGCGCCTGCGGAATAATGATGAGCTGCAACGTCCTGTTCTGACGGAGCCCGAGTGCATGCGCGGCCTCGGTCTGCCCGTGGCTGACCGCCATGATGCCGGCCCGGACGATCTCCGCGATAAAGCAGGAGGTATAATAGGAAAGCGCCAGCCACAGCGCGATGAACTCGGGTCTGATCGCCAACCCGCCCTGGAAATTGAATCCTTTCAGCGCGGGAACAGACCAGGAAAGCGGCATACCCATGACCAGGAAAGCGAGCCCGGTCAGCCCCACGATCGCCCCGATCGATATCAAGAATACGGGGTAAATCCGGCCCGTCTCCTCCTGGGTTTTTTTCGCCCAGCGCCTGAAGAAATAAACGAATACGATCGAGAGCACCAAGGCCGCCGCGACGACCCCGGACCCCGATTCCCAAACCGGTTGGGGAAAGAAGAACCCCCGGTTCGAGAGGAAGAATGAATCATTGAAATTCATCGCCAGCTTGGGCACCGGCAACAGAGTCACCACCAAACCGTGAATGAACAGAATGTGCAAAAGGACTGGAATATTGCGGGTGAATTCCAAAAAACAATAAACCATGCGGCTTACCAGCCAGTTCGACGACAGCCTGAGGACGCCCATGGTGAAGCCCATGATCGTCGCCAGAATGATGCCGCATACGGCGACCAGCAGGGTGTTGAGAATGCCGACGACGGCGGCCCGCAGATGGGTGGAGCGTGAGCTGTATTCGATAAACGGTGAAAACGTAATATCGTAAGCGGCAGGCGTAAAAAAGAAGCCGAAACTAAATTCTTTTCCGACCCTTTCGAGGTTGATGACGACGTTGCGGAGGAGGAGCGCAAGAACGGCGAAAATCAGCGTCAGCGTCACGATCTGGATGATGACGGACCGGGCTTCCTTGTTGCTCCAAAGGCGCGCGATCGCGCTGCGTGTGTCGGGTCCGGTCTCGGAGATTGCGGCCATGGCGGACGATGTTCCTGTTCAGGGCTTCTCTATCCAACCCGGTAAGCTAATAATAACTGGCTCGGAAATGCAAGAAACAAGAAAGCGCGCCGGACCCCGCGAGGGTGCCGGCGCGCTTCCAACTTGGTCGGCGATTCACCGTTATATCAACGGAACGGAGGTGAATACTGAAGACCGCCGTTCGTCCACAGGGCATTGAGGCCGCGCTCAAGCCCAATAGGCGTGTTCACGCCGATATTGCGCTCAAAGATTTCGCCGTAATTGCCGACGGATTTGATGATGTTGTAGGCCCAATCCTTGCCGAGGCCCAACTCTTCACCCTGGTTCCCTTCGACGCCCAAGAGGCGCAGAATCTCGGGATCTTTGGAACTCTTCATCGAATCGACATTGGCGCTGGTGACGCCCTTTTCTTCGGCCGTAACCGTCGCGTTGAGAACCCAAGTGATGATGTCGGACCACTGGTCGTCACCGTGACGGGTGGCCGGGCCGAGGGGCTCCTTCGAGATGATCTCGGGCAGGACTACGTGATTATCCGGATCCGTGAACGTCGACCGGGTCGAGGCCAGGCCCGAGGCATCGGTGGTGTAGACGTCGCATCGCCCGGCTACGTAATTCTGCCGGGCCTCGTCGTTGGTCTCGATCGGCACGGCCTCGTACTTCATGCTATTGGCATGGAAGTAATCGGCCAAGTTGAGCTCGGTCGTCGTGCCGGTCTGGATGCAGATCGAAGCGCCGTCGAGTTCGGTGGCGCTCTTGACGCCAAGCGACTTGCTCACCATGAAGCCCTGGCCGTCATAGTAGTTGATGCCGTGGAACCGGAGCTTCACGCCGACATCGCGGGAGAAGGTGACGGTGGTATTCCGCCACAGCACATCGCCCTCACCCGAGTTCAGCAGGGTGAACCGGGTCTTGCCGGTCGAGCTGACCGTCTTGATCTTACCGGAATCTCCCAGAACCGCCGCCGCGGTCGCACGGCAGAAATCGATGTCGAAGCCTTTCCAAACGCCGTTTGCGTCCGGGTAAGCGAAGCCGGCGATGCCGGTACTGACGACGCAACGCAGCACGCCGCGCGCCTTGACGTCTTCAAGCGTACCCGCATAGGCCGCCGTGGACACCACGCTTGCCACGCCCGCGGCAAGCACAAATTTTGTGATTTTCATCGAGAAACCTCCCCTGTTGCTCGTCTTATTTATGTTCTACGAGCGCTACCCGGAAGAAACTCTCAGGCCTTAGAGCCTGATTCCCGAGGCTACGCTCATTAGGATACCAACATTTGTAGCATTCGGCGGTGAAAAGGCAACAGGGCTCGCGAATTCCAGTTAATATTTTCGCGGGCCGCGTCGCCGGTTGAGCCGCCGAATCGGCTGAAATCCGCCGCCAGAAGCGGATTCGGTGTTGTTTCGGGCCGGATTCCGGGTGGCCGGCGCGACCCCGGCGTTCCGGCCCGATCTTGGTCCGATCTTGCCCTGGTCTCGCCCCGGTCTCGCACGGATGGCTGGCCCGGACCGGAAACAGCGGGTAAACCAGGAGCGGCGGAGGTCGTAGCGAGGCGCGGGAGTAAAAAAAATAATGAAGGCAGAGTCCAAACTGGGAGCGGATACCCTGCTGACCCGCCTGGGCCGCGACCCAGCGCGCCAGAACCGCGCGGTCAACCCACCCGTCTACCATGCCTCCACTCTAGCCTTCGAGACGGTCGCCGAATTCGAGGCCGCGGCGGCAGGCAAGTTCGACAAGGGCACGCTCTACTACGGCCGCTACGGCATGCCGACCACCTTCGCCTTGGAAAGCGCCGTGGCCGAGCTCGAAGGCGGTTACGGCGCCATCGCCATGTCCACGGGCTTGGCCGCCATCACCTGCACGCTACTGACCTTCCTGCGCGCCGGCGACCACATCTTGGTCACCGATTCAGCATACGAACCGGCGCGTCACGTCACCGATGAACTGCTTGGGCGCTTCGGGGTCGAGGCCAGCTATTTCGACCCCCTGATCGGCGCCGGCATCGCCGAGCTGATCCGCCCGAACACCCGCCTGGTCTACCTTGAATCTCCCGGCTCGGTTACCTTCGAGGTCCAGGACGTGCCCGCCATCGCGGCCGCCGCCCATCGGGCCGGCCTGGTGGTGGTGTTCGACAACACCTGGGCGTCCCCGCTCTACTTCAAACCCTTCGCCCACGGGGTCGACGTCTCGATCCAGGCGGCGACCAAGTATATCGTCGGTCACGCCGACGCCATGCTCGGCATGGTCGTGACCCGCGAGAAACACTACGAGGCGCTGCGCCGTACCGCGGTCCAACTCGGTCACTCGGCGGCGCCCGACGACGTCTATCTGGCGTTGCGCGGCCTGCGCACCTTGTCGCTGCGCATGGCCCGCCATCACAGAAATGCGCTCGAGGTCGCGACCTGGCTCCAGAGCCGGCCGGAGGTGGCGCGGGTTTTGTACCCGGCGTTGCCCGGCAACCCGGGTCACGCGCTCTGGCGCCGCGATTTCACCGGCGCTTCGGGCCTGTTCGGGGTCGCGCTGGGGCCCTGCCCGAAAGAAGCCGTGACGGCGATGCTGGACGGGCTCGAGCTGTTTTCCATGGGGGTTAGTTGGGGCGGCTTCGAGAGTCTGGTGCGCCCGACCGATGTGACCGGAATTCGCACCGCCACCAACTGGCTGCCGCCGGGGCCCCTGCTCCGCTTCCACATCGGCCTGGAGGACCCGAAGGATCTGATTGCCGACCTCGAGGCCGGCTTTGGGCGCCTCCGGGTCGTCTCGGAAGGAGGTGCTTCATGAACGAGCAACCCGCACTGCCCGAGGCGGTGGCCGCGGCCGTGGTCTTCGACGCGGCCGGCTTGGTGCCGGCGATCGCCCAGCAGCACGATACCGGCGAGGTCTTGATGGTCGCGTGGATGAACCGCGCCGCTCTGGCTGAAACCTTGGCCACCGGCCGGGTCTGCTACTGGTCGCGTTCGCGCGGCGCGTTGTGGCGCAAGGGCGAGGTCTCGGGCCAGGCCCAGCACCTGGTCGAACTCCGCGTCGACTGCGACGGCGACACCTTGCTGCTGCGCGTCGAGCAGACCGGGGTCGCTTGCCACACCGGGCGGCGTAGCTGTTTTTTCCGAGCGCTGCGGCCGGACGGCGGGTTGGAGGAGATCCTGCCGGTCACCGCCGATCCCGAAACGCTCTACGGCGGCAAGGTCGGTCCTGGGGGCGGCAAAAGGGGCGGCCCTGGGGGCGGAGAGCCTTCGTGATCCCGTTGCGCCGCACCGGCATGGCCGCCGTTTTCTCGACGGCCCTCCTGACGGCGACCCTCCTTGCCTTCGGGGCGCCGCGCGCGGAACCGCCCGTGACCTTGTTCGCGGCGGCGAGCACGTTCGAGGCGGTGGCCGCGGTGGCGCGCGCTTACGAGGCAGGCGGCGGCGGCAGGGTACGGACCGTGTTCGCCGCCTCCTCCACCTTGGCGCGCCAGATCGCCCAGGGTGCGCCGGCCGATCTCTACCTATCGGCCAATGCGGCCTGGATGGACGAAGTGGAAGGTCGCGGGGTTCTCGAACCCGGCTCCCGGATCGACCTGCTCGGCAACGCCCTGGTTCTGATCGTGCCGAAACGAAGTTCGGTGGAGATTGAAGTGGGGCCCGGCTTTCCGCTCGCCGAGGTCCTCGATGACCGCCGCCTGGCCATGGGCGACCCGGCCCACGTGCCGGCCGGGATCTACGCCAAGGCGGCGCTGACGGAGCTCGGGGTTTGGCGGTCGGTGGCGGCGCGGGTCGCTTACCTGGGCGACGTCCGCGCCGCGCTCGCCATGGTCGATCGCGGTGAGGCAGCGGTCGGAATCGTCTATGCCAGCGACGTTCGCGGCGCCGCGCGCGTCCGGGTCGTTGGCAGGTTCCCCGCCGAAAGCCACCCCGCCATCGTCTATCCGCTGGCGGTAATCGCCGGGCGCGGCCGGCCCGAAGTCCTGGCCTTTTATGAATTCTTGCAGACTCTCCAAGCGCGGGACCTTTTCGAGTCCCAGGGATTCAGCGCGCCGGGCGGCCGGGGCTGAATTCGATGCTGACCGTTTCGCCCTTGGAGGTGGAGGCGCTGACCCTGAGTCTGCGGGTCGCGCTGTGGTCGGTGTTGACCAGCCTGCCCGCCGGGCTGCTGGTGGCCTGGCTGCTGGCGCGCCGGGAGTTTATCGGCAAGTCCGCGCTCAACGCGGTCGTCCACCTACCTCTGGTGCTCCCGCCGGTGGTGGTCGGTTACTTGCTGCTGGTGTTATTGGGCCGCGAGGGGCCGCTCGGCCGGCTGCTCTACGATTTATTCGGCATCGGACTGCCGTTCACCTGGGAGGGCGCGGCGCTCGCGGCGGCGGTCATGGCCTTCCCGCTCATGGTACGCGCCATGCGCCTGTCGTTGGAAGGCGTCGACCGGCGCCTGGAGGCGGCGGCGCGCACCCTCGGCGCACGCCCGTTCGGCGTATTCCTGACCATCACCCTGCCGCTGATGGCGCCGGGCATCGTGGTCGGCGCGCTGCTGGGATTCGCGCGCAGTCTGGGCGAGTTCGGTGCCACCATCACCTTCGCCGCCAACATTCCCGGCGAAACCCGGACCCTGCCGCTGGCGCTCTACACCCTAACCCAGACTCCGGGCGGCGAGGACGCCGCACTGCGCCTGGCCGCGCTATCGGTCGCCCTGTCGCTGGCCGCACTCGCGGCCTCCGAATACGCGGCGCGCCGCCTACGCGCCCGCAATGGAACCTAGCCATGCTCGTCGTCGCCGTCGCCAAGCGCCTGGGTACCTTCCAAATCGATGCCGAATTCTCCTGCGCGAGCGACGGCATCGTTGCGCTGTTCGGCCGTTCGGGCGCCGGCAAGACCAGCTTGATCAACATGCTGGCCGGCCTGTCGCGGCCGGACTCCGGCCGCATCGAGATCGCGGGCGTACCTTTGTTCGACTCGCGCCGTGGCCTCGACTTGCCGCCCGAACGCCGGCGCATGGGCTACGTGTTTCAGGAGGGCCGCCTGTTCCCGCATATGAGCGTGCGCGCCAATTTGAGTTACGGTCTGCGCCGCGCGCCACTCGACGAACGGCGTATCCAGTTGGATCAAATTGTCGAGCTGCTTGGCCTGGAGGCGCTGCTCGAGCGGCGGCCCCACGACCTGTCGGGTGGAGAGAAGCAGCGGGTCGCGCTCGGCCGAGCGCTCTTGGCCAATCCGCGCTTGCTGCTCTTGGACGAACCCCTGGCCGCACTCGATCAGGCGCGCAAGGACGAGATCCTGCCGTTCATCGAACGCCTGCGCGACGAGCTGACCATCCCGATCATCTACGTCAGCCACGCCATGCCCGAAATCGTTCGGCTGGCGGACGTCATGGTGCTGATGTCCGAAGGTCGGGTCAAAGCGGTTGGCCCGCTCGACGAACTGACCAGCCGACTCGATCTGCGGCCCCTCACCGGGCGCTTTGAGGCCGGTGCCGTGCTGGAGGCACGGGTCGAGGGACAGGACGCGGACTTCGCCCTGACCAAACTGAGCTTCGCCGGCGGCCATCTTGTGGTGCCGAAACTCGACCTGCCCCACGGCGCCGAATTACGCCTGCGCATTCGCGCCCGCGATGTCTCGCTCGCCCTGACGCGGCCAGAGAGCACCAGCATCCTCAACGCCTTGCCTTGCACCGTGAGCGATATCGGCACCGAGGAAGGCCCCCAGGTCGACCTGCGCCTCGACGCAGGCGGCGCCGCGCTCTGGGCCCGAATTACGCGGCGCTCGCTGCACGAGCTCGGATTGGCGCCGGGATCCCAGGTTTACGCCCTGATAAGGGGGTGGCGATCGACCGTTACAGCCTCGGGCGCAGCGCCGGTACGGGACGGTTCTTCCCCAATACCGAATAGAGGTTTTGAGCGGATTTGTTGGTTTGGCCAGTTGGGCCGCCGTGCCCAGGCGCCGATAGCAAGGTGCGATCGTTCCATGACACCTTGCCGCGCGCCGCCCAGGGCCGCCCCGGGCCGCCCGGGGCCACCTGGTGCACGGCGTGGCTCCAAAATCTTATTAAGACCATTGGTTAACATATTGAAATTGATTGACAAACTGCTAAAATTTTATTAAAAGTATGTTTATGGGAGTTGCGGTGCGTTGAGCTGATACGGGGATTTATTATGGGTAAGATCGTCAAATCAGTCGTATGGGGTTATGCCGGTGCGATACTGGCCGGCTTGCTAATCGCCGTCGTCGGCGTGGTCTTCGGTCTGTCCGAGGCCACCATCGCCGCGACTGCCGCGCCGACCGGTATCGTC
>Ga0255056_10000151_pt1 | contig 18024 bp, 18 predicted proteins | sample Cases_109_1_MG_FD_183639 | JGI IMG/M metagenome (GOLD analysis project Ga0255056, IMG submission 183639) | Seawater microbial communities from Amundsen Gulf, Northwest Territories, Canada - Cases_109_1 | ecosystem: Environmental > Aquatic > Marine > Gulf | place: Canada: Northwest Territories... | reverse complement strand
TTGTAGAGTTGACGATTCGTGGGCCCATAGCTCAGCCCGGTTAGAGCGCATCCCTGATAAGGATGAGGTCCGTGGTTCAAGTCCACGTGGGCCCACCAGAGAACCGCCAGGCCAGCGGTCTGCGACGCAGAACTGTTCAACTCGAAGATGGACTGGGCGTAGTCAAAGTCCGTGGAAAGTCCGTCCGATTTTCGGTTCTGCTCCTGTCGAGACGGTCAGCGGCCTCCTCGTCCAAACCCGGGAAAAGGTGTCCATAGATGCCCATCGTTACCGTTGGAGATGCGTGACCCAACCTGACGATGCGAACCAGTGATCGTGGTCGGTCAAGGCAATAGGACATCGTTTCACTTGTCCACCCCCAGAATTTGGTCGATTCGCTGCACCTGAGATCGAATCGAGCAAGAATGGCGAGTAAGGAAAGCTGGTGCGAATCGGCATTCCGAGCGCCTGCGAGACTGCCCCATCACCATTTCGCCTGAGACTGCTAACTATCAACTAACTACTAACTGATAGACAAAGTAGTACTTAAGTACTAGAGTAGATGTAGTTTAGTAGTAATTATGACCAAGATCCCAAGAAAACCCCCGCCTTTTGACACTCTGCTCAAAGAAATGAACAGAGATCGACTCGGTGCCATCCTAAACGAGCAAACCGTCACCGATCCATACTTCCATTGGGACGAGTTGAGGAGACGGAACCCTCCGTCGGACTTGTCACACACCGAGTGGTGGTTGCAGCAGAAGCTCCGTCGAGGTGCGAATCGTCGTGCCCTCCCTGTAACAGAAGCGGGTGGACGGTCGTTCTCATTTGTTCTTCCAGACGAGGCGCTAAGCCTGCTCCATGAAATCGATCAGTTGGCATCCGGACGCGTATCGGCCCCAGCAGAAATAGTCTCGGAGTCAACGAGAGATCAATACCTGGTTACGTCCCTCATGGAAGAGGCCATCAGTTCCAGCCTGCTGGAGGGTGCGGCCACAACCCGCCAGGAAGCCAAACGCTTGCTTCGGTCAGGACGTGAGCCCGTCACTCGGGCTGAACGGATGATCGTGAATAACTACCGCACCATGAACCTCATCCGAGAAGATCTGGATACGGAACTCAGTGCCGAAATGGTGCTTGATATTCACCGTTCGGTCACCGAGGGAACCCTCACGAATCCAGAAGACGCCGGACGGATGCAAACAGCTGAGGAAGACCGCGTTGTCGTCGCACATGCGGTAGAGGATCTGGTTTATCACCGCCCGCCACCAGCCGAGTTGCTCCCAGAGCGCATGGAAGGGCTGGCGGACTTCGCAAACGACATAGAAGGGAAGCCGTTCTTACATCCTGTCGTGCGAGCAGTCACTCTCCACTTTTGGCTTGCCCACGATCATCCATTCGTAGACGGGAACGGCAGGACCGCAAGGGCGCTGTTTTACCGCTCCATGCTTCGGCAGGGGTATTGGCTAGCTGAATTTCTATCGATCTCGCGACTGCTTTACCAAGCGCCGTCGCGATACGAAAGAGCTTTCCTATTCACCGAGTCGGATGACGCAGATTTGACCTATTTCCTTCTCCATCAGTTACGGGTGATCCGCCATGCCATCGACGAGTTGTATAAATACCTCGGCACCAGGGCGCAGGAGATTCGGGAGGTTGAGCGACATCTGGGTCGCACAGGCCGATTTAACATGCGACAGCTAGCTCTCCTTGCTCATGCCCTCAAGCGACCTGAGGCGATTTACACGTTTCAGACCCACCAATCGAGCCACAACGTTGTTTATGAGACCGCACGAAGGGACCTATTCGATTTAGAGGCCATTGGATTCCTGGACCGCGGGAAAGTAGGCAGAGAGTTTCGGTTCTTTCCTTCCCCTGATCTCACAGAACGTATCCGAGCTATGGATTTGGAAAGGCCATGACTGGGTATTTTGGATCTTGCTTCCCGATTGCTGCCGAACCCGACCTAACTGGACGGGTTTGGAGGCGACAGCCTGAGACTGAACTACCCCTTTAGACAAGCCTCACGGCCCTAGACGCCGCCAATCGGACAGAAGCAGTTGAACTCTGCCTAAATACGGATCGGGAAAGCCAAACCTGGTCCCCCCTTTTTCAATGTCCGGGAGTTGGGCTTCCCTGGGTTGAAGTCCGTTTCTAGTCCGTGAGACGTTGAGCACTGTCGTGGACTCATGATGGACAACGATGCAGGATTCTCAGTTTCTTGGAGGCTTTCTGTACGAACTCCCAGGTAGGCGAACTGACCGACTAGCCCTGATAAGGATGAGGTCCGTGGTTCAAGTCCACGTGGGCCCACCCACAAACCCCTACACACGGGGGTTCTTGTTCATTATCGGGCGATTGCTGAGACTTCGTTCTCTTCTCGCGTCCACAGTGCGTCTACGGGAGAAGCACGCCAATGGGGGGGTCTTGACGCGGCTGCTCGAGCTTCGGTGCGAGGCATCAGGATGGCCAGGTCCGCATAGCGGGTCGCCCCAATCATGTCGAGCGGCCCGCTTCGCTCGACCATGACGGCGGCAATGGCTTCCAACACAGCCCGTCTCTCGCGATCTCCCAGCAACGACTCGACGGCCTGCAGACTCGGTATGTCAACGAGGGCGAGCACGCCGCCGCGACCGCCCTCACGAACGCGGGTTACTTCACGTTCGAACTCGAAAGCGAGAGTCTCCACGTCCGCCATCTCCTGGCTTCGGCTCTTGATCTGGCGGGCGCGTTCTAGGCGGCTGGTGACGCGAGCCGCCAACTCTGACGGATGAAACGGTTTGGTCAAATAGTCATCGGCCCCAGCCTCAAAACCAGCGACCATGTCGTCGAGCTCTTCAGAAGATGTGAGGAACATAAACGGAGTGAAGTCGTGCCTCGGCTTGCTGCGCACCATGCTGAGGAACTCCTGACCTCCGATCCCCGGCATGCTCCGATCGCAGAGAATCAGGTCGAAGTCATCTGTTTCTATGAGCTTGACCGCCTGCTGCACATCTGCAGCTATCACATCGATTCCCGCCTCGCGGAGAACGCTATCTATGACAGCGCTCATAAAGCGATCGTCTTCGACTGCGAGTACGCGAGGACGATCGCCTTCTGAAGTGATCACCGAGTTTGTATTCACCATGAATCCTAAGAGTGGGAATCGGCACAACGACACAATGACCTGACCCATTTGGCTGAGCCAAGATCCGGTGCGGATGTCGGCGTAGGCGTATCCACTTGCGTCGGTTGCCTGCCGTGCCGGTTCCATCTCGCGTTTATCCCGCGTCCGCAGCCAACCGTGACCGCCCCTCGGGTCTCACCACCAATCACTACTTGCGGATTCGTCCATACGAATGCATGCTGGGTTGGGCTGTCAAGTCGTGGGCTCGACCGGCCCTTCCGACTCAGAAGGGGTCAAACACAGAACTGACTCACAGCCCTATCACGATCCCCAAGTTCGAGGCCTCGAACCGATACACGCAGGCCCCTAGAAGCTGGTGAGCCGTCTGAGGCACGGACATCGTGTCCCCGGCACAACCTTCGGTCCTTGGGCCGCGCGCGAGCCAAGTCGGGAGCCATCCGCGGTGGCCCGCCACGGATAACCGTGGACACTGACGGACTGCACTCTCTGTAATGACGGGCTACACAGACAGTCCTGGACCGCTCCCAGACACGCCTTGTAGATCTACGGATCAGAAGGTTGGGGGTTCGAATCCTCCGTATCCTGACGCTTGCTAATCATCCTGGTCAGCACCCCGAAGTTGAGCGCCCAGCCGACACCGAACACCTTGCCGGGAAAGATCGGGCCCGCCGGGTTCCAGTAGGTGCTCCGCACTCGTCCAATCGTCGGCACACGGAAGTCGTAGGGGACAAGATCTACGACTTTCCCGTGCCACGTTCTCTCATCTTGGGGTTTGCGAAGCTCCTGGATGATCGCGATAACCCCGAGGATCGCCAGAGCCAGTCTCCAGATGTCCCTGACATTGGGCATCCGCTGTTCACTGTTCATCGCCCGGACGCTACCCGGATGGACGACGGGTCAGAGCGTCCCTTCCCTGGAAGAGCCTGACGGCCTGACCAATCCCATTGCCGCTGACGAAAGCACACCCCACACGATTGTGCCCTGCCGAATCAGCCGCACTCATAAGTGCCGTTGTGTTATGCCGCTATTGGTCTTCGTCGCCTGAATCGCCGTCGCCGATGGCCTCGCTGTCGTCGGGAACCGCAATTGCTTGAAATCCCTCAGCAGCGACTACGTCTCCATCGGTTACAACGGTTGCTCCGCTGGCTGCGATGACCCCGGTCTCGGTGTCTTCGACAATATTGATCTGAGAGACCATGGCGGCGTCGTCGTCTTGGGCCATCACCGTCCCAGATACCGCAGCAACTCCGGATGCTTCGTCAGAAAGGAATTCCAGGTTGGCGGCAGTATCGGCGTCCAGAGTGTGTTCAGCGAGCTTCGAGTAGCCCTCCATGGCTTTGGTCAACTCCTTCAGCCATTTCTGATCGATGACCGCCATAAAAGACGATGTCCCCGGCTCGAGATCCTCTGCCGCCTGCTTGAGTTCGTCGCTCGCCAACGCGGCCTTGGCTATTGCGCCACTACCGGCTCCAAGTCCGGCCCCGACCAGAGCACCGCCTATGAGGGACGGTGGGAAGATAATCCCCACGATTCCGCCGATAAGGGCACCCTTGCCAGCCCAACTCTTCGCCGAGGGAATGCCTACCTGGGTAACCGAAGCCTCGCCATCGACTGATCGGCGAACGACTGCGGCTTCAATAATCTCGATTGACCCATCCTTGGCCATCTGCTCAAGTTGCTCGACTGCCTTGTCAGCACCGTCCTCAGTTGGGAAGGTTGCCATTACTACTTGCGTCGCTTCCAATTCATATCCTCGGTTGGGGCCGCAAGACGATAGACCAGCGGGTTTTAGCCTCTAAATCCAGAACGACCTCATCCTCATAGAGTCACGATGTTCGGCAACGAACCGATATCAAGACCATCTTGATTCGACCCCACCTGACCCGGGTGGGGTCTGACCCGATCAACCGGCTGACGCATCGCTGATGCTGTCCTGATAATGACCTGTCGACCCCACCCAGACCGTTCTTTGGCGGACCGTGTGGCCTAATAGGAGCTTGTCCACCCAACAGGTGTGACCCATCCCGCGTCGCCGCCAACCGTGACGGTCCCCTCGGGTCTCACCACCAACCACTACTTGCGGATTCGTCCATACAGATACGTGTTGGATTGGGTGGTCAGCGTTCGGGACGCTGAAGTCGCGGGTTCGAATCCCGTCGTCCCGAACTCAAATTCGGATTCGCGTCCACGGCGCGTCCACTCCACGTGGGCCCACCAGAACAATCTGGAGAAAGACCGGTTCGACCGTCTTGAGGTCCGGTTTCGATCGTTTCGAAGGCCGATTTGATCGAAGACTTACATGGTCGCCATGACTGTCAACACGGCCAACTTTGGCAGCATGCTCGCCGTCTTCCGTTAGCAGAGCATTTCCGCAAGCAATTCGCTCACTCTCGCTTTGATCTCGTCCCGGATGGGTCGAATCTCCTTGACGGAAAGGCCTTCCGGATCCGTGAGGTCCCAGTCCAGGTAGATGACGCCGGGGAGCACCGGGCATTTGTCTTCACATCCCATGGTCACCACCACATCCGCATCCCGGATCTGATCTTCGGACCAGCGCTGGGGTTGTCGGTTCGAAATGTCGAAGCCAACCTCGGCCATAACGGCGACGGCATCCGGGTTGACGTAATTGGCCGGTTCAGACCCAGCGGAGGAGACCTCGACCACACCGTCGGATAGGGCACGGGTGAATTCGGCAGCCATTTGCGAGCGGCCGGCGTTGTGCACGCAGAGGAAAAGGACTGAGGGCATCCGGTGATGATGCCATTACCAACGGAGGATTCAGCAAGGGGTCCTGGTTATCGTCGAGACGCATGTCCAACCTTCTCGAGGCCTCGGTCCAACCCCGTCAGGATGCGATCGAGGCTGAACAGGCCCAATTTGTTGCACTGGCATCACCGGGTGCCGTACTCACGGGTACTCAGAGAGTGACTTTGGCGGCGGCAGCGCGGACCGGCCAAGTCGCCGACGGGTTAGAGACCCTGGCCCACCATCTCTACACCGAGCCGGCCGCAGTCCACGAACAACATGTGAGGAAGGCTGCCGACCTGTTCGGAGACCCGGCCACTGTGGAGGCTATTGGAATCGTCTCCCGTCTCTCCTCGGTCGATCGGATTCACACCGTCTTAGGTGTCGATCCGGAGCCGTTACCCGAACCGCTTCCCGGCGAACCCACCGAGGCAGTTGCAAAAGGCCTAAAAAGACGCCGCGGGTTTCTTCCCAAGCCTCCCGGCGAGATCCCCACCACGCTCGACCTCGTCCCCGGTGAAGGGCACGCTCTCCGGGCCATGTTCGGTCCGATGTATATGACCGAACATGAAATGGGCGACCCCAACTTCCGTCGCGAACCCGGTCTCAACACCCCTCAGTTGGAGACGGTGGCAGCGCGAATCTCGTTGCTCAATCGGTGTTTCTACTGAGTGTTCAGTCACGCACGGCGGCTCAGTTGGAGCGGCGAAACGCTTGGATACACAATCAATATCGCCGCCATCGGCGGTGAGGAAGTCGACCTGGGCATCGAAGGCGGGAACGAGTTGATCGACCTGGTCGATGCCTTTTTCGCTGGCGACGAGTCACAACAGGAATCAGCAAGAAAGGCTGTCATCGAAGTCCTGGGTCCCGAGTCCTTCTTCGACAGCGCCACCGTCTTTGGCAACTTCGAGATGATGAACCGGATTGCCGAAGGAACCGGTATCGGAATCCCACCGCAGTGGATCGAACGACACGCGGAGATGGTCGAGACGCTCCACCTCACCGACGCAATGAAGAGTCAGCAGACCTAAATCCGAACCACCCCGGTCGATGTTGATATCGCCGCATCTATTTCTTGCGACCCTGAGGTCACTGTGACTTTGGAGGCCCCGGAAACCCAAGATTTCAGAGCTTCGCCGTCACCTTTGAGTTCAACTGAATCGAGATGCGCGACTCCCGCCCGGTGATCTATTGAGGTGCGGCCTGGCAGCTCACTATCAGGCACACTCCACTCGATGAAAAACGGGTAGCTGTCGGCGATCGTTCGCTCGATCCCGGCAACCCGCCAGGAGAGGGTCGAACTATCAGGTCGGGCACGGCTCATGGCTACGACCTCGATTTCGCGATCATTCGCCACCGAGTCGATGTCGTCGGTTCGGAGACAAAGCGCATTGACCCGAGTTGGACCGGCCGCCTGAGATGAAACCCACGACCCGAACGGGCTGTCGACAGACTCGGTGCCATCAACAACAGCCACCAGTTCGATGTAGGTGTCTCCGAGAGGGACGATCCGGTTCGCCGTCCCATGACCGGGATGACGTCCTCCTTCTACGGAAGCGAGACCGTGTCGGTTCGCGAACATCTCGTTTGCTTCTTCGAGATCGATCACGCAAACCACCAGATGGTCAGGAACAAGACTCATCATGACATCCTGCCATGTCGGAGATGGCCGTAGACTCCCAACGGTGAAGCGCTTCTCGCCATTGTTGATTCTTGCGGCCGCCGCAGCTGTTTTAGCCATGCTCTGGCGAGGAGAAGACGAAGCCTTGCCCACTGAGACCTGGGAACCGGTCGATCCTTCGTGAGAATCGGGGTCCTCGTCACCGGGGACATTGCGGTGAGGGCCGCCCACTCACTCGGCGCCCATCCAGGGATCGAGGAGGTCGTCGTGATCGGACCGGCCCGTAGCAAGAGTTTTCGAGTCCTCGATTCAGCAAAAGGTTGCGACTTTCTGATAGGGACCGGTCCAAAAGCGCCTACCAGGGCACGAGAGCTTGGAGTTCCGCTGGTTTGGGACGGTGAGGAGCAAATGCCTGAGATTGCGGTCTGGGGTGGTAGCCCTCAGGGGCTGACCCTCGCTCTCGCCTCGCGAGAAGCAGATCCCCGACTTGTAGCAGTCGCTCACCCCGATTTCGAAGAAGGTTCGGATCACCAGGCGAGGTTTCCCGATCCAGTCGGACAACTCGTCGTGGTGGACGGAACCTACGGGGGACAACGACTCGCCGAGGCTGCATCTCCCAACGAATTCGCTGCTGCTCTCGCCATCGGCGCCGACCGGCGCGTCACAGTTGTTGACCACGGCGCGTTCATGTCAGGGATCGCGCTCGCCGCCGCTGTCGAAATCGCCGACGACAACCCAAAAGCTGTTTGGGACGACGCACTCCCCTATCTGCGTGCCGCAACGCTCATGGGTTTGGTGATGGCCGAGGACTGAGACGGCAAAGATGAGCTGATTCCGACCGTATACGGTCCGTACTACCTGAGGTTCGCGGGTTTGCTCAGCTGTCGGCTGAGTCGGAAACAACTACAGGCGGGGTCTGCTCGGTCGGGATGTCGGCGTGGTCCTCGGGAGGGATCACCACACCACTAACGCCACTCGAACCGTCACCCGCGGCGCCGTTGTCGCTGCGGTAGTCGGTCGGCGGGTGAAGCACCGGTGCCGCGGCTTGCACGGGTGTTGGGTTGAGGCTCTCTTCGAGAACAACTACCTCGACACCACCGACAACGTCAGACACCAGGTTGTAGACGATGGCGCCGGCGACGGTCATTCCGGTCATCGACACCCACCAAACCACTGAAGAGAAAATCAGAAAACGAAGAAACTGCTCGGTGTTGGCAAACGGGTCCGCTCCCTCCTCGATCAGGGTGATCTCCACCATGAACTCGACGATGCGATCGGGAATGCCGGCGCGGTCGAGTACCGACCAGAAGATCACAGTGCCGAGAGTCAGGCCGAGAGCCAGGACAGCCCAAGTCACCGCCGAGACTTTGAGGGCGGTCCATGGGTCGATTTTTCGGATTATGCGTCTGACACGACGAACAGTTGCCATGAGTGGGCTCCTGGTTGTGGGGAAAGTCTAAGAGACGAACCGACTAGTCCAACGCCAAACCGGTCTCAGGGGTTCCTGCGTCTCATATCGGAGACGTTCCGATTGCGAGGCAATCGCTGGCCAAGGGATCATTCGACTTCGTCGGAGACGATGGCCACGGCCGAGAGCTCGTTGCCACCACCGACATCGATGACTTTGACACCTGTGGTGTCTCTCTTCTGTCGGCTGATCTTCGAGACCGGAGTGCGAATCCCGACACCAGCCGAGGAGACGAGGAACACCTCGTCATCCTTCTGGACGGCACGCGCCGCCACCAAGTTCCCCCGGACTCTGGTGATCTTGAACGCCTTGATACCGATACCACCGCGGGTCTGACGGCGGAACTCGCTCATGTTGGTCCGCTTGCCGTACCCGCCAGACGTGAGGAGAAGAACCTCGTCACCATCGACATTCGATACCGCGGATATCACCTGGTCACCCTCGCGCAGCTTGATGCCTCGGACACCTTGGGTGCCACGCCCCATGCTGCGGAGATCTTGCTCGGCAAACCGGATACCCATCCCGTTCCGAGTGAAGATCAGGAAGTCATTCTGTCCGTTGGTGGTCTTGACCGATACGAGCTCGTCATCGTCGGAAAGCTTGATGGCGACAAGCGTTTGGTTCCGCGAGTCGTACTCCTTGAATTCCGTTTTCTTCGCTTGGCCTCGTTTGGTGACCATCACCAAGTAGCGCCCGGTCTCGTAATCCCTGGTGTCAATGATGGCCTGGACTCTCTCCTCCGGGCCAAGCGGCAGCACAGACTGGGCCATCACACCCTTCGCGGTCCGAGACTGCCGTGGAATGGCATGAGCCTTGATCCGGTGGACTACACCCTTGTTGGTGAAGAAAAGGAGATAGGCATGGGCTGTGGTGTGCACAAGATGGTTGATCACATCGTCACCCTTGACTTCGGCGGCCTTCACTCCCCGACCACCACGCGACTGAGTGCGATATGTCGAAGCCGGCACCGACTTGACGTATCCGGCCTGAGAAACAGTGATGATCAACTCGTCGTCAGCAATGAGATCCTCGAGGCTGAGATCTCCTTCGTCTGGGACAATTCGGCTTCTACGTTCGTCCGCAAACTGCCCACGGATCGCACCCATCTCCTCTTTGATGATCGACCACCGCGTTTTGGGGTCGGCGAGGATCCCTTCGAGTTCGGCAATGGTGCTCTGAAGAAGAGAGAGCTCGGTGCGCAACTTGTCGACCTCGAGGGCTGTCAGACGCCGAAGAGGCATATCGAGAATGGCGTTGGCCTGAATCTCGCTCAATTCGAAGTTTTCAATCAAGTTGGCTCGCGCCTCGGCCGTATCCGCTGAACCACGGATGATCCGAATGACCTCATCAATGTTGTCGACAGCGATGATGAGGCCCTCGAGAATGTGGGCCCGGGCGTTGGCCGCGTCGAGGCGGAATTGCGTTCTCCGCTCGATGACTTCCATTTGATGATCGAGGTAGTAACCAATCATCTCGGCGATGCCGAGGGTGCGAGGAACACCGTCGACGAGCGAAACCATGTTGTAAGCGAAGCTGTCTTGGAGCGGAGTGTTCTTGTAGAGCTGATTGAGAACTACCTGGGGGATCGCATCTCGCTTCAACTCGATGACAAGACGAGTGCCAACCCGATCGGAAGACTCGTTGCGGACCTCTGAGATGCCCGCCATCTTCTTGGCGTCAACCAGATCCTTGATTTTGGAGATGATGCGCTCGATTGAGACTTGGTACGGAAGCTCGGTGACCACGATCGCGGTACGCCCCTTACGCACTTCCTGGACGTCACAGACGGCCCTGACCTTCACCGAACCACGACCGGTTGTGAGCGCCTCCCGAGCGCCGGCGGTGCCGACGAGGAACCCGCCCGTCGGGAAGTCGGGTCCCTTGACGAATTGGAGCAACTCCTCGGACGTGGCGTCAGGGTTGTCAATCGTGTGCATCGTTGCGTCGATGATCTCACCGAGGTTGTGAGGTGGGATGTTGGTGGCCATCCCTACCGCGATCCCCTGAGAGCCTTTGACCAGCAGGTTGGGGTACCTCGCCGGCAAAACCGAAGGCTGCTGGAGTTCGCCCGAGTAGTTATCGACGAAGTCGACCGTGTTTTCGTTGATGCTCTCCAAAAGGTGGGTTGAGAGTTTGGTGAGACGACACTCGGTGTAACGGGCCGCACCTGGAGGATCGTCGACAGTCCCGAAATTCCCCTGTGGGTCGATCAGTAGGTGACGCATCGAAAAGTGCTGGCCCATGCGTACCAGGGCGTCATAGATCGCCGTATCGCCGTGGGGGTGATAATTTCCCATCACGTCTCCCACAACTTTGGAGCACTTGCGGTGCGCCGAGTTGGGGCTGATGTTGTTCTCGAACATCGAATAGATAATCCGGCGCTGTACCGGCTTGAGCCCATCCCTGACATCGGGAAGAGCGCGCGAGACGATCACCGACATCGCATAGTCGATGAAGCTCGACTCCATCTCGGTGGTGATTTCGATCTCGGGGGCGTTCCCCATTGCTCGCTGTTCGTCAGTCATGGGTCTCTCTAGATATCGAGGAATCGAACGTCGTCAGCGTTTTGCTGGATGAAGAACTTTCGAGAGGCAACGTCGTCACCCATCAGGGTCTCGAAAATCTCCTCTGCACGAGCAGCGTCCTCCATTTCGACCCGCAGCAGTGTGCGTGTCTCCGGGTTCATCGTGGTGTCCCACAACTCGCTGGCATTCATCTCACCAAGGCCCTTGAAACGGGTCGGCTTGACCTTGGGGTGCTCCTTTTGGAAGGCGTCGAGCTGGTCTTCATCTTTGAGATAGTGAACCTTGGAGCCGACCTTCACTCGATAGAGCGGGGGCTGGGCGATGTACACATAACCGACCTCGATCAGAGGACGGAGATGACGGAAAAGCAGCGTCAGTAGAAGGGTCCGAATGTGAGCGCCATCAACGTCGGCATCGGCAAGCAACACAATCTTGTGATAGCGGGCCTTGGTGATGTCGAACTCGTCACCGATCCCGGTGCCGGTCGCAGTGATGATGTCCTGGACTTCGGCGTTTTGCAGAGCCTTGGCGAGTCGAGCTTTCTCGACATTGAGGATCTTTCCCCGAATCGGGAGAATCGCCTGGGTTTCAGAGTTGCGAGCCGACTTGGCGGGACCGGCAGCCGATTTCCCCTCCACGATGAAGAGTTCGGATTCGCCGGGGTCACGACTCGAGCAGTCGGCCAGCTTGTCGGGGAGACCACCAGACTCAAGACCCGACTTGCGTCTAGTGAGCTCACGAGCCGTACGAGCCGCCTCGCGAGCCTTGGCAGCGTTGATGCACTTTTCGACAATCCGCCGAGCTTCGGGTGAATACCTCTCCAACCACTCGGGGATGCGACGGTTCAACGACTTCTCGACGTATGACCGAATCTCGGTGTTACCCAGTTTGGTCTTGGTTTGGCCTTCGAACTGGGGCTCCTTGACCCGGACCGAGATGATGGCGGTGAGTCCTTCTCGGACATCCTCACCAGTCAAGTTGTTGTCGTTGTCCTTCAGCAGATTCTTGGAGCGGGCGAACTCGTTGATCGACTTCGTCAAGGCTTTGCGGAAACCCTCTTCATGGGTTCCACCCTCATGGGTGTTGATGTTGTTGGCGAACGAGAGAATCGACTCGGTGTAGGAAGTAGTCCACTGGAGCGCCACCTCGATTTCGGCGTCGGTTGACTCATCCAAGATATCGATGATGTGGGCGTGAAGGGGTTCGCGCTTTGCGTTGAGGTGGTTGACAAAGTCGACCAGGCCTCCTTTGTAGTGAAAGCGGTCGGTGCGGGGATCGTCTGGGCGCTCATCGACCAAGGTAATGACAAGACCACGGTTGAGGAAGGCCGTCTCTCGAAGTCGGGAGGCAACGACGTCGTACTCGAACTGAGTGGTCTCGGTGAACGTCACCTCGCTCGGCCAGAAACGGATGGTTGTGCCGCTCTTCTTGGACGCACGAACCTTCTTCGGATCTTTGGTCTTGGGATCGCCGTCCCTGAACTCCTGGGTGTAGAGCTGGCCGTCGCGACGCACTTCTGCTTCGAGTTTGGAGGACAGTGCGTTGACGACAGAGACACCGACACCGTGAAGCCCTCCAGAAACGGTGTAGGCGCCCTGTTCGAACTTTCCGCCGGCGTGAAGGGTGGTGAGAACGGTGGTGAGAGCCGACCGCTTGGTCTTGGCGTGTCGATCTATCGGGATACCACGCCCGTCATCGACGACTTCGACCCCACCGTCGGCGCGAAGGGTGACGGTGATTTTGGTACAAAACCCGGCCATCGCCTCGTCCACTGAGTTATCGACGACCTCCCATATGAGGTGATGTAGCCCGCGGGGACCGGTGGTTCCGATGTACATCCCGGGTCTACGTCGCACCGCCTCCAGCCCTTCGAGGACGGTGATGTCTTTTGCCTTGTAGCTATCGCGCGTGGCCGTCACGTGCCTCCTCATCGGTCAGAATCCGGGTGGCGAAGATTCCTGGGCCTGTGCCTGGTTGGAGACCCTCCGGGTGGAACAATCATGCCGTCTTCTCGGCAACTTTCACGTATGTCATTTTACCCAAAATCACCGACAAAAACGAATTCATCGCCGAAGAATTACCCCCGCTATCCACCCCCCGGCGGCACCACCTCGACATCCGCAATTACCTCGATACCAAAACGGTTTTTTAGCGTCTCGGAGAGACTCGACACCCCATATTTCAAGATGGCGACCATGGACGGTGCCGACGCTTCGACAACCAGCGTCCGGTTACGAACGTAGAGGGGTCTAGAACGACCGATCCAAGGAGTGCCGGCGAGGGAATCCCATTCCTCGATTATCTTCGACATGAGGACCGGATCGGGCAATCCGAGTTTGCTGAAGACCTCGTCGATCGAACGACTGAACGGCTCCAGATCGTTGTCCCTACTCATGTCACCGCCCCCTCGTCCACTTGCCACGTAGTTCCGGTCACTGGAACATCTTCGGGCCGTGCCGATGTGATCAAGGTCTGAGTATCCGGCGGCAGTGCTCCGGCCAACGCTGCGGACCTCTGCGGATCGAGCTCGGAGAAAACGTCGTCAAGAAGAAGCACCGGTGACTCACCAACTGCATCCGCAACTGCCCGGTGTGCGGCCAACTTCACAGCCAGCGCCGTCGTCCGTTGTTCTCCCTGGCTCCCATGAGTGCGAGTCTCATGGCCATCGATGGAGAAGCCGGGTTCGTCGCGATGGGGACCGACAGTTGTCATCCTTCTGTCGTAATCGACTCCACGTACTTTTTCAAGGGCCTCGGAGATTCTGTTTGCGTACTCCCCGGCGCTTTGTGACTCAAACGTCTCTCCCCAAGAGGGTCGATATGTGAATCCAGCCCGGGTTTCTTCACCTGCGATCTCTTCGTACGCCTCCTCGAGGATCGGGGAGAGGGTTTCGACGACTCGTGATCGCCGGGCCAGAACCCTGCCACCAGTTTGGGCAAGACGAGAGTCCCACACCGACAAAGTCGCGTTGTCTCGGTCACCGGTCTTGAGAAAGGCGTTGCGCTGTCGAAGTGAACGTTCGTATTCGCTCTGGTCGAGATGGGCTGCCGGCCAGAGCTGAACCGCTATCTCGTCCAGAAGGTTTCGTCGATAGGCGGGGCCGCGTTTTACCAGGTCGAGATCCTCGGGGAGAAAAGCGATCACCCTCACTACACCGAGCAGATCGGCGGTCCGCTTCAGCCTTGTCTTATCAACCTGAGTGCGTCGCTGACCCTGTGTTGGAATCTCAATCTCGATGAGCCGCTCCCGCTCTTCGCTGGTGATGCCTGCTCGAACAATCGCTGCCGGTGATTCATCGGCAATCAGCCCCACGTCGCGGACGGACCGAAATGACTTCAGCGTTGCCAGATACGCCGTGGCCTCGAGAAGATTGGTCTTCCCGGCCCCATTGGGACCTATCAACAGATTGACGCCTGGATCCGGCTTCCATTCCAGTGAGCCGTATGACCGGAAATCGATTAATGAGAGCCAGTCGACCCGCATTCAGACCCGGACGGGCATCAACAGGTATAGGAAGTCGCCTTCGGTACCGGTGTCAATCACGCTGGGTTTGTAAGAGTCGATCACCTGAATACGAATCTTGTCACCAGGCATCGCTATCACACCGTCTTGGAGGTATCGAGGGTTGAAGGCGATTGAAACTTCTTCGTCCGAACCCGTGAACTCACCGTCCAGATGTTCCGTCTCCCCGCCGACGTCCTGCCGACTGACCGAGACTTCAACGCCACCATCCATGAGCTTCAACTTCACGGGTATGTGGTCTTCGGCAACAAGCGTCACTCGTCCGAGGGCATCGAGCAACTCTTCCCGGTTGAGAATGACCTGGTTCGGGTAGGTGTCGGGCAGTAGCGATTGGTATTTGGGAAAGTTTCCATCGATGAGACGCAATCTCAGCGTCCCCCTATCGGAACTGAAGACTGCTTCTCGCTCCCGAAGCTGTGCTGTCACCTTCGGAGCGCCGATCGTGCGTGGCAACTCCCTAAGACCACGGGCCGGGACCAGCCCGGTCCCTTCTAAGCCGACACCGGGGAGGTCCCTCTTTGCAAGTCGGTAGGAGTCGGTCGCCACCATTCGAAGACCATCATCTGATGTTTCAAAAAGAACACCTGTGAGAATTGGACGCGCTCCATCGCTAGAGGCAGCAATCGTTACCTGGCTAATGGCGTCCGCGAGGGCTTCACCGTCGACTTCAACACCTTCGGAAACGACATCTTCTTGAGTGGGAAAATCATCCACAGTAAGAGGTCGCAAGGTGAACCGGGGGCCGTTGCCCTGTATCTCAATGTCGGTCTCGCTGACACCAATGGTGACCTGACCGACTGGCATTTTTCTGACTGCCTCAGAGAGAAGCCGTCCTGGAATCACCGCCCGTCCTTCCTCGATGACTTCGACTTCGGCCTGGGTGCGCACCGTGATATCTAGATCAGTCCCTGTAACTCTCAGTGTCGTACCAGAGACCTCACACAACAGACCTTGCAGCACAGGCAGGGCGGTTCGGGTCCCCACGGCCCGATTGGCTCGGGCGAGTACATCGGCGAGGTCGTCTCGCTGAGCTCGGATTCTCACAGGTTGTTGTCCCTTCTTCTTTTGTTACAAAATTTCATTTAAGGAGTAGTAGTTGTAGTAGGGGGCTGTGGATTTGTGGATTACTGGGGTTTCGCCTGTCGCCTCTTGGAGTTTCCCTTGGGGACGCCGGTGTGGATTACTCCAGGATAAGTAGGGCCCATCGCTGGATAACTCAAGAAGCTGTGGAAACACCACCACCTTTCCTCAACTCCTGTGTGAGTTGATTCACACGGTCGAACACGGCTCGGTCGGAGCGTAGAATCCGCTTTACCTTCTCAACAGAATGAAGCACGGTTGTGTGATCTCGATTGAATTGCTCCCCGATCTTCGGAAGCGACAAGGCGGTCAGCTCACGACAGAGATACATGGCAATCTGTCGACACAGAACCAAAGGCTGACGCCGGCTTGAAGAAAGAACATCTTCGACCGAGAAACCAAAGGCTTGTGCAGTTGCCCGCATGATGGTCTCCGGGCCAAGCGGTATCGGCTCGTCGGTTGTGACGATGTCTTGGAGAACACGCTCAGCTGTCTCCAAGTCGATGTCGCGCCGGTTGAGAGCGGACCAGGCAGTCACTCGAGTCAAAGCACCTTCGAGTTCCCGAATGTTGTCCGAGACGAGACCGGCGATGTACTCGAGCACTTCGAGCGGTACCGGTCTTGGAGCGAATTCAGCGTTCCTTTTCAGGATGGCCAGACGTGTCTCTACGTCAGGTGGCTGGATGTCGGTCAGCAGACCCCATTCGAACCTGCTGCGGAGCCGGTCTTCGAGTGTCGACAGATTGCGAGGGTGACGATCTGAACTGATCACCATCTGTTTGCCTGACTCGTAGAGCGAATTGAACGTGTGGAAGAATTCTTCGAGGATCTGTTCCTTGCCTTCGAAGAACTGGACGTCGTCGAGCAGCAGGATGTCAACACTTCGGTAGCGGGCCTTGAAGTCGTCCGGTCGTTTTCGTCTGATCGAGTCGATGAAGTCGTTCAAGAAATTCTCAGAAGAGAGATAACGAACAACAAGCGTCGGATACATCTCGAGAGCCTGATGACCAACTGCATTGAGAAGATGGGTTTTGCCAAGGCCGGCACCGCCGTAGATGAACAGTGGGTTGTAGTGGGCACCGGGTTGTTCGGCAACGGCCATGGCAGCCGCCCACGCAAAACGATTCGATTGACCAACCATGAAGCTCTCGAAGCGGTACCGCGATATGAGATTTGTTGCTTTGCTGGACGGGCCTGCCGGGATCGGTTCGGTGTTGACAATCCGCTGCTCTTCGCTTTGCGGCTCTCCTAGCGGAAGAGGCTGTTCGGCTGGCGCCGTTTCGCTCACCCGATAGACGGGAGGCTCCTCGGTGTCATAAGCAGATCGATACGCGGTATCAACCAGGTCTCCATGTTTGTCCCTCACCCAGCGGAGATGGAATTCTGTGGGTGCGACGAGTACCGGGACGTCGCCCTCGAAGTCAGGTTCCAAGCGGGAGAGCCAAGTCTCCCAATTGCTCTTGGAGACGCTGGATCGCAGCGTCTCTCTGAACTCGGTCCAGCTATCAGTTGTGTTTTGTGCCTGTGTCAAAGGCTATTCCTCTCCACGGCCAAGTTGTCCACAGATCGATCCACACCTGTGGAAACGACTGTGTACATCTTCCCGATCGAATTTTCACTTGCTACGAGGTGCGGCGTTGTCGTCCAGCACGGACAGGGAAAGTGGGCACGCTCCAGGTCTGAGTTAGACGAGTATTGAAGGACTGGAAAAGAAGGTCAAGACCGCGAGAATCACCGGTGTGGAAGATGGGTAGACCATCTTTCCACAACAAAAAGCCAGGTAGTAGTGGGTTTTTCCAGATCGTGGGTGGTGGTCAATAGCGTCGATATCGACCGAAACGCCGACCACTTCTTTTCGCGACCTGTCTGAATTCTTCGCGAACGTGTCACGTCTGGGCCCACTGCGACGGGTCTTGGGCTTTGACATAGGTTTCCGGCCGTCCGTATTCTGTGA
>Ga0255056_10000150_pt1 | contig 18029 bp, 18 predicted proteins | sample Cases_109_1_MG_FD_183639 | JGI IMG/M metagenome (GOLD analysis project Ga0255056, IMG submission 183639) | Seawater microbial communities from Amundsen Gulf, Northwest Territories, Canada - Cases_109_1 | ecosystem: Environmental > Aquatic > Marine > Gulf | place: Canada: Northwest Territories... | reverse complement strand
GCTTGCTGCTTTGCAGCAGCGGCTTCGCGCCTTTCGCTGCGCGTCAGCTCTTTGCCGCCTGCGGCTGGTTCTTGTGCCTTTTGGCTGGACGCCGCCAGGCGGGCCTGTGCATTGGCCTGAATTGCTGCGTTATCGGTCGGGCGCGAGATAATGTCCACGTTCTCCCGGTTGGGATTCGTTGTCGGGCGATCAACGTAAGAGACCATGCCATCGGCATCGGTATACTTATATATCTCGCCGGCCAACACGTTGCCCGCAAACAAAACGGAGCTTGCCGCGAGCGTCATTACCCATGTCTTGCTGTTCATCGGACTCTACCGTTACGAACGCCTTCGCATGAAGGCTTTGAACCATTCCGTATTAGACCACGTGGACGAGCTTGCTGTTGTGATCTTTATCACAGCCGTTTGTGTCGATTTGGTCATTTTTTAAAGGCGAAAAAGGCGGGCCCGAAGGCGCGCCAAGTCACTGTTTTCAAATAAAAACAGATGCATTCGGAGCTGCCGAAGCGAAACGCTTATGACAAATCCGTAACGTCCATGACCATATCGATGCCGGTGCGCCATACTAGTGAGTTCACCCGACAAACTGCTGACAACACCGCCATATGCTACTGGCGTTTTAAGCGGGCCTCAGGTATCAAGCCCGTATGAGTAATGAGTCGATTAAGAAACTGCTGGGCAAGCTGGATCTCGTGACGCGAGAAGAATTCGAGGTGCAGGAAGCGGTTCTCGCCAGAACGAGGGAAAAACTGGAAGCGCTCGAGTCGAAAATACAGGCCATGGAGGGCCAGGGTGAGCATCGCGATTCTAAAAAGCCGGGCACAGATAGGGACTGATGCACCACCGGTAACGATCGAAGTTTATTTATCTGGCGGCCTCCCCCGCTTCTCAGTCGTCGGCATGCCGGAAACGGCCGTACGTGAAAGTAAGGACCGCGTGCATGCAGCGATCCTGAGTTCCAATTTCAAGTTTCCCCAGGAACGAATAACCGTCAGTCTCGGTCCGGCCGATATGCGCAAGACGGGCGGGCGTTTTGATCTCGCGATCGCACTCGGCATTCTCGCGGCCAGCAGGCAGGTACCGGCCGACTCGTTCGACAGCTATGAATTCTATGGTGAGCTTGCTCTTAACGGCGACATTCGACGGGTGCCCGGCGTGTTGCCCGCAGCCCTGAAAGCAAAATCGGCCGGCAACACGCTGATCGTGCCAGTGGAAAACGGTTCGGAAGCTTTACTGGCGAACGTGACGGTATTCGCAGCGGAGAATCTGCTGCAGGTAACGGCACATCTGAAGCGAGTCGAGCCGATGCAGCCGTTATCTCCAAAGAAGACGGCGACGGGCCACGCGCAGGCGTCGGATTTGTCAGACGTCAAAGGCCAGGATCACGCGAAGCGCGCACTCGAAGTGGCCGCCGCGGGCGGCCACAATCTTCTATTCGTCGGGCCACCCGGAACGGGAAAGAGCATGCTGGCGGCGAGATTGCCGGGCATATTGCCGCAGATGTCTGAAGCAGAGGCGATTGAAACCGCTGCCATCGACTCAGTGCTCGGACGTGCTCCGGACCTGTCGCGCTGGCGTTGTCGACCGTTTCGATCGCCACATCACACCGCATCGGCGGCGGCACTGGTCGGCGGTGGGCCGGACCCGAGTCCGGGCGAAATATCGCGAGCACACAACGGAGTGCTGTTTCTGGACGAGTTGCCACAGTTCAATCGCAATGTGCTCGAGGTTCTGCGCGAGCCGCTCGAGGCAGGAGTGATTACCATTTCACGGGCCGGAAGGCAGGCTGATTTTCCCGCTCGTTTTCAGCTCATCGCCGCAATGAATCCCTGCCCCTGCGGTTACAACGGCGACGTTGCCGGCGATTGCGGGTGCAGCGCGGATCGAGTTGCTGCCTACCGCAGCAAGATATCGGGGCCGTTTCTGGATCGAATCGACTTGCACGTCGAGGTGGGCAGGCCGCCGAAACACGTACTGCATGGCAACAGCGCGTCAGGCGAAAAAAGCGCGGTCGTGATGACGCGCGTTGTCGCCGCCCGTCGCCGACAAATGAAACGCGCGACTGCCTGTAATGCTCGCTTGCAGGGACCCGACCTCAAGCGCGATTGCGAACTTGATGAAAAGGGCTGGCAGTTGCTCGACAGCGCAGCGGACCAATTCTCGCTATCGGTGCGCAGCTATCAGCGGGTCCTGCGTGTTGCGCGGACGATCGCTGACCTGGCGGCGGCACAGACGATAGCGCTGCCGCATGTCGCGGAGGCGTTGACCTTGAGAGGATTGTAGAAGCGGCGCCCACGCCGCGGCCGGTCGCGGCGTCTGGCCCCGCTCTTAATAATCCCGCGTTATCGCGACTCATCGACCATGTAGTCGACTGCGTCCGCGATTTCGCCGTCCGATAAATCGAGGCGCCCGCCCTTGGCGATCATGACGCCGGCCGAACCCGTGAAGCCGTTAATGGCGTGATCGTGCAGCGTGTCCATGCCCTGCGCAATGCGTGCTGCCAATTCCTCCTGGTCGCCAACCACCGGAGCGCCACCGACGCCGTTCCCATGACAGGCTATGCAGGCGCCGTTATAGACCTGCGGACCCGTCATGAGCGTGGCGACAGGCTCCGGTTCCGCAGCCGTTTCGACGGTTGGCAGAGCAAGTTCCTGGCCGGGGCGATAAACCTCCCCAAGCGGGCGAATGCGTTCTGCAAGAGCAGCCTGGTACTCCTCACCGTCGCGCGTGTAAGCGTCTTGCGTACTTCCCGACAATTTGATGGCCAACACGAGAATCGCGAGAGCGATTGCGCCAAGCACGCCAAGTACAAGAGAGTACGTGTCAAAAAATTTCTGGTCCCGATTCAACTTACTGCTCCGGAGCTTCTTGGAATAGGCTGACCGGGTCGATCAGCCGGGAGGCGGCATTATATATCAAGACGCGTTCCTCGTTTTACGCGCACAACAAAGCTATCCTGAGACTGTATTCAAGACAAACCCGAGACGACCAAAAACGCATGCAAATGAACGTGACAATGAAGACTTTCCTGGCCGCCATCCTGTTGGCGCTGCCGATCGTGGCGGCTGCTGACACTAATGATCGGAGCTATGCCGAAAAGGCGGGCCGGGCGGCAGGCGTGTTCCGGCATGGCCGACTGAATTTTCAGATTGACCTCACGTCGACATCCTATGTGGTTGTCGACTTTCGTGAACAAATGCCCGATGCAAGTTTCGCGGCAATGCGCTTCGATCCGCTCGTTTTCACGATGACGATTGTCGAAGACCTCGGTACTGAAATGAGCGTCGAGCAATATGCGGAAGTTGTGACGTCTGCGACGGTCGCCAACCTCGTGACAGCCGACGAAAGTAGCTCGGAAGGCAATATCGAAGCGCTCGGCGAGCGCATGATCGGTGACGTACGGGCATTGCAATTCGCTATTAGCGGCGACGTCGAAAGTAATTCGGCCAGCTACGTTATTACGGCATTCGTAAGGGGCACGATGGCCTACCAGGTCACGGCTTTCGGCAGCGGCGTTCCCGCCAATGAGGTCGTGCAGGAAGCAAACACCATCGTTGACGGCTTCAGCTTCCTCGGCGAATCGCGAGCCGTTGATCCTGACGTCAAGCAGGTCGGCGACTACGAATCCGCGGCGTTCGCGTACCGGATGAAAGCGGATCCCAATTTATGGTTTCCGTGGACGGATTACGAAGAGGACTATGCGCTTGCCGACATCGGCGCGCTCGGTGCCAAGGGATATGGCGCCGTCCTCATGCCGTTTTGCTGGTCGGGCGAGCGCCCTAATCAGCTCGCGCTGCTGGACGTGTTCATGGAGCAATTCGGCGAGGATTATCCGAGCGCCCTGATCACGCGCGAAGAAGACATTGAGAAAGGCGACGCGAAGGGAATGTACCTGAGCGGCCAGGACACGGCTGACGACGAAGAGTATCTGTATGAGTTCCGCATGGTGGCAAACGATCGCTGCGCCTATGCGCTGGGTTCCTGGGGGCCGGTGGCAATGAAGGACACCGCCAGGGACTCTGCAGCCTTATGGTCTGATATCGAGTTGCTTGCAACAACGACGGTCGCTGACGGAGGCGCTGGTTCAGAACAGGATCGCGGCATTAACGCTTTTTTCCTGAATCAGGTTGGCATGCATTACTTCGATGCGCGTGCTCACCGTGCCGCATTCGACTTTCTGTCGCAGGCCACCGATCTGGAGCCGTCAGAAAAAACCTATCTAACGAATGCGCTGCGTGTGTTGACCGAGGTCGACGCTTACCAGGAAGCCTACGACTGGTTACAGGCCCGGCTGGAGCGTTATCCGGGCGACATCATGATTCGGAGTTGGGACGCGTGGCTCGCGTACCAGGTTGGCGAGTCCGGGAAGTCGCTGGAGATATACACGGAGCTGTTCGGGGCTGGCTACCGGGAAGACGACGAGTTTGGCGTCTACATGGAATTGCTGGCCGATCGCGAAGAGTGGGACCGTCTTGACGCCGACTTTGAGTTCTACGCCGCGGGCGGCATGACGGATACGCTGCGAAGCCTGAAGGCAACGCTGCTCACGCGTCGTGCCCGTTACGATGAGGCGCTCGCAATCATCGATGAAATGGATTCGGGCCGCTCGTTCGACGCCGAGCTGGTGTACGCGCGCATTGAGGTCTATGACGCGCAAGAGAACTACGCCGAACTGCTGCTTGCCTCGGAGTCACTTATTGAGAACAACTATGAGTCACTTGAAAGCTGGTTTTACAAAGGCTATTCGGAGTATCAGCTCAGATCGTATCTGAAATCCCGCGAGTCGTTTGAAATGGCGCAGAAATATGCTCCGGGCAATACGACGGTCAGGGAATACCTCGATACGATTAACGGCATCCTCGGCGAGGGCGACAATACGAGCATCAGCACCGAGCTTGTGGCAGTCGCCTTGCCAACGGACTTGCAAAAACTGTTCGACCGTCCGGCTTACAAAAACACACACGACGGTTACGGCGCTTTTTTCCTGAGCCGGGTCGTCGGCTATGGGTTTAATGGCGGCGAGTACGTCAGCAAGAGTTTCTATCAACAGATCAAGGTGCAGGACGCGCAGGGCATAGAGCAGTTCAGCACGCTGGAATTCAATTTCGATCCGGCATTCGAGCAGTTGTATGTCAACACACTCGTGGTTCGCGGTACGGACGGCGAGATTATCGCGACAGCGGACCCCGCCGCATACTACGTAACGACAACGGTCGATGGTTATGAGGCGAGTACCGAGCAAACCGCGCACTTGCCCATTCCGAGTCTTGCGCCCGGCGTCGTCATCGAAGTCGTGGTGAGTAAATTGATCGGCGTCGAAGCAGGTGATATTCCGTTGGAAATTCAATACCTGTCGACTGACCGGCCCATCGAGTACAGCGCGCTGTTCGTTACGGGTGACGACAAGGCGTATGGGTATCAGACTTATGGCGTTAACGAGGCGCGTAAATCGGACGCGTCGCTGGTCTGGGAGTTGACAGATCCGGTCGTTTACCGCTGGGAGCCGATGCAACCCTTTTACGATCGTATGTTGCCCTGGGTCACGATTGGCACCACGAGCAGCGACTGGAACACTGCGGGCGCGGAATACTACGCGAAGATTGAAGACAAGCTCGACAACAGCCGCGTCGCCGACACGGCGCAGCGCCTGATTCGCGGTGTGGACGATGAGCTTAGAAGAATTGAATTGATCAGCGGCTATGTGCAAAAAGAACTGCATTACGAAGCAATCGAATTTGGTCGCCGTGCCTACATTCCAAAAACCGCGCGCGAAACTTTGCGCGATCGATACGGCGACTGCAAGGATCACGCGGTGTTGTTGTACGCGATGCTCAATGCGGTCGACATTCCAGCGGAACTTGCGCTCGTCAATCTCAGCCAGCAAGTATTGCCCGGCTTGCCGAACGTCGACCAGTTCGATCACATGATCGTGTCGGTACCATTAGCGGACAAGCGTCTGTTTATCGACTCGACCGACAAAGACTTCAACCTGGGATCGCTACCGCCGCGTTATATGGCCGGCAATCATGCGCTGTTAATAGGAGAGGCATCGGAACTCGTGGCAATTCCGGATTTCGAAGAGGGAGATTCAACGCTGCGCGTCGATCGTGAGATCGAAAAGACCGAGGGCAACGAAATTACCGTCAACGAGATCGCCATATTTTCAGGCTATCAGGCCGCAGACTTACGAGGCCAGTTGCGTGATATAGAGACGTCGGAAATGCGGGCGACGATGCAGCGCTGGTTGGCGACGCGATATACGGACGCAATTGTCGACGATACCTTCGTTGATCATCTGTTCGAAGCGGACAGTGAATTGATTGTCGAATTGCAGTATCGAATGCCGATCGACGCCGGCGAGTCATTCAAGCTGCCCTGCTTCTTCGAGGCGGAGTTTCTCGAGTATGCGCGCATCGCTGACCGTCGCTTTGTTTTCGACATGCCCGCGCCCTTCAGCGTGTCGGCAGTAACGACCCTGCGCCAGCCCGCTCAGTCAAAGATGGCGCTGGCATCAAAGAAACCCGACGCGGGTGAATCACGTTTTGCGAACTGGAGCCGTAAGATCGATCAGACGGATGACAGCTGGGTATTCAGTCTTGAATACACCGGCCGGAAATCAGAGTACGAGCCGGAAGATTACGGCGAGTTCGCAGAGTTTCATCGCCGCCTGATTGGTTCGATCGAGCAGCCGGTCATCCTGCAATAGTGGGGATGCCGGACAGTGGGTTCGATCGAGCAGCCGGTCATCCTGCAATAGTGGGGATGCCGGACAGTGGGATCGATCGAGCAGCCCGTCATTCTGCAGTAAAGGCCAGACTGCCTTCAGACAATTGCCAGGGCAATTCCCGTATACAACAAAACGGCAATCGCTGCCGCGGCAAGCGCCATCGGCAGCTGCGTTAGTACGTGATCCATTAGATCGGAGCCGCAGGCAAGCGATGCCAGAATCGTGGTGTCCGAAATGGGTGAACACTGATCACCGAAAACGGCGCCACCCATGATGGCGGCGAATGCCAATGTGACGTAAAGCGGGTCTGGCGAGATCGCATAGGCCAGTGGTAACGCGATCGGAAAAATCACCGCATAGGTTCCCCAGGACGAACCCACCGAGAATGACACGGTCATGCAGATGATCATGAGCAGGCCGGGAAGAATGTACGGTACCGCCGTGAGAGTGTCGGCGCTGGACGCGATCACATAGGCAGATGCGCCGAGCACTTCGGATACTGTTGCTAATGTTACGGCTAGTCCGAGAATGATGGCGCCGACCGTGACGCCCTTGATGCCGTCAACAAGCCCGTCAAACGCGTCCTTGACACTCATTCCGCGGAAGATTGACAAAATGACGGCACTCACAACCGCGAGCCCGAAGGCCTCGAAGATCATCGGCGAACCTGTAATCAGCCAGGGTACGATCGCGAAACCGAACAGCACGCCGATGGGCACGAAAAAATCGAGCAGCGATGGTGTGTAACCCGGCGCGACATTAACCGTCGTCAACTCTTTGGAAATCATGGGCTCGGCGCCGGGTGCATCGAGTTCGCCAGTCGTCAGTACGCGATTGCGAGCGGCGCGCATCGCCCGGCCCATGAATGGCAACTTGCCGAGGGCGAACAACAGCGTAAACAATATCGCAAACCAGCCGTAGAAATTGAACGGGATCGCCGCGAAAAACATGCGAATGGCGGCTTCCTCATCCGCAATGAAATGACTCATCGACGGGATTGCGATAAGTCCGGCGACATAAACGGGCCAGACATTAAAGGGAATAATAGTTGCGATCGGTGACGCCGTCGAATCAACGATGTAGGCGAGTTCCTCGTGCGCGACTTTCTCGCGGTCTGCTACGGGCCGTACCGTTGTGCCGGTCAGAACGGTGCTGATCGTGCCTCCTTGATGAAAAATCAGGCCCATGAGCCATGTAAACAGCATTGCCGATCGTCGCGACTTGACGTGGTTTTCGGAGATGTAGGTGGCGAAGTGCCATGCGCCACCATTGCGACTCCATATCCCCAGCAATCCGCCAAGCGCCCACAAGTAGACCAGCAAGATTTCGGCGTAGCGCGTTGTGCCGAGACTTGGAATCAGAAAATGTTTGATGATGTTGTAATCGGTCGACACAAGGCCGCCGAAAACGACGCCCATGAACAATGCGAGAATGACATTGCGAGTTGCAAAACAAATGACGAGCGCCGCCAGTGCCGGCACGACGGACAAAAAGCCGTAATGCCCCTGTGCGGCCAGCAGATTAGCGTCCAGATTCGCGGAGTACCAGCCGACGGCGACACCCAATACCAGCACAACAAGCCAGATATGTTTTTGAATCGGAGCCAGCGGAGAATCGGATCTTGCAGGTTCAGTCATTGTTTTTTTTGCGTCAGCGGCCGGGTCGGCGACCACCATAGCACCCTTAGGGCAGGCTCCGACAGCATTTGATGCACGTGTCATGACAAATCATGATTTAGCTTGACAGGTCAAAACTCGGCTTGCTAACGTGTCTTTGTGGCAGCGATCAAGATCAGTTCGAAAGTCGAAGAGGCCGAGTGGCTGGCTTTGCAGGCGCTCGCCAAAGAGTCCCACCAAAGCATCTCCGGCCTGCTGACCGAGGCAATTGCCGACTACGTGCGCAAGCGCCGCCTCCGCCCGGTTGTGCTGACCCATCTCGAGGAATCCCTCGAAGACAATGAGGACCTGGGGCGCCGCCTTGCCTGGTGACGAGGTGCAGTTCCTGTCCGTTGATGAGGCGGTGTACATACACGAACAGCTCATTGGGAAATACGGGGGTCACAGCGGAGTTCGTGACCCGGGATTACTCGAGAGCGGTTTGTTCAGGCCGCAGACGGGTTGCTACGAAGACCTCGCCACAATGGCGTCCGCGTTGTTCGAGTCTTTGCTATTCAATCATGCATTTCACGACGGCAACGAACGTACGGCGTTCTTCGCAACCGATGTGTTTCTGCGATTGAATGGTTCGAAACTAAATGTCGACGCAGTTGCCGCGGCGGATTTTATTCGGGAACTGATTGCAAATGGTCAGAGTCAGCGAGCGGCATTGTTGCCTCTGCTGCGGAGGTCGATCGTGCAATGATCACACCGATCAATCGATATCCGTGCCAGAGGACAATCCAGAGACCGATCATCAAAGCCACGCCGCTGATCGTAAACGCAAACAGGAACGGGCGAATGCCCAACATCATTTCCTGAAACGATGCACCGTCATACATGCCCTTACCAACACCGGCGAGCACCAACGCGGCGAAAAATACACCGAGCGATATATTCGCTGTCCAAAACCCGATCCGCAGTTGTTTTGAACAACCTGCGTGGACCTCGCTCGGTAACTCTTCGCGAATGACGTAGAAAATCGACGCGAGAAGAATCATCGTGTTGATCCCGATCGTACTGCCCATGGCATGCGCCACGGTGATGTGTGTTCCGTGTGTGAACAGGTTGAACGCCGGAACGGAAATAATGAGCGCGAGCGCCAGGTTGATGAATACCCAGATATCGGCGGCAAACAGGAAGCGGTAGGCATTGCAGTGACGATTTATTTGCCAGTCCTCCAGCGACGAGCGCCAGTCCCAGATGATTTTCCCGAAGATGAGCAGCTCAGTCATGCTGACGAAATAAGCAAAGGTCCGAATCCAGGTATCGGAGGGCACGAGGTAGGTGTGGTGCGCCCAGCCGAACATGAGATTGAAGAGGCCCAGAAAATACAGGCTGAACGCGAGCTTCGAGCGGGCGTAATAATCGTTGCCGCTGATACGAGTTGCGATGTACAGCGCGGTTCCGTAGACGAGCATGTTCCACGACCCGGTCAGCGCGCCGTAGGATTTCCACTGCACCATGATTTCCCGAACCATGTTGTCGCGAAAGTAGGGAATCAACCAAAGGTGCGCTTCAGTGTAGGTGATGAAGAAGAACACGATTCCCGTGCCCCACATCCAGTAATAGACTGGCCAGGGTTCTTTGTCCTGGCGCACCGTGTTGAAGTAGTTGACGCCAAAAAGAAGCCACGTCAGGAAGATGGGAATACTCAATACGGGTGGGAATTCAAAATACTCGCGGCCACCAAACTTCCCCGTAAGGTAACAGGCCATGATGGCGAGGCCCGTAATCAAAAACCCCCAGAAGTGCCAGCTCACCGCCCGGGAGGAGTAAAGATTCAAATTGCATTGCCGTGGCAAATAGTAATAGATGCCGCCGATCGCGATAAGAAATATCCACGACACAACCATCGACACGTGCAGAGGCCGCGTCTTGGTGAATAGCAATTCCTGAAGAAACTCGGGGAACAAGAATTGGAAACCGCCGATGACGCCGAACAACATGCCGCAAGCAAGTATAAGCATGCCGAGCCGCATGAATCGGAGTCCGCCGACTCCCGGGTTGTCGGCGATCATTCCGGATCGTCCGCTTGCGCGACGGCGCCGTTCCACAGCACGTCATAATCCTCGGGCGGGTAAGTTCCGGTGTGATCCACAAAGCTGAGATACGCGATCAACGCATCCGTTTCTTCGAGGCTCAAATCGAAATTCGGCATTCTTACCGTGCCGTTCATGATAAAGGCACGCGCATATGCCTCACTGTAATTGGAGATGACATTTGTCAGATCGGGACCCATGTACCCGCCGAGACCATAAAACTGATGACAGGCGATGCAGTTTTTGTCCTGAAAAACTTGCTGGCCGTAACGCGCCTCGTCGCTGATGGACGGGCTGTGCCGACTATCGGTACCGCTTGTGTATACCTGGGCGGTGTAGATAACAAAGGCGACACTCAGTGTGCCGAAAATGGCTCGCTTATTGATGGCGCGGTCCCCGAAATTCCGTTGCAGCAAGCACGCTGCGGTGCCACAAGTATAACGAAAGCTTATAAGGACAGCGTTTCAAAAATTCGGAATTAGGACGAAATAATCGAATATTTTCCGGTAAAATGCATAAACGAAGAAAAAGTTTCCTGTCAAACGCCTTATTTATCGACCGGAGTGCCACAGATGGACCGGAAAGACAAAGCAATACTTGCCGCACTACAGGACGACGCGACGATGACCGTGGCGGAACTCGCCGAGCGTATTGGCTTGTCGAAGTCAGCTTGCTGGCGGCGTATCCAGATTCTCGAGGAAGACGGCATCATCGGCGCCCGTGTCACGTTGTTGCAGCAGGAGAAACTCGGCCTGCACCTGACGGTGTATTCGGCCATTCGAACGCACGAGCACACAGCCGAATGGTTCAAGGGTTTTTATAAGATGGTGTCGTCCATGCCGAATGTCATGGAAGTGCATCGTTTAAGCGGCGATATCGATTACCTGATACGCGCTGTCGTACCCGACATGCGAAGTTACGATGAGATGTACAAAGAAATGATCGCCAGCGTCGACCTCTACGACGTTAGCTCGAGCTTCAGCATGGAGAAGATCAAGTACACGACGGCCTTGCCACTTGATCATTTGTAAACCGGGGTCGAACCGAGGTTTACGGGTGGGCGATATCTTCCGCAAGCGTATCGCCGGCCCCTCCATCGACAGCGTCCAGTGTTCGACGGGCTGCCTGCACCACGCGATGCGCCTCCTGGTAGGTCACGCCCAGTTCCGCTTCCATTCCGGTAACATCGTCCAGGAAACGTATCGAGTTATAAAGCGCGAGCTTCAGCTTGTCGTCCGCTAAATATTGAGGGCTGGTCAGGTCGCTCAGCCCGGAACGTGTTGTATCGTCATATCGTTCCTGCAGGCTATAGGTCAGCGACAAAGCGGTAACGAGGTTGTAGTCCATTTTCGCCAGCGAACCGGTGGCGAGCGCTGTGTCCCATGCCGTCGACTGCAATGCGGCCGGGCTGTAGCTTTCAACCATACTCACGTACTCGTCAACGGTATCGATGTCGTCGACAACGTAGTGTTGACCCAACACCAGGCGCAGCCCTAGATTAAAGGGTGCAGCGTCGGCAATGCGGTTCTGGTTTTGTTCGATCTCAATTAGAAAGTTCGACAGCGCTGTTCGGACAAACTCTTCGTCCTCACTAGTTTGACGCCAGGAATCCAAACCCAGTGCGACGAGAATACTGACAACAATCAACACCGATTCGATGATGACCTGGGGTAACCAGATGGAGATTGCTTTGGAAGCCATTGATGCGCCGCAATATTCAGTCACTATTGGTCGGCGAGTATATCAAGCGAGGATGAGAATATTGGTCAGACGGACCAAATGCCAGTAGAATCCCGCCTTGCGCAGGCCGATACCGGTCGCCGGATTAGTAACAATAAATCATGAGAGCAGGCGTCTTAAAGTTATTTCCTATTGTGCTTGTGTGCCTGTTGGTCATGCAGGTCGGCAACGCACAATTGAGTCCTTCGTCTGCGAGTCCGTCAGAATACGAGAGCCCGTCGCAACCCGAATTCAACTTCATGGGGTTCGGCGACATCGGCTATTTCTCCCGTGACGCGGTGAGCCCGGATGGATTTGGTGTCGGCCAGGCCGTTGCCCATATCACCGCATCGCTGGACGACCGCTTTCGCGTGTTCGGCGAGTTCAGCATGACGGCGAGGGACGATGAATACAAAACCGGTGTTGAACGGCTTATCGTCCGATACGATTTCTCGGATCGCTTCAAGTTGTCGGCCGGCCGCTATCATTCTCCCATCGGCTACTGGAATTCCGCCTTCCACCATGGCTCGTGGTTGCAAACGACGACCAGTCGTCCGGAAATGGTCAAGTTCGGCTCAAAGATCGTACCGATCCATTTCGTTGGCGTTTTGCTTGAGGGATCTTTTCCACAAAATTCACTTGGCTTGTCGTACATGGCGGGACTCGGCAACGGGCGACACGCGAACGTTGCTCAGGCGGGAGACGCCGGCGATATCAATGGCGATGACGCGTGGATGTTCCAGATCAATTCAAGCCCGGACCGGTTTTTCGGACTACAGACTGGCATCGGATTTTACTCAGACAAAGTGTCGCCGGACGATCGTGCCGACATCGACGAGAAGACACTCTCGGCGTACGTCGCCTGGGAAAAAGAGTCTCCCGAAGTCATTATCGAATACCTGCATTCGGAGCACGAATTCGTTGCCGACGGGAGCATCAACGGCGACGTCGACGCGTGGTATGCCCAGTTCGCCTATCGCTTGAGTGGCAAGGCCGCGCAATGGAAACCGTACGCGCGTATTGAAAAAACCGATGTTGATGACACTGATCCGCTGCTCGGTGACCAGGGCCTCGACTACGAGGCAGCGGTTCTCGGTGTAAGATGGGACTTCAATCCGTACGCCGCGCTGAAGGCTGAATACCGCAACGAGGATTTCAACAACACGGGAAGAGAAGACAATTTCCGCCTGCAGATTTCTTTCGTGCTGGCGAAGCTTTAAGAACATGACGATGATGACAACAATCATGAGCATCAGTCGCCGCATCATTGCAGGCGCGGGCACACTAATATCGCTCGTTATTGCGTGGCTCATGATCGCGGGCAGTGTCGCGTCGGCGCAGGAAACAGTAGCGACTAGCGCAACCGCTATCGTCGTTCATAAAGACACCGAAATTGACAACCTGTCGCTGAGCGAATTGCGAAATATTTTCCTGGCCAACCAACAATTCTGGCCTGACCGCACGCGCATTATTTTGCTCGTGCGTGCCCCGAAATCCGAGGAACGTGATTTCGTCTTAAATACCATCTACCAAATGGACGAAGCGCAGTTCCGGCAGTACTGGATCGCGAAAATGTTTCGTGCCGAAGTTCCCCGTGGTCCAAAAATCGTGTTCAGCACAGACATGATGCTGGAACTGGTTATCGCGATTCCCGGCTCAATCTCCTTCGTCAACGCCGACGAAGTCACCGACGACGTTAAGGTCGTTCGCATCGATGGCAAGCTGCCGTCCGAGCCAGGCTACCCACTGAAATAAATTGCGGTCGACCAACAGCAAAAATGCAGATCCACCATCGTCGAGCTCAAGCCATTTCCCACCAATTGACTCAGTCGTCGGCAGCCCCGAACACTGCCTGCATGTAATCCACAATGTTATCGATTTCGGTTTCGCTGAGAACGTTGCGCCAGGCGGGCATTGATCGTCCGTCCAGCCCGTCACGGACGACGGCTTTTAGTTCATCGCTGTGCCGGAGAAAGTGAAAACGCGGGTCGGTAAAATCCCTGGGCCGCGGCTCGAGAAAGCTACCGATCCAGTTTTTGCCGGTACCATCTGCTGCGTGACAAAAGGCGCAATTTTCCTGATAAAGCTCCATCCCACGCATAATGCCGGCAGACATTCTGGCCGGGGTCGCTGGTCGGTCGTGTAACCCGTAAGGGGATGCTCCGGAAACGACGTCTACCGATTCATCGCGGTGCGAAAAATGTTTGCGCGGATAGGAAACGGCTCGCAGCTCCCAAATTACGCCGTCTTGTTTGTTGGGGCTCTGCTCATGACAGGAAATGCAGGCCGAAAGGTACAGGCCTCGTCCACGCAATTGCTCATTTGTGAGTTTTTCGGTTGGCGTCTCCAGTCGTAAAGTACCGGTAACGAAATCGTACGCGTCCTTGTATCGAGCATGATCGCGCCAACCGTTAGCTTCAGAGTGATAATTTATCTGCTTGCGCTCCGCACGCATAAACGTGTTACGCACATAAGATACGACCGCGTCTATTTCCGCTTTTGTCAAAACACTTGAGAAAGACGGCATGCCGGTACCATCGCGGCCGTTGCCAACTGCATCGATCATCTGGTCCACCGAAAGCTCGCGGGACGCTGGCGCAGTGAAATCACGTGGCGCGGGGTCGAGGAATGAACTTGCTTGTGTCTCTCCGTTGCCAGAGTACGCATGGCATTGGTAGCAATAGTAGCGATAGACACTTTCGCCTGATACCGCCTCGGCATTGGTCTGCGCTGCTGCAAGCGATTGCATCATCGCTAATAGAATCACAGGGACTATCTGGTGGCTGAACGCTTCAAATTTGGAGATCATTAGACATTGTTGAGACGCGAAGAGCGCTTTTTCTCCTTATTGCGGTGGGCTGGGCTGTTGGCAGATTACACATCCTGCTTGCGGACACAACAAGAATTCACCAGACTGAATCCCGTTAAACTATGGGTGCATTCCGGTTCACGATGTAATTGGTGGGCAATCGACGGGTGGGCCGAATGATTGGGAGGAGGACCTAAAATCCTCTGGGAAGATGCAGATCGTACGCAACATCTTGACAAAATGGACGGCCAGGTTGCCTGGGGCAGCAGGGATCGGTCTTCTTGCGTTTGCGGCGGCAATGTTGATTTATGGCCTTATGGACTTGCGGCGGACAAGCGTCCAACGCTTGCCGGAATTCACATTGCAGCAAGTCTTGAATCCACAACTCGGGGTCACCGCGGATTCACTCAAATCACGACCCGCACTCGTCAACGTGTGGGCATCCTGGTGCGTAGCCTGTCGGACGGAACATGAGTTCCTGATGGAACTCGGTAAAACAGCAGGCTTGCCTCTGATCGGCCTAAATTATCAAGACAATCGCGAAGACGCGCAGCGATGGTTGTCCTACTTCGGAGATCCATACCGATTTAGCGTATATGATGAGGACGGCGCCTTGGGTAAAGCACTGAACGTAGAAGTGCTGCCGGTGACCTTCCTGATCGGCGATCAAGATGAGATACTTGTGCGACACGATGGGCCCGTGGCAGCGGACTCCTTCGCGCGAAAGTTTTTGCCGGTGTTGGAAGCCACGCGGGAGGATGGTAAATGAACAGAACGATACAATTCGTTTTACTTGCCACAATGTTGCTATTCCCCCAGCTTATGACTCGCACTCTTGCTCAGGATGCGGCGTCGACCATTGAGGCTTCGACAATTGTGAAAGCAGAAATTGAGGCCGGGGAAGCTGCGTTCAACTCAGGCGATGTTGTAGGTGCGATGGAACATTATCGAATAGCCGCCGATGCGGGCGCAACAGAAGCAAAAGTGCGGCTTGCATGGATACTTGACCAATCCGAGGATAATGCGGGCGCTTTCAGACTGTATTCCGAGGCAGCAGACGCGGGTGATCCCGCCGGACAGTTTGGCCTTGCCGAGCTTTACGCCAATGGCGAGGGCGTTCAGCGCGATGTTCGTCGTGCAGTAAAACTATTCGAGGCGGCCGCCACGCAAGGACACGCGCGGGCGATGCTTGTGCTGGCAAACGCGTACGCGGAAGGCGGGTTGGGCTTGCGGCCCAATACGGGGCGGGCCGACTACTGGCGAACGCAACTGGCGGAGGCATCGCAAGCGGAGATCGAGCAATGACCTCAATACAAATCGTACGCGCGTTGGCGGTAAGTTCCGTTCTCGCAGGTATCACCCCGTCTGCCATCGGTGCCGACGTTTTCTCGGGGCGCGAGGTCTATGAAATGCATTGTGAGGCATGTCATGGCGCCGACGGCCGCAGCATCGAACCAGGGGTACCGGACTTTTCGAACGGCGACGCAATGTTTCAGCCAGATAGTGACTTGTATTCGAAGATCCGCGGTGGGACCAACACGATGCCTGCTTATCGCGGCATTCTGACGGATGCCGAGGTTCGTAACGTTATAGCCTATCTGCGGTCTCTGCAGAAATGATCCGCCGTGAATTCGCATGGGCCGTGATTTTCGGCTGCGTGTTACTTTCGGCGTGCGGCGAACAGACTGAAACGTCCGCGGCACCGCCCCAAGTTGTCGACCGTTTTGACGTTGGCGAAGGCGTCTACGTTCGCTCTCTGGCCGTCGATACAGAAACGAATTCGCTGTGGGTGGGGAGTTCCGTTGGTGTTTTGGAGATCGATCTACAGTCACACGAAATGTTGAACAATTTTACCCGCAAGGATCCACTAGCTAACGAGTACATCTTTGCGATCGGCATCGACAGTGCCGGGTACAAGTGGTTCGGCACCAACGCAGGCGGTGTTTCACGATATCGTGATGGCGACTGGAAGGTTTTCTTTCCTATGCACGGGCTCGCCGACTATTGGGTGTACTGTTTTGCCGAGCAAAGCGGTGGCAGGTTTTGGATTGGGACCTGGGCAGGGGCAAATCTCGTTGATCTCGACACAATGCGATTCAGCACGATCAAGGATGAGCTGATCAACGAATGGGTTTACGGGATTGCGGTGGACTCTCAAGACCGAGTATGGTTTGGCACCGAGGGCGGCGTATCCATGCTCGACGGCGAACAATGGAGTCACTGGACACACAGCGACGGCATCGGCGTCGCGAACGAAAAAGACTTGCCGTTAAGCCAAAACACAGGTCTTGGCACGCGTACCAGGCATGACTTGTCGGTAATTGTCGGCGGTCAGGAAAGTTATAACCCCAACTACGTTTTCTCCGTACTCGTCGACACTAACGACGCCGTCTGGGTTGGCACCTGGGGCGCCGGCGTATCCAGCTACCAGGACGGCGCCTGGCGAAACTATTCGATGTCTGATGGGCTGGCTGGTGACATCGTGTACTCAATTGCTCAGGGAAATGACGGCGTATACTGGTTCGGAACGAATCGGGGGCTGAGCCGCTTTGACGGCAGGCAATGGAATAACTATAGCGTCGCTGATGGCCTGCTCGGCGAGCATGTCTATGCGGTTGCGACCAGTGCCGACAGCAGTATCTGGGCAGGTACTCTGAATGGAGTCGTCAGACTGGCGACCGCACAACAATAAATATCGAGGAAGGGTTAATCTTGATCAAGAATTCACTTCTTGTCCTGCTTATTGTCGGCGTCGCTGCCGGAGCATATTACCTTGGTCAGCAGCACGGTACCCCGGACGCCGAGACCGTGCAGGATGTCGCATCACCGGATGTCTCGGGAGCCGAGCCCATGCGCACGGCACCACACGGGTTACCGGCCGGGCACGCGCTGCCCGCTGCCAGTGACGCGCCGGCAGCCACGGGTTCAGCCGGCGCCGATCCGAATGCTCGTTTTACGCATTTCAGAGTTGGGCAACGCAATGTCAAAGCGATCTTGCCGGATGGCGACATTATGTGGGTCGGCACATCTGCGGGCGTCATTCGATACGACCTTGCCAATGATGAATATCGTTTG